>Ga0208222_1000517_pt1 | contig 11097 bp, 11 predicted proteins | sample LakMenEpi13Sep09_FD_150694 | JGI IMG/M metagenome (GOLD analysis project Ga0208222, IMG submission 150694) | Freshwater microbial communities from Lake Mendota, WI - 13SEP2009 deep hole epilimnion (SPAdes) | ecosystem: Environmental > Aquatic > Freshwater > Lentic | place: Lake Mendota, Madison...
GGACGTTGCCAAGCCATTACAATTGCCTTTTTAATTTTTGCACTGCCTTATACATATTAACCGCATCAAGTCAGAATATTTTGTTATGAGAGTTCTAAATATTGCTGTATGATGATTATGTGTTTTGCTATCAATTGACCCGTAAATTATTAAATTGGCTTCAATGAATTTAAAAATGAATCCTTCTCATTGCCAGTCGCAAAGGCGCGAAGAGTAAAAATTTCAGGAATACAATTTTTGATTTTTATACCTCAATTTAGTAACACCATTTTAGTAACACCATTTTATAGCCAGGTTTTCCACTTTGTCTTATGGTTGCTCAATTAGAAACACCAGGTTTAAATTCGACTCTTAGCTTACCATATTCCGTAGAAGGATTAGTGCAAGTTTTTACCAGTTCTCAACGTAGCTTTTTTACAAGCGTCATGGCACAAGCCCTGAGAATTGCTGGACAAGGTACACCTGTATTAATAGTTCAGTTTCTTAAAGGTGGTATCCGTCAAGGACATGAACGACCGATTAAAATGGGACAAAATTTAGATTGGATTCGCTGTGATTTGCCTCGTTATATTGATAATTCCGATTTGGACGAAGGGGAAAAGCTTTCCCTAGAAAAACTTTGGCAATATACTCAACAGGTAGTTAATCAAGGTAAGTATTCTTTACTAGTATTAGATGAGTTGAATTTAGCGGTTAATTTCGGTTTAATTCCTGAAAGTGAGGTTTTAGATTTTCTTGCTCACCGTCCTCCTCATCTTGATATTATCCTGACAGGTTCTCAAATGCCCAAGTCTCTTTTAGAGATAGCAGATCAAATTACAGAAATTCGTCGCTCTCATCAACCTTAAGTATTAAAATATCCGAATAACTTTGTTTCAATTTTCTCTCAACTTGTGATTAAAAACGACATCTGGATCACCGAAATGGCTCAAAAAGGCATGATTTCGCCTTTTGAGTCGAGTTTAATTCGTCATTCTGAAGAACTACCCGTAATTTCATTTGGACTTAGTAGCTTTGGCTATGATATCCGACTATCAGCAGAAGATTTCCGTATTTTCAAACATATTCCCGGAACTGTGGTAGATCCTAAGCATTTTAATCCTGAAAACTTGGAAGCAACAAAACTCCATCAAGATGCTAATGGCAGCTACTTCATCCTTCCAGCACACTCCTATGGACTAGGGGTTGCACTTGAAAAGCTAGAAATACCCGATAATATTACAGTGATTTGCATAGGAAAAAGCACTTATGCGCGTTGTGGTATAATTGCAAATGTAACTCCTGCTGAAGCTGCTTGGCGCGGTTATTTGACTTTAGAATTATCTAATGCCTCAAGTGCTGACTGTCGTATTTATGCCAATGAAGGAATAGTGCAGTTAATGTTTTTAGAAGGAGCGCCATGTGGTGTTAGTTATGAATCACGCCAGGGTAAATACCAAGACCAATTAGGTGTTGTAACTCTAGCTAAGGTTTAAATGTAATGTAAAAATTAGAGTTTAATTTTGAGCTAGAGAATAGGGGGATTAGCAAATGTCGGTGCTTACAAATACTGATTTGAGAAAGATTTTATGTTATGATGAAAACCAGTGGAATGAGAAACCACTATTAATCGAGGATGGTTCAGATGATTGTATTACACCTATGGGCTATGATTTAAGGGTAGGTGGGTTTTACAAAAGATTAATTGGCAAGCCAAACCTTGATACCTTAGACGAAGGAAAGTCAATTGAAATCAAACCTGGAGATATAGCTTTAATTAGTACCTACGAAAAGCTGAAAATGCCGAAAGATGCTTCAATTTCAGCTTTGATATTATCAAGAGTATCACAAGTTTCACGTGGACTATCCAATATATCTACAAAAGTTGATCCAGGCTGGGGAGAAGGTGAACTATTAATACCAGTACAAAACTTTTCCAAAGATGTTATTACACTAAAATATAAGGAGAAATTTTGTACTATAGTATTTTTTAATAATGAATCACCGGCTTCCCCTGCATACAAACCAAGTTCAAGCAGGGCAAATTTTTTTAAATTACTTTCTCAGACAAATAGGGCATCATTAGTAAAAGATTTTCAGCTAGGCTTAGTATCTATCTTGATAATAGGAATAGCAGTTACTATGGGCTATTACTATTTTGGTAATTCCCCCGGTTTTGGAGTTACAGTAACAGCAGGTATAGCAATAGAAAGAGTGGCTTCAGTTATAGCTTCAAGATTAATAGGTAGAAGATAATTAGAATATGATGACTGAAGCCGTTTTAGATCAGCAAGAAGTGACAAAGAGAAACATTAGTCAATTATTGTCACAATTGACTAATACCTATCAAAATACACGCAGCGAAAGAAAGGAAATTGTTACTCAGTTTAAGAGTAAAAAATTTAGTTAGATTCTTTTTTAACCCACATTCCGCACCCCAAACTGTCACACAACGAAAAATGGTCGTTTGGGGATTTGAGATTGGCGAACTGGTTGCAGCAGCGCTTCGCTATCGCCACCTAATATCTCAACGATTTTGTATCAAAATTATCATCAAAGGTATTCAAAAATCCGATAGCGGAGCGTGGCGTTAGCCATAATTACCGATTGTGACACTGGGGGAGTGCGGAATGTGGGCTAAAAATTGTATTCATCCTGCTCAACAACAGACAGTAACTAACCTCTATACAAAATTTCATTGCGATTAGCTGCACCGAAATTTGGTAAAGAATTATCTTTGGGAGGCACAATGGTGGGGGGAATATCCGTAGATACTTCTAATTCTTTTTCTAAATGTTGGAGAAGTTTATCTTGTTCAGCCCGAAAAGCGGATATATTTCCACCACGGTTAATGATTGTAAACCAAACCAAACCGCGATCGCGTGTAGGTACAACTCCTGCTAAAGCACTTACATCATTAAGAGTACCAGTTTTCATCACAGTTGCCTTGGGCATATGTCGAGAATGCATTGTACCTCGGTTATCCAACCCCGAAGTAGGAAACAAATCAGATAAAGTCAACTTGTAAGAACTAGATTCCCGTTGTAATGCCATAAACATAGCACAAACGGCTCTGGGAGAAATCCGATTTTCCTTACCCAAACCAGAACCATTAATCAGAAGAATTTCTGACTTGGAGACTCCAGCAAGTTGGGCTGCTGTGGTGCTAACTACATCAGCACCCCCCACAGATTCAGCCAACATTTCCGCAATATCGTTGTTACTAAAAACGTTCATTTCCTTAATTATTTTTGTCAAAGGTAAGGAAAGATGACGTACTAGTAAAGTTTGTCCTACTTTCGGTCGAGGGTCTACCTTGATATTACCAGTAATCATAACCTGGGGTTTAGGTGTTCCCTTGGGCATAACAGAATATTGGAAAACCACAGAACGAGACCAAGTACGGTGATTTAGTGCTTGCTTGAGTAATTGACCAGCAAGTAATGGATCGCGCTGGAAATTCATCGCAAAAGCACCAGTAATGATTAAATTTCCCTTTACCTGCTTAATACCTATTTTATTCAGACTATTTCCCAGAGCGATCGCTTCTTCCCCGACAAACATAGGATCACCAGTACCAGTAATCACTAAATCGCCCTGTACCACCCCATTTACCACCGGTCCAGTGCTACTCACTAAAGTCTGAAACTGATAATTTGGTCCCCAAGTTTTAAAAGCCGCTAAAGACGTAGCAATTTTAGTTAAAGAAGCAGCGGGTAAAGGTATAGTACCTTGATGGTTAGCCATTAACATCGGTCCCGACTGTAACCAAATCCCCTGAGAGGACATGAGATTTTGGTCAATTAATTTTGATGTAATTAAACCCTTGAGATATTGCTGTACGGTTATAGCTCCGGCTGGGCTAGGATCAGGGACAAGAATGAAGCTAGGGCTACCTGGCCAAGCTAGTGTACTCAAGGCTTCTAGAGGTTGAATTTGTACCTTAGCCATTTCTAGCCACAGAGAAAACAAACCTGATCCTAATAATTCCAGCATAGTTAAATTCCTTTATTTTATTTTTTTTGTGAATCATTCAAGTAATCTACTAACGTAATACGCCACACCAGGTATCAGATAAAATCTGCTGTATTTTAACCACCCCGTATCAAGCCTACTCTGTGCGCTATATCTACGTAATCAGTTTCTATTTCCTATTTCTTGTTTCCTCTTTTCCTAATTACATCTACTAATATACACGCCTGATTATATTTATCAGTATTGAGTCATAATAATTAGTATGGTCACATATTTTAAAGTCAATTAGATTACATGATATTAGTTCACCTTTTTTGTTTATTTCCTATTTGCTGCCACATTTTGACTAATTAACAGTTTCCTGTAGTCTATTTCCTTTCTGGATGTGCTGCTTCCTCTGGAGTAGGAATTCCTATCTGATTAATTACCCCAATCATTTGATATAAACGCCCTAAATCTCGTTGATTGAAATATAAAACTAAGCGAGGTAAGTTAGATGTTTCATCTTGTCCTTCTTGGGGTAATGCTTGACTCTTGACAATTTTGCCTGTTACCAGAATATCACTAAAGTTAGTATTAAGTGCTTCCACTTGCTCATCTGATAAATCTTCTCTTAACCTGATCACTAGTTGATCACCAACATAACGACTAGAATGATAAACTTGGTAAAAACTAGTAATAGCATTACAAGCAACTTCTAGATTATCTGTAATTGTGTATAAACTAGGATCATCAGGACTAACAAGCCCCGTCTTTACCAATTTCTCATCAATATACTGATTCCAGGAGCGCCAATAATCACCTCCCGGTTGATCAATTAATACTAAAGGAACTGGACCAAATTTACCTGTTTGGCTTAATGTCATACATTCAAAAGCCTCGTCTTGAGTCCCAAAACCACCGGGAAACAAAGCCACAGCATCACTTTCTTTTAAAAGAAATAATTTCCGAGTAAAGAAATATTTAAAGTTAATTAGTTTAGTATCACCGTGAATAATGGGGTTAGCTTGTTGTTCAAAAGGTAACTGAATATTTAAACCAAAGGAATTGTCTCTTCCAGCGCCTTCCTGACCAGCTTGCATAATTCCACCACCACCACCAGTCATAATCATAAATCCTAACTGGGAAGCGGCGCGACCAAATGCAACGGCCATTTGGTATGCTGGTGTTTCTGGCGCTAGACGAGCCGAGCCAAAGATAGTAATTTTACGGACATGACGATAATTATAAAACAACTGGAAACCACGTTCCATATCTACTAAAGCAGCAGATAGTATTTTCCAGTCAAGACGTTCAATGTCACTATCCGCAAGACGCAAAATTGTAGATAGGGACTGCTGAATAAATTGCCGATGTTTTAGTGTCGGTAAACGGCCTATTAGTTCAGCAATATCCGCTTGCAGAGAATCTAATGAGGAAAAAGACGCTTCAGAGGTCATACGTACTGCCGTAATAATGGCATTATATTTTAACTCAAGTTACTAGCACACTGCGGCATAAGTCAACTAACAATCACTAAAAATCCCTAAAAGGCTTATGTAATTTGCTTTTTGAATGCCTTGCTGTACCAGTAACTTACGTTATTTTAGATGATATTTCCCATATTGACTGTAATTATTACAATATAGGTTTCTCAGTAACTAAGTTTTATCGAACTAACAATCATCACAAAAATGCCCGAAAGTGGTACTGACACTAGGCTTTTTCTGTAAGCACCATTTTCGGTACGTAATTGATCGTGTCAATGAATAACCCAAGAGAATTTTGTTACTTATTGAGCTTCAAAGATACTTTTCCAAAGTGCTGGCTAAAGTGGTTTTAGGTACAGCACCGACCACCATATCTACTTTTTGTCCACCTTTGAAAATCATTAATGTGGGAATACTGCGAATACCATACTGACTGGCAATATTAGGATTTTCATCAGTATTGACCTTCACAACCTTGATTTTCCCTTCGTACTGAACCGCAATTTCCTCAACAACGGGGGCTACCATGCGGCATGGACCACACCAAGGAGCCCAGAAGTCAACTAATACGGGTACTTCGCTGTCGAGGACTTCTGGCTTAAACGTAGATTCTGTAACTTGTTGTGCTGCTGACATACCTAAAAACCTTTACATAAAATATTTCCGAGCTTGGTGAAAATTCTACCACAGCAAAAACCTCCTCTTAGGGTTTAAGGATGAGTATTTGCAAAGAAATTAGAAAATTCATGTCCAACATAAGGAACCGCCCGAACAATAGTCCGGGCGGAATGTGGTGTGAGGAGTGAACGGAAACATTTGTCTCCGCCACTTCTATTGTAGGCTAGATATGTGATTTTTCCAGTCATTCTCAAAGTTGTTGTCAATTGTCCGTTTTTAGTGGTCAGTTGTCCGTTGTCCGTTGTCCTTTGTTAGCAGAAAACTCTCGACTAATGACCAATGACCACTAACCAATGACGTGAATGAGTTATTTACCCATGCCTAACTGTTGGGCTTTTTGGTAAACTTTGCCTTCGGTTAGTAGAGAAGGAGCAATGACGACTTCAACTTGCTGCATTTCTTTAATGTTTTTAGCGCCTAAAGTTCCCATGCTGGTTTTTAAAGCGCCTAAAAGGTTATGAGTACCGTCATCTAAGCCGGCAGGGCCTGTGAGTATTTGTTCTAGAGTTCCGGTAGTACCAACGCGAATCCGAGTCCCACGAGGCAATACGGGGCTAGGGGTTGCCATGCCCCAATGATAACCCCTTCCAGGGGCTTCTGCGGCTCTAGCAAAGGGAGAACCAATCATCACACCGTCTGCACCACAGGCGATACATTTACAGATGTCTCCACCAGTGATTAAACCACCATCAGCGATGATAGGAATATATTTTCCGGTTTCTTGGTAATAATCGTCTCTAGCGGCCGTACAATCAGCGATCGCAGTAGCTTGAGGTACGCCCACGCCCAGCACTCCGCGAGAGGTACAAGCTGCACCAGGTCCAATACCCACTAATACTGCTGCTGCACCAGCTTTCATTAATTCCAGTGTCACTTCATAAGTAACGCAATTCCCCAAGGCCACGGGAATGGGCATAGAGCGGCAAAATTCCTCTAAATTAAGGGGAGTAACAGATTCTGGGGATAGATGATCAGTAGAAACTACTGTAGCTTGGATAAAAAATAAATCTGCCCCTGAAGATGCTGCTACTTCACCATATTTGCTTGCACCTGCTGGAGTTGCACTAACCGCTGCAATACCGCCTTGTTGTTTAATTTCCTGAATACGTTTTTCAATTAATTCCGGCTTTATTGGTTCGGCATATAGTTCTTGCATCAGGCTCACAAATTCGTCTTTGCCCACGGAGGCAATCCGATCTAAAATCGGTTCGGGATCATCATAACGAGTTTGGATACCCTCTAAATTAATTACTCCCAATGCCCCCAACTGGGACAAACGAACAGCCATTTTCACATCAACCACACCATCCATTGCACTGGCAATAATGGGGATTTCTCGCTCAATATTGCCGATTTTCCATTTAGTATCAGCTAAACTCGGATCGAGTGTTCTGTTACCAGGGACTAAAGCAATTTCATCAATTCCATAGGCTCGTCGAGCCAATTTTCCCCGCCCAAGTTGAATTTCCACGCTTTAACTTTTCTCAAAACTGTTTAAGATAGGGTATCAAATTGTGGTGATATTGGGAATTGGAAACTATCGAAAATTTTGAACTTTTAATTTCGTTCTGATCTAGAACTTACGCAAGTTCCACAAAAAAATATCATATCATTTGTTTTTAGTCAGGGCTTTAGCCCTGATCTTATTTCCGTAACGTCTCCAAAAGCAAACTGAAGTCCTGACTACAATCTAGAATATTATACCTACGTTAAGTCCTGTAATGTCCTATTTGCCGTTGGTTTAACTTGCTGTTAACAGATTCTTATATAGAAGAAACTTCATCCTCAGATTTATGTCAATGGTTAGCTTTTTTGGATTGGTTTATTTTTAGCATGATTAGCACCTGTGTAACCTGTAGCTACCCAAATCACTGCCCTAGCACCATCCCGAATAGATTTTTCAATGGGTTCTGGTGAATTTTTGGAAGGAACTGATACGGGTTTAAAATTTATGCCTCGACTACCTAAAACAATTTCACCAATTACGCAAGCACGAAGCATATGAAAGTCAGATGTGATTAAGTAAACACTTTTTATCCCACGAGATTGTAATTCATCTACTAAAGTGGTAAAATTAGTAACTGTGTCTACAGCTTCATAATCTAAATTTAAACGACGAAGATCAACTCCTGCATTAGCAAATATTTTTTTGGTATGCTGAGGTGGACTACCCCCAGAAATCCAAATCGGTATATTTGGATGTTGATGCGCTAATTTAGCTGTAAACTTTTCCCTTTCTAACAGGCGAGTAGAACCGCCTAGAACTAATATTGCTTGTGGTTGCACAAACTGATTTTGTACAGTTTTATACCCCCATAAGGTGAATAAGGCTATTATGCAAGCCATAAACCGTAAAGATTTACCTGTCAACAGTAGCTGATTCAAGGCCTTTAAGGTATGTCTATTTCGATGGGAATTTTTTTTAACAATCAGCACCATGACGGAAAAAGATGATGGTTGATACAGGTAATGCGTGACCCGCTGACAAGAGTTTTGCTTAATTTGCAATTAAAGTTACTGAATCTATGTTGCTATAATTTCTGCTGTATCCCGAACTTGCTGAGAAAATTAATCCAAGAAAGGTATAAGAGCAGTTATTTACGATGTTATTGTTAGATACACATCTAAGACCCAGTAGACTTAAAAGCTGGAATTAAGTAAATAGACGTGAGATCACTAAAATATGTGAAGATAAGTAAAATTATCTCAAACTTCTTCACTCTGGCTATGTATCTCTGGCCTGACCACAGCGACAATTTTTAACGCCACCCTGCTCATTGTAACTTATTGCTAATGGGACTCAATACAATTTTCTGCTCCTAATTAATACAATCAGGACAAAATCTACGGATTGTGATATTCACTCCAAGATTTCTCTGAATTTTACACCTGTGCTGCCTTCAGAATCAATCCAGGCTTTACTTTGGTGACTTTATTTTTAACAACTGACAACTGGCAAAGGACAAATAAGACACATCAACTTAGTAACAAGGCAAATAGTCCACATAAAGCAATCCCATCAAACACACCAGCGCCCCCAAGACTCAACACACCCGAACTCATCGCTTGAATGTCTTTGAGATGTAGCAAATCAGCACCAATCAGAGTCCCCAAAACACCACCAGCAAAGGCTACAGGAGCAGCATGAGGTGAAGCTATTAGTATTGCCGAGACGGCTGCACTCAAAGGGGCAAGTAAGGGATTGATTTGAATCCCAATTCCTGGTACTACTTGGGCTGCAAAGTAGCTAACAACGGTCACAATTGCTGTCACTAGCAGAATTGCCAGGGCATTTCCCTGGGAAAATTGGTATAATGCTAACACCACAGGTATTAACCCACCACCCACATTTAGAGCTACCACGGTAGAACGTTGCACTTGTCTTAACGGAATCCCCCAAAATTCTTTTAACCACAGTGCTGCAAATTCTTCTGCTAATTGGACTGGAGCTTCTAAGCGGTAAATGGGAATATTGATTGTGCTGGTAACAATAACTAGCACTAATAATAAAAAAGCAGTGTTAGGAGAAAAACCCAACTTAGCTACTGCAATTTCCACTACGTCTATTGCCACCGCAAACCAAATAAATGGTAGCAATAGCAATAAACCAATAAATAATAGTATTGAAACCGGTAAGTATATCATGGAAATGGGAAAATAGAATGAATTTGGCAATCAATATCAAATCCAACTGATACACAATACTAACCATGACAATCACTCAACTGTCTACTTTTTGTCAGGTTTTATATTTATAACTATTGTAGAAACTCAAGGGTAAGGTTTAAATTAGTAGATACCCTATAAAATCATGTATTTTGTCGCACTGTTATGGAAAATCAACACGGCTACGCCCCACAAGCGATCGGATTTTTGTTGAAACTGCTATTATCTTCGGCTTTGCTCTCGGTATTAATTAAATATGCTGCTCCGTTTCTATTGATTCCAGCAACGATGACAAGTGCGCTAATTATGGTTTTATCACCAACTATGGTGATGGCAACCGTTCTATTATGGCGAGTCCCAAGACAAAAGTAAAATTAACAAAAAAAATATAGGTGGTGTTGTTAAAATCAGCTAACCTAACGGCATTGACATCAAAAAGCATCTTACTAAGCTGGGAGTCTCGTTTGTGAACATTGGTCAATGGATAGGTATAATTGCCTTAGTTATATCCTTGTATATATTGTGGCAACTTCGTGAGGTTTTGCTACTAATATTTGCTGCTGTGGTGTTAGCAACGACTTTAAATCGTCTAGCTCGACGTTTCCAAAGCTTGGGAATCAAACGAGGATTAGCTGTTTTATTGGCTGTGGTGATTTTTTGGGTTGGTGTGGTTTGTTTTTTCTGGTTGATTGTACCACCCTTTGTCCAGCAATTTCATGAACTTACCTATAGAGTTCCTCAAGGTTTTGAACGTTTTAATGCTTGGGTTGATGAACGCAGAACTTATATCCCTCAACAATTGTTACCTTACATACCGGATTTGAATGGTTTAATTGAACAAGCACAACCGCTATTTAATCGCCTATTAGGTAACTCTTTTGCTTTTGTCTCTGGATCTTTAGAAGTTGTTCTGAAAATTTTATTAGTATTAGTTTTAACAGGAATGTTTTTAGCTAATCCTCACGATTACCGAAAAGTATTTATCCGCCTATTTCCCTCATTTTATCGCTCGCGGGTCAATGGGATTTTAAATCAGTGTGAAATATCGTTAGCGGGATGGATCACAGGGGCTATTATTGCTGTCGCGGTTGTGGGATTAATGAGTCTATTAGGATTGTCAATTTTAGGTGTAAAAGCAGCATTGGCATTGGCAGTATTAGCCGGATTTATGAATTTAATTCCTAATCTCGGTCCAACTATGAGTGTATTACCAGCTATGGCGATCGCTCTATTAGATAATCCTTGGAAGGCTCTGGCTGTCTTCATTCTCTACTTTGTGATTCAACAGGTTGAGAGCAATTTTATCACACCTGTGGTCATGGCACATCAA
>Ga0208222_1000522_pt1 | contig 11045 bp, 9 predicted proteins | sample LakMenEpi13Sep09_FD_150694 | JGI IMG/M metagenome (GOLD analysis project Ga0208222, IMG submission 150694) | Freshwater microbial communities from Lake Mendota, WI - 13SEP2009 deep hole epilimnion (SPAdes) | ecosystem: Environmental > Aquatic > Freshwater > Lentic | place: Lake Mendota, Madison...
TCGACGTGTCCACACATCGTTTACTTTTCCTACCAACATTGCGCGTACATCAGTCATGGTGTTCTCCCTTATGCCACTAATTGCAGAATTTTTTGCTTAGCTAAATCGCCAATAACTACTTCATCGTTATGCGCGTACCAGATCTCGTTGTGAGTATCAAACAATACATTCACCGACTCTTCACCTTTCGGCAGGTGTTGCATTGAATCTGCTGTGTATACGCATACGTTCCACGATGCGTGCCCGCCAACACTCTTTACGGCATCGGCAACAGCATCTGCCCACTTGTGCTCAAAGTCAATAATCGCCTGCGGGTTCGACACGTGTTGCATCACGTTTGACGTTTCGGTGAATACCAAACCAATGTTCTTGCCGCCAATGACGTCTTTCATGTTGGTGATTTCGGTATTCAACTGCTTTGAAATTTTCTTCTGGTCGTACGTTGCAGACTTTTCGCGGTGCACCGAAATTGGATAGATCCAACTGTCGGCTGTTATGCCAGATTCCGCGCGCAACACATCCATCGGTGGCGTCGCCTTGCCTTGCGTTACTAACAACACGTGTCGGCCTACTGGTCGAAGTGAATACACAAAAATGTCGAGAATGTTTTTATCTAATGCGTGTGCAAGTGCTGCAACCACATCAACTGTTGGCGTTGGACCGCGTCGCGCTTCACCTGCGCGCGCACGCTCGAGTGCGACAACATAGGGCTGCGAAATTCCTGCTCGCACTGCGAGATCTCGGGTTGACCAACCGCGCTCTTTACGTTGCGCAAACAACCACTGAGCAAACCCAATGGGGTCGAACTCGAACTGGCGGTTCATGGTTGGTTTCTCTTGCGTCATAACGAGTGATAACTATAGTATTCACCCATGGGGATGACGAGCGAATCGGTGCAGCACAAGGCTGAACCAACCCAACTCTCCCCTTGGCCACTGTTCGGCGTGTTCGTTGGCGCTACGTGGGCGCTCGACATTGGCCTCCATCAATCCGTCTCCGATCATCGCAATTCGCTTGCCATTGTGGCCGCATGGTTTGCCATGACCGCAGCAATGATGACACCAACCACTGTTCCCATGCTCAATTCGCTGCGTGAAATTTTGGGCAATTCCTCGCGCGAAACATGGTGGATGTTTCTTGCCGGCTACACAATTATGTGGTCTGCGTTTTCGCTGCTTGGTGGAGGTTTGCAAATTGCACTCAGCCACACCAGCGCGCTTACTGATCACGGAACACTGGCTTCACGTTCAGTCACTGCTGGTGTGCTTGCTCTTGCCGGCGTGTATCAATTCACTCCCATTAAAAACATGTGCCGCGACTTGTGCTTGCGACCAATGACGTTCTTCATGGCGCACTGGCGATCGGGCAAACAAGGCGGACTGCGCATGGGAATTCGACATGGCGTGGTGTGCATTGGGTGCTGCTGGGCACTCATGCTCTTGGCATTCGTTGGCACCGCTTCCCATTGGGGTTTTATGGCGCTTGTTACCGGAATCATGGTGATGGAAAAGCTGCCGAAATACGGCGCAAAAGTTACCGCACCTATTGGCATCGCGCTGTTGGTGTGGGCCGCACTGTTGTTCTTCACACCCGAAGCTATTTCTCTACATAATTCACACTGAAAGGCACACAATGAGCACAGCAACAAAAACTAAAGACAGCGGTATTGCCGCCTGGTCGCTAGAAGGCGAACTAATTCTCAACTGCAACTGCACGGTGTTTTGTCCGTGCGTGGTATCGCTCGGTCAACATCCTCCAACCGAGGGTTATTGCCAAGCATGGTCGGGTGTGCGTATTGACAAAGGATCGATGGGCGACCTTGACCTTTCAGGTTTAAACGTAGCGATGTTGCTCGACATTCCAGGAAAGATGGAACGTGGCAACTGGACACTCGCGCTGTGGATTGATGAACGCGCAACCGACGAACAGTTTGCTGCACTTGAAAGTATTTTCTCCGGCGCAAGCCGTGGCACTACTGGCCTGTTCAAGTTGCTAGTCGGTAAATATCTGGGCGCTGAACGCGCGCCGATCTCATTTGTTCGCGAAGGAGAAACACGAAAGTTCAGCGCAGGAAAATTCATTCAAGGCGCTGTTGCACCAATCACTGGTCAGCGCAACAACGAACCCGTCATGATTGTGAACACCCAGTACTGGATGGGTCCAGAAGTTGCGGTTGCTCAAGCCAGCATGGGTCGTGTTCGTGCTTTCGGTCGCGTATGGAACTTTGAAGGGCGAAGTGCAGAAATCTGTGACATTAAGTGGGTTGGGCCGTGAACGCACCACTAATTGCACTTTCTCGCCGTCTGCGAAATACACCGTATACAACGCGCATTGAGCAGTTTCCTGTTCAGGCATACACCGTGTACAACCACATGCTGTTGCCTTCGCGTTTTCGTGGTCTTGAAGAGGACTACTGGCACTTGCGCAAGTCCGTGCAAATTTGGGACGTTGCATGCGAACGCCAAGTGCAGTTGAAAGGCCCGGACGCCGCAAAGCTTGCGCAAATGATGACCGTGCGTGACATTCGCAAATACGACGTTGGTCGCGGTGGACTCGTTCCCCTATGCGATCACAACGGCAAATTGCTGAATGACCCTGTGGTGTTTCGTATTGCAGAGGATTGCTATTGGTTCTCAATATCGGATTCTGACGTTGCGTTTTGGGCAGGCGGTTTAGCGCTTGGTCTTGGGCTTGATGTTGAAGTGAGTGAAATTGATGTGAACCCACTTGCCGTGCAAGGGCCACAAGCCGAAGATGTTGTTGCCGAAGTATTTGGCGAAGCAGTTCGCGCAATTAAGTTCTTCCGTTTCGAAACTCTGAACTTCCGCGGTCACCCACTTCGCGTTTCACGCAGCGGTTGGAGCGCACAAGGTGGTTTTGAAATTCTGGTTGACGATTGGGAAATTGGCGGCCTGTTATACGACGCCATTTGCGTTGCTGGTGCGAAATACGACATTGGACCAGGTTGCCCAAACTTGATTGAGCGAATTGAAGCCGGACTCATGACGTACGGAACCGACATCACTCGCGAACACACTGCACTTGAAGCCGGACTTGAAAAGTACTGCTCACTCGACAGCGACATTGACGCAATTGGTATCGATGCATTGCGCGCACAACGCGCACAGGGACTGCCACAACGCATTGTTGGTTTCACTGTTGGCGGAGACCGTGTGCCTGGTCAACGAGACCCGTGGCCAGTAATGGCAAACGGGAACAAGGTTGGTCAGATCACTTCTATTACGTGGTCACCACGCCTTGAGTGCAACGTTGCACTTGGAATGGTGGAACTGGAATATGCACCACTAGGAACAGAGCTCACACTCGTTGCTCCGGACGCAGAGCGCCGGGCAACGATATGTGAAGTTCCGTTTACTGGTGCTTCGCAGCGTTAGATCAGGAGCAGCCGCTCGAAGATCCGCAATCGCCACATACGTAGCACGCACCTGCGCGCTGCATGTTGGCTGAGCCACATGATGAGCAGATGGCGCCAGTCTTTGCTGGTGTTGCTGCTGCATGTGAAGACGCGTCCATTTGTGCAACAAGATCTTGCACCGATGGAATGGTCTTTGGATCGCTGATGACGTCTACGCCTTGTGCGGTGTCGGTTACCGACTCTTCAACGCCTGGCAGTGTTGGCTGCATGCGCTCTTCGCGGGTGTAGATACCAAGTTCTGCACGCTCGTCAGTCGATAGATACTCAACTGCTAGGCGACGGAACAAGTAGTCAATGATGGATGACGCCATACGAATGTCGGAGTCATCGGTCATGCCGGCTGGCTCAAAGCGGGTGTTGATGAACGCTTCAACGAAAGCGCGCAATGGCACTCCGTACTGAAGGCCATACGACACGCTCTTTGCGAAGCTGTCCATGATGCCTGCAAGTGTTGAACCTTGCTTCGACACGGTGAGGAACACTTCGCCTGGGCGACCGTCTTCGTATTCACCGATTGTTGCAAAGCCCTTGCAATCAGCAACGCGGAATTCGAAGGTGCGTCCGCGACGTGAGCGTGGCAACTTCTGGCGTACTGGCTGGTTGACAATCTTCTCTACAACACGCTCAACAACTTGCGTTGCTGCTGCAGCTGCATCAGCAGTTCCCTTTTCGCCGTCTTTCTTGGCGGTGGAAAGTGGCTGACCAACTTTGCAGTTGTCACGGTAAATAGCAACAGCCTTGATACCCATTTCCCACGACATCATGTGCAGTGCTTCGATCTCTTCGATCGTTGCTTCTTCTGGCATGTTCACTGTCTTCGAGATTGCGCCCGACAAGAACGGCTGTGCAGCAGCCATCATGCGTACGTGACCTTCGTAGTGAATGGTGTTGTCGCCCATTGAGCAAGCAAACACTGGCAAGTGTTCTGCCTTCAAGTCTGGTGAACCAACGATGGTCTTGTTTACGTCGATGTAGGCAATGATTCGCTCAACAACTGGACCTTCGTAGCCCAAGTTCTTCAACGCACGTGGCACTGTCTGGTTAACGATGGACATATTGCCGCCGCCAACGAGCTTCTTGAACTTCACGAGACCAAGGTCTGGCTCGATACCAGTGGTATCGCAGTCCATCATGAGGCCAATGGTTCCGGTTGGTGCAAGCACAGTTGCCTGGCTGTTACGCACGCCGTACTCTTCGCCGTCGCGTACTGCATTGTCCCATGCGAGTGTTGCTGCGTCGACCAAGTCGCGCTGCACAACATCGATGTTGTCAATTTCTGCGTTTGCATCGCGGTGCATGCGCAACACGTTGAGCATGTAGCGCTCGTTGGCTGCGAAGCCTGCGAATGGTCCCATGCGGCTGGCGATGCGTGCGCTGGTTGCGTATGCATGGCCCGTCATCATTGAGGTAAGTGCACCCGCCCAAGCGCGTCCACCTGTGGAGTCGTATGGCATACCAAGCGCCATAAGCAACGCGCCGATGTTTGCGTAACCAAGACCAAGCTGACGGAACAAGCGGCTGTTTTCGCCAATTTTTTCCGTTGGGTAGTCGGCGTTACCAACAAGAATTTCTTGCGCGGTGAACATAACTTCGATGGTGTGACGGTATGCGTCTACGTCGAAGATGTCGTCGTCGCTCAAGAACTTGAGCAAGTTGATGGATGAAAGGTTGCATGCCGAGTTGTCGATGTGCATGTACTCGGAGCATGGGTTCGAGCCGTTAATACGACCTGCTGCATGCGCGGTGTGCCACTTGTTGATGGTGGTGTCGAACTGTAAACCAGGGTCTGCACATTCCCACGAAGCGGTAGCAATTTGGCGCCACAAGTCGCGTGCACGAACGCTGCGAACTGGTGCTCCATCTTTAACTGCACGGAAAGTCCAGTCGCGGTCTTCCTTCACTGCGTACATGAACTCGTCGCTTACGCGAACTGAGTTGTTTGCGTTCTGGTACTGAACGGAGAATGAATCTTTTCCGTCGAGGTCCATGTCGAAGCCGGCGTCGCGCAATGCACGTGCCTTCTGCTCTTCACGGGTCTTGCACCAGATGAACTCTTCGACGTCTGGGTGATCGACGTTGAGCACAACCATTTTTGCTGCGCGACGTGTTTTGCCGCCCGACTTAATGGTTCCTGCTGATGAGTCTGCACCACGCATGAAGCTGACAGGACCAGAAGCAGTTCCGCCACCCTTCAAGTGTTCTGCACTTGAACGAATGTTGGACAAGTTGATTCCTGCACCAGAGCCACCCTTAAAGATGATTCCTTCTTCGCGGTACCAATTCAAGATGCCGTCCATGGTGTCTTCGGTTGCAAGGATGAAGCAAGCACTTGCCTGCTGTGGAACACCCGGCACACCAATGTTGAACCACACTGGTGAGTTGAATGCAGCGCGCTGCGTGACCAAGATGAACTTCAATTCGTCGCGGAATGCTTCTGCCTCGTTGGTGTCGGCGAAGTAGCCGCCCTCGATACCCCAGTCGGAAATGGTGTTGGCAACGCGGTCAATGACCTGGCGCAATGAGTGCTCGCGCTCTGATGTTCCTGGTGTTCCACGGAAATATTTCTGCGTAACGATGTTGGTTGCGTTCAGCGACCAACCAACTGGGAACTCGACGCCGAGTTGTTCGAACGCGATGGTTCCGTCTTTCCAGTTATTGATGCGCGCATCGCGCTTTTCCCAGACCACTTGGTCGTATGGGTGTACACCAGGTGAGGTGAATTTGCGGCCGATGCCGATGGTGAGACGCTCTGGTGCGAGTGACATATTGCTGTGCCTTCCGTATTTTTTCGAATGTATAAAACCGCTTAAAACCTTGAATCCACTAGCTCTGGAGGGATTTCCAAGGGGGTCAGGCCATCCACTTGCCGTGGTCTTTTTCAAGACCACAACATGTTGTGGTGAAACTGTCCCCTTTGCAGATCCGCCCACAACTGGTAGGGAATGATTACAGCACTGTAATTACCCTTTGTCAATCATCCTCGTGTTCTGCGACCACCTTAAAACCCTTATGGCATATGGGGCCGAGGCATCCGCGCAAATTGACATAAAAAAGTCACAAATGACTTCGAAACGTCTCAGTGCTGCGTTGGTCGGAAGGATACGGGGTTACCCCTGTGTGGAGGAAGTGGATAACCCTGTGAATTAATTTTTTTTACTGTGGAAACCCTTGTGGATTGTGGGTTTTATCAGTGGACAACTCACTCACAACCTGTTGATAACTATTAGCCAACTGGCGTAATGGTGACCGGAATGCCGTTCATCACCGAATTTCCTGAAAGCGGGTCCATTTCGTTCTCGTCGGTGAGCACATTCGAGTTCACGCCCGCACGTTTCGCAGCAACGTTCATGCGTGTACCACTCATGTCGTGACCCCAACCATGCGGAAGGCTGACAACACGTTCACGAATGTCGCTAGTTAATTCAACAACGGCATCAATTGCACCAACTCTGCTGGCAATGCGCGCGACACCTCCCTCTTTCACTCCAACACGTTGTGCATCATTCGGATGCATCTGCAATGTGCAACGTTCTTTACCTTTCACCAACACTTCAATGTTGTGCATCCACGAATTATTTGAACGCAAGTGACGACGACCAACAAGAACAAGTTGATCATCGCTAAATTCGATCATCGATTTCGCAAGACGCGGCAAGTCGGCAAGCAACGGTTCCGGAGCCAGCTCTACTTTTCCACTTGGTGTGCGCAGTGCTTCTGGAATGCGCGGCTCGAGTGGACCGAAGTCAATGCCGTGCGGGTGCTGTTTCATGTGGGTCAGGCTGATGCCGTTCGGGTTCGCACCAAAGCCATCGCCATATGGCCCAGTGCGCAACATGAGGTCAAGCATGCGGTCTGCTCCGCGTGCACCAGTGGCATCCAGTTGCTCACGAATCTGTTCTGCAGTCAATCCATTCGTTGGCGAGGTTGAATCTTTGGTGATGCTGCCAATGAATGCGTCAAGTGTGAAGTCATCCACCATTGCAACATCAACGTTTGCGCCCATACCTTGTGCAATGCCGGCAAGCTTCAACAAAATTTCCCACTCATCTGGTTGGTCTGCTGCACGCTCAAACACTGGCTCGCTGTAGTTGGCAACGTTGCGCACTGAGAAACCGGTGAACACCAAGTCGAAGTGACTGCGTTCAAGCTGTGACGGCGAAGGCAAAATGACATCGGCATAACGCGTGGTTTCGTTCAAATAAATATCCACCGACACCATGAACTCAAGTGACTTCATACTCTCTTCAAGTGCAAGCGTGTTTGGCGTAGACAACACGGGGTTTCCACCAGCAGTAATAAGTGCCTTTATTTGTCCTTCACCAGGTGTGGCAATTTCTTCTGCCAACACGCTTACTGGGTATTCGCCAAGTGCTTCAGGAAATTTGCGCACGCGTGAATGTCCGCGACCAATGGAGAAACCTTTGCCTGTTCCCTTTTGACCACGCGTGGTTGGCCCACCTGCTGCAGGCATGGTGAACATCACGCCGCCCTCGCGGTCGAGGTTGCCCGTAATGGTGTTCACCACATCGACCAACCAACTTGCCGTTGTTCCGAAACTGACGGTGCACGTACCAATGCGGCCGTACACCAACGCCTTGTCGGCAGCAGCGAATTCGCGAGCAATGCGCGTAATGGTTTCTGCATCAATACCCACTGCTTTTTCAACTCCAGCTGCGGTGAATTGCTTCAGCGCTGCGGGCAATACGTCGAGCCCTGCAATATGCGGACGAATGTGATCGCCAACGTTGGCCAAGCCTTCTTCAAAGATGGTGTTAGCAATTGCGGCAAGGAACAGTGCGTCTGCACCCGGGCGAATGGCCAACCACTCATCGCAATGTTCTGCTGTCTTGCTCTTGCGCGGGTCGACAACTACTAACTTGCCACCGCGTTCGCGCATGGCTTCAAGTCGACCCGGGAAGTCTGGTGCTGTGCACAAGCTTCCATTCGAGTCATATGGGTTTGCACCCAACATCAGAATGTATTGCGTGCGGTCCAAATCGGGAATGGCAATTGAAGCCGGCGTGCCAAACATGTAACCCGAACTCACTTGCTTCGGAATTTGATCGACCGACGATGCACTGAAGCGTTGCTTGGTGCCAAGTGCTTGCAACCACACGCGGTTGTAAATGAGTGGAGCCAAGTTGTGTGCATTTGGGTTTCCTAAATACGCACCCACTGCACCGCGACCGTGTTTATTAATGACGCCCATGAGGCCGCGATCCACTTCTTGCCATGCTTCGTCCCAACTCACTTCAACATGTACGCCATTGCGCTTCACCAATGGCTTGCGCAAACGATCTGGGTCTTCGTGCAATTGCTTCAGCGTGCTGCCCTTTGGGCAAATGAAACCTTTACTAAAGACGTCATTGCGATCGCCGCGAATGCGCGCCACTGCTCCATCTTTCACGGTGATTTCCAAACCACACGTTGCTTCACATAATGGACATGTTCGGTAATGGGTGCGCTCGTTTGACGTTTCAGGCATGGCCATATCGTGCCATACATATAGGCATCAGCCATATGCTGAACGCAATGCAACGCCTGTTCCCCAACCCTGTGGCTTCGTTAACGGTTGCCGATGCATATGGCGTTGCCCGCACACGAGTAGATGTTGGCGGCGGCAAGTCGCGCCCCACAATTGGCATGTGCATGGTGCACAGCATCGACGGCAGCACCGTGGTTGAAGGCAACTCTCGCGCACTCGGTAGCCCTGGTGACCTTGCCGTGTTGCTGGGCCTTCGCGCACTTGCCGACGTGATCATTGTGGGCTCAAGCACCGTGACCATTGACGATTACGGCCCACCAAACAAGCCCGGATTACGTGTTGGCGTGGTTACTCGCAGCACAAATATCGATGCAGCAATGCCGTTGTTTACCAGTGGCGCAGGCTTCCTGATTACTACTGAAACCGCAGCAACACCTGCGGGCATTGAATGCGTTCGTGCAGGAACAACTGAAGTGAATTTGGCGCAAGCTGTTACTCAACTGCAAGGAAACTTCGCACAGCTTGAAGGAGGACCAACGCTGAACGCAGCAATGCTTGCAGCCGACTTGGTGGACGAAATCAACCTGACCATCAGCGCCAACATGGTTGGCGGAAACGGCCCGCGTTTAACAAACGGCGCGCCAGACGTGTTGAAGCGATACCAACTTGCACACGTGTGCGAAGAAGATGGCTTTTTGTTTTTGCGCTACACGCGCTAAAAACTACGCGCGCGCAGTTGAATGCTTTTGCAACAACGCAAGTTCACGTTTGAAGTCTGAAGCATCATCAAAGTTTTTGTACACGCTTGCAAAACGCATGTAGGCAACTTCATCAACGACACGAAGTTCGTCGAGCACTGCGTGACCAACATCGCTTGAGGTGACGTCGCCACCCAACAGACGCAACTTGTCTTCAATGCGCTCGGCCATGTCGATAATGGCCAGGGCGTCAACTGGGCGGCCTTTCACGGCGGCCTGAATTCCGGCGATCATTTTGGCCCGATCGAAAGGCTCTTTACCCCCACTGCGCTTCAGTACGTGCAGTGGTACTTCTTCCAAACGCTCGTAGGTGGTGAAGCGGTATGCACACTGCGGGCAACTGCGGCGTCGGCGAATTGCGCTGCCTTCTTCCGACATCCGTGAGTCAATGACTTTGGTGTCGTCGTGAGAACAACTCGGGCAATGCACTTCTGAGACAGTACTACCTGTCATATATCAATGTGAGCGATTATGGAATGAGTACGCGTTGACCAACACTGATGCTGTCGCCATTCATGCGCACCAATTCGTCGACAAGTTCCGAAGTGTTGGCCTGTGGTGCAATGCGATTGGCAATGGCCCAGAGGGTGTCGCCACTTTGCGCAATGACATAATTCGGCTCAGTTTGCTGACCAGCCAAAGCTGGGTTTGCGTTGGCCTTCGTGCCATTGAGGCCAAAGGTGCCAACGGCAGCGATGGCCACGGCAATGGCCAACACGCCTACCCTGCGGCGGCGGTACACGGCCTGAGCCGGGCGAGGCATGGCCCGAACATATGCCGAACGGACTGCTGGGTGGTGTGGGGAGTTGAGGTAGTGGATTGTTGCGGCCATGTCGGGCTCCTTTGATTTGCCGCTTTCGCGGTGTTTATAGGGGTTTTATGGGGGTATTCGAACTGGTACTTCCACCATAGCGAACGGGTGTTCGTAGTTGTTGGATTTAGGCGAACATTTGTTCTCCGAACAGGTGTTTGACTCTGGGGGCGAACACCCGTACGATTGAGCCATGACTTCAGCCCCCCAGCCAGCCCACACCCAGCTCACCGACCGCCAGCGCGGCATCCTCGATTTCATCGAATCCAACATGCGCGATCGCGGCTACCCACCTTCGGTTCGCGAAATTGGCGAAGCCGTTGGTCTGTCCTCTTCAGCCACCGTGCACAACCACTTGGCTACGTTGCAAAAGCTTGGCTACCTACACCGCGACCCAACGAAGCCGCGCGCAATTGAAGTTCGCTACGAAGCTTCGAGCGGTGTTGCCATGGAGCGCAGGCCGACGAAACACGTTCCCCTCGTTGGCGATGTTGCAGCAGGCGTAAACGTGCTTGCACAAGAAAACGTTGAAGAACTCGTTCCCCTACCTATGGA
>Ga0208222_1000526_pt1 | contig 10984 bp, 9 predicted proteins | sample LakMenEpi13Sep09_FD_150694 | JGI IMG/M metagenome (GOLD analysis project Ga0208222, IMG submission 150694) | Freshwater microbial communities from Lake Mendota, WI - 13SEP2009 deep hole epilimnion (SPAdes) | ecosystem: Environmental > Aquatic > Freshwater > Lentic | place: Lake Mendota, Madison...
ATGGTTCGGTCGACGAACTCAACGCCGTTTTGGGAACAGCTCGCAGCACTGGACTTTCTGACAAACTCGACAAAATGCTCGATGCGGTCCAACACGAACTGTTCTCGATCGGAGCCGAACTGGCAAGCCCGGAGCCTGAGCAACACAATCTCAAATGGGACAGCAATCCTCACGTCTCGAAGATCGAGGAATGGATTGATTCGATGGAGGCCCATCTACCCTCGCTTCGAAACTTCATCCTTCCAGGGGGCAGTCCGCAGGCAGCCCACTTGCACCTGTCCAGGACGATTTGCCGCCGGGTCGAACGCGAAATCGTTAGACTTGGACACGACAGACGCGTCAGCGATGTCTCTCACATCGTGATTTTTCTCAATCGACTCAGCGACCTGCTGTTTGTCATGGCTCGCTACGCAAACTTTGAACTCGGGGTAGCCGATACCACTTGGGGAACACCCCGTCAGCCTACCTAGTCAAGGCAAGCCCCCCTAGTTTGCCGAGTTCATCTAGCCTCGCTCGATTGTCTAAACTCTCTTGATAGGCAAACTGAAAAAACACTACAACCCTGGGCATGAGTAAACAAGCCTGCCCTTATTTCGTCGTTTTTTGCCTCGGCTCCATCCTGGTCCTGGGTAACACCGGCTGTGTCCGGAAACGCATGACCTTTAGGACCAATCCACCTGGCGCGATGGTGTATATGGATAAGCAGCCTGTGGGTTTGACCCCGGTCTCCACAGGGTTTACTTATTACGGAACCAGAAACATCGAAATCGTCAAAGATGGTTATCGTACCGAGAAATTCCTCCGTAAAGTTCATGCTCCATGGTATCAAATTCCCCCTCTTGATTTTGTCTCCGATACCCTTTGGCCATTTGAGTCTCGGGACGAACGCATTATCGATGTCCAAATGACTCCCGAGTTTGACGTTCCCGAAGATGCCTTGATCGCCTCCGGAGAACAACTTCGTTTGCAAGCTGGACAAGGGATTGCTGTGACACCCCCGCCACCGGTGATTCAACCATCGACACCGATCCTTGCTCCGGCTCCGGTAGCTATTGCCCCTGGCCCCATGGGTCCTGTTCCCAATGGATATCCTGTTGCCCAAACACCTGGGCCTTCGTTTGGCCAAAGGGTTCGGGATTTGTTTTTCCCCTACGGTGCTCCACTTAGCTTCCCGTCAACCCAAGTGACTCCGGGCGGTGGATTTAGGCCTCCAACCGATAATGAATAGTCGACATTCTTATCTGGTTTGCTTGGCGATTTGCCTTTGGTTTGGTTTGTCCGGTTGCAGGGTCCTTGCGCCTCGAACTGTCGACAATTCCAAACAGAATATTTCGCCGGAGTTGATTCAGGCAAATTCGACTTCGATCGAACGGGGTAAACCAAGACCGATCATCGATGCCCTTGGATGGGTCATCGGGATACCTTCGAAAATCCTGCTATGGGATCATCGAATCGAAAACCACCGCATCGGACCAGAGACTGAACTTGGCATTCAGGAGTATTTAGAGAGCAACCAACTCGATCACGTAAAAGTCAGGCTCAATCAGTACCGCCCATGGGACGACATGAAGCGACTGACAAAGAATCGAACGATGGCATGGCCTTGGCGATATTCGATAGGAACCCTAAGTGTTTTAGGCGAAACGGTATTACCGGGTCGAATCTTCGGTGGTGATCATTTCAACCCCTATACACATACGATTCACTTGTACAGCGATGTACCTGCGATTGCTGTGCACGAAGGTGCTCATGCAAAAGATTTTTCCCGTCGCAATTTCCCGGGAACTTATGCGGCTATTTACGCATTACCGATTGTCCCTTTGTACCATGAATCGATCGCCACTGCAGATGCAATTGCTTATGCGCAGCAAACTCAGGATCAAGAATTGCTGCTTCAAGCCTATCGCATCTTGTACCCAGCTTACGGAACCTATGTCGGAGGTGCGATCGGGACTGTGCTACCCACGGTTTCGCTCCCAGCGTACTATGGTAGCGTGATTCTTGGACATGCAGCAGGGCGTTGGCAGGCACATCAAATCAGCAACGGGCACAATAGCAACGGGCAAATCACTGATGGCCAATTGGTGGTTGGGGATTAATCAAGAGGCTTATGAGGAAGAGAAAAAGCAGCTATGAACAGCGTAGAAGTCACTCCGGTCGAGGGCAGCAAGGATCGCAAAGAGTTCATGGAACTCATTTGGAGACTGTATCGCCAAGATCCCAATTGGATTCCTCCGATTCGGATGAATCAGGAGGAGCTTGTCGGATTTCGCAAGCATCCATTCTATGAGCACAACCGCTGCCAAGCTTTCTTGGCTCGTCGCGGCTTAGAAGTAGTCGGCAGGATCGTAGGAATCATCAATCATGGCCATAACAAACGATTCGAAGAGAAGCGGGGATTCTTTGGCTTTTTCGAAGCGATCGATGATCAGCAAGTTGCTGACGCTTTGTTTCTTGCCGCTGGGAAGTATCTTAAATCCCAAGGGATGAGCGATGTTCGTGGTCCGTGCAACCCATCGCTAAATTACGAGACCGGGACATTGGTCGATGGCTTCACCACGCCTCCGACTTTCATGATGACCTACAATCCCCCTTATCACGATCGTTTGATCAAGGGTTTTGGTTTTGAGAAGACCCAAGACATGTTCGCTTATGATGGCAACATCGAGATGCTCAAGACGCTTGATCCAAAGATCTTGCAAGTGGTCGAACAAGTCCAAGATCGATTCAAAGTCAAAGTTCGACCAGTGAGTCGTAAGAACTTTGCTCAAGAGGTCTTGCTGTTTCTGAAGATCTATAACGAATCGCTTCAAGGGACTTGGGGATTCGTTCCATTAAGCGACGGTGAGGTCAAAGCTTTGGGCAACTCGCTTAAAATGTTGATCAATCCTGCAGCCACCAGTGTGATCGAAGTCAATGGCGAATCGGTAGGTGTTGGACTTGGACTACCCGACTACAACCCAATCATCAAGAAGATCGATGGCAAGTTGTTTCCATTTGGTTGGCTGAGGATTCTTCTGGATCGCAAGAAAATCACCAAGATGCGAATCATCGCTACGAACGTGATGCCTGAGTGGCAGCGTTGGGGACTGGGTTTGGTACTCTTGAATCGAATGCTTCCAGATGTCTTAGCGATCGGCATCACCGATGCTGAGTTCTCATGGGTTCTTGAAAGCAATCACTTGTCGCGAGGTTCGCTGGAACGGGCCGGTCTGGTTCCAGCCAAAACCTATCGATTGTACGATCGAACCCTGTCGGATCTTTGATTCTCAGACCTGTCGGTGGATTCACATTCAATCCGATGGTGTATCTGACACACGTCATATTAGATATGTTAGGCGTCATCGACGCCTTCATTTTGGCACTTAGCATCCCCATTGCACAAGCGATTCAAATGAGCGGTCCCTTTTATGGAATTAACTATCTTGAGCAGATCCTTTGTTACACGCTTGATCGTTCTGCAGATTCTTGCACTGGGAACTTCGAAAAGTTTTTCGCAAGAGCCTTCCCCCTTATGGAAAAAGCATGACATCAATCGGTTCTCACCCTACGAAGCTGTCGGCGTGGCGGACTTTGACAACGATGGCAAACTCGATGTCTTTTGTGGTGATTCCTGGTACAAGGCTCCCGATTGGGAACAACACAAAGTGCGTGATGTCCCGCGCGGAACCAATCCCCACTATCACGAAGACTTTGCCGATGCCCCTTTGGATGTCAATGGCGATGGCAACATCGATATCTTGACTTGTGCATACTTTTCGAAAGCAATTTCATGGATCGAGCATCCTGGCGATCCGAAGCAACCTTGGATCGCGCATCCTATCGACAGTCCGGGTTCGATGGAAACTGGTTATCTTGTGGATTTATTCCAATCGGGCAAACCGGTTTTCTTGCCAAATGTCGGCGGCCAAGTCCTCTATTATGAGATTGTGGACCAAACACCAACCGTACAGTGGAAGCCTCGAATGCTTGATCCAGCAGGTGCCGGACACGGTCTTGGTCATGGAGATGTGAATGCCGATGGCAGGACCGATATCATCACACCCCAAGGTTGGTACGAACAACCTGCAAGCCGCGACGCAACATGGGCCTTTCATCCGGAATTTCAGCTAGGAGCAGCAAGCATCGAAATCATCGGTCATGACTTCGACGGCGACGCAGATACCGATATTGTTTGGGGGATGGGTCACGATTTTGGTTTGTATTGGCTCAAGCAATCCAAAGTTGACGGCAAAACGGTTTGGACCAAAGAACTGATCGACAGCAGTTTTTCCCAAGTCCATGCGCTGCATCTTGCCGACTTCGATCAAGATGGCCAAATGGAGTTTGTTACGGGAAAGAGGATTTACGCGCACGAGAGCGAAGCGGGTGCGACGGCCGAGCCTTGCGTTTATATTTTTGATTACGATCGCATGTCATCGAAGTGGAACAGGTCGAGCGTTTATGTAGGGCAGTCCGCACCGGCGGCACCGTTGGATCCCGAGAAACGGGACGCATTAAAGGACTTTCGACCAGGATCGGCCGGGACCGGTTTGCAGATGGCCGTACGCGATATGGATCACGACGGCGACATCGACATAGTCGCTCCTGGCAAATCCGGTTTGTATTGGTTTGAGAACTTGCTGATCAAGCGATAGCAACTTGGCAGTAAGCTATTTTACGGCAACCGAATCGCGGATTTTTTCGAGAAGCTTCTTGGTTGCTTTGATACCTTCATCGGGACTGAGCTTAGAACCTTCGTACTCGATCCCGACCCAACCTCGATACCCTGCATCCAAAACGATCTTCATCATCTTCGCAAAGTCGATCTTGGTTTCATTTCCGCTGGAATCAAAGTCGTAACTCTTGGCAGAGACGGCCTTGGCCAAGGGCATCAAGTCCGTGACGCCTTGATACCGATCGTATTCATAGAAATTCCCGAAGTCGGGCAAGGTGCCGCAGTTGTCCATACCTGTGGCGCGAATGGTTTCGGCCAACCATTTTCCGTTGGAGCTTAGTCCACCATGGTTCTCGACAATGACATTGATGCCAAGGGGCTTGGCATACTCACTTAGACGTCGCAGTCCATCGGCAGCGAGCTTCGAGCCCTCTTCGTAAGGTTTATCGGTCTCGGCGTTGACTCGAATCGAGTGGCAACCAAGGTACTTTGCAGCATCGACCCATTTGTAGTGGTTCTCGACAGCGGTGGTTCGCTTGGTCGGATCGCTGTTGCCCAAACCGCCTTCGCCATCGATCATGATCAGTACGTTGGTAACACCCAGATCGGTGGTCCTTTTTTTCATTTCTTCTAGGTACTTTGCGTCCTTGGCTTTGTCTTTAAAGAATTGGTTGACGTACTCGACGGCCTCGATTCCGAATCGCTCTTTGGCAACTTTTGCAAAATCGAGGTTGTCGATTTCTTTGGCAAAGAGGGGTTTGTGGAGCGACCACTGCGCCAGTGATATCTTGAAGGGTTTACCCGCAGCGGTGTCTTGAGCACAGCTCCAGCGGGACAGACCGGCGGTAGCAAGGGTGGCAGTTGTGACAGCTAGGAATTCTCGACGGTTGGTGGATTGCATAGTGACCAGAGGTTATAAAGAGGTCCAGGGTGGGATTTGCCGCGATCGGGCTTTAATTTTATTTTGGCTGGCTATATCGGGCAAGCAACGGCGCAGCAGGAATATCAAAAACAAGCTTGTTCTATGTCCAAAAGATCTTCTCGGATACCCCCAAGCGGGCGAGGCGCCGCAGAACCCCAGTTGGAAGCCCTAGAAGTCGATTGGGACAGCGAGTCGATAATCCCGACGGAAATCGAGGAATTGCTAGCCAAAGCAGACCTGCTGCTGCAATCTTATTGGGATTCGTGGCATCGACGGCCCATCGAGCAGTATGTGGCTTGCGATTTTCGCGATGTCTGGCGTGCTTTGCATGCGGTCAAATCGCAAAACCTTGCCAGTGGGAACCTGTTTTGCGAGTGGGGTTGCGGATTTGGAATCGTGACGGCACTGGCAAGCAAGCTCGGTTGGGACTCTGTGGGTATCGAAGCCGAGGAGTTTTTGGTTGAGCAAGCCCGGTCCTTTTTAAGAGCTGAGGCGATCTGTGCAGAGATTTGGCATGGAAACTTCTTGCCCGAAGGTGCGGAGCGTTTGGCCAAACGCCAAGCCAACCACGCCTCGTTATTTCACAAGATCCCGAGTGTTTACACGGACGAATCGCTGGCGGCGGATGACTTTTCGACCGTCTTTGCCTACCCTTGGCCCGGCGAAGACTATTTTCTCAAGGATGTGTTTCGCTGCTATGGGGCCGATCAAGCGATCTTGGTGATCTTTTTGGGACCTTACGAATTAGAAATCTACCGCAAGGTTTTCCGTTAATGGGATCGTTTTATGGTGAGATCACCGTGTGGTGGTTCGTAGGACTTGAGCCAGTAGAGGTAGCAGTTGTTTCTTACGGCTGACCACATTTGGCAATTCGTAGAGTCCTCGATCCAAGCATGGGTAGTTGATTTCGTCCCATGCGTCCGATTCTCGCGATAACAGCAGTAGTGAACCGTTGCTAACGACATCGGTCACCAGCAGCGCTGAGAACTGCAAACGTTGTTTGTTTGCAAGTTCTTCGAGGGCTTTGCGAAGGTCCTCTTTTCGATCCCAGAACAGATCAAAGCCTGTTTCTTCGATTTGGGAAATCGAGAATCGAATGCCATGCTCGGTAAATTCTTTGCAATCCTCTCGGACGACTTCGGCAGGAGCGCAATTGCGAAGAGCCGAGCCGATTTCGAAAAATTCTCTGGCGTATTGTTCGAGGTCCACTTGGCAAAGTTTCTCGAGCCAAGAGAGCACATCGCGATCGATTTGGGTGGTGGTTGGTGAGCGCAGAAAGAGAGTATCGGAGATGATCCCCGAGGCCATGCACAAGGCGATACCGGGAGTGGGGTCGATTCCGGCTGCTCGAAATTGCCGAGCCACGAGGGTGCATGTCGATCCTACAGGTTCGTTGATGAAACGAATCGGCTGAGTTGACTTGAGCGACCCACCGATGCGGTGGTGATCGAGGACTTCGAGAATATCAGCATCTTCTGCTCCGTAGACGGCTTGGGAGAGCTCGTTGTGGTCTACCAGTACCAGTTTTGGCTTGGGTGGATTGACCAGATCGGATTTGCTGACGACACCTACGAGCAAACCGGCGTCATTGACCACCGGCAGCATTGATTGACGGATTCGATCGGTTTTCGTTCGGGCTTCGTCGATGGGTTGTTTTGCCGATAGGGTGATGAAATCTTCATCGATAGCCGAATCGATGAATTGAGAGGATTTGACTCTCATGGTCGTGGTGGCCGTATCGTAGGGGCTTTGTAAAACAGCGACGTTTCGGGACTTGGCAAGCTCGACGAGTCCATCGGAAAGAGCGTAGCCGCCGGTGATGATAATGGCTCGCACACCATGTTCGATGGCTGGCAGTTGGATGGTTGGTCGATCACCGCACACGACCATGAGTCGCTGGGCTGGAAAGCGTTGCATACGTTCGGTAAATCCGCCTGCGCTCATGGCACCGACCATCACCAGCAGTTCATCGAGTTGCTCGGGCTGGATTGCATGTTGGAATGAGCCGCCGAGTATTTCGCGTACTTTTCCCAAACTGGTTCGGACGGTTCGGGTCTTCAGCGGATCTGCATCATCGCGGAAGATCAGATCCATCAGTTGCAAGAGGCTTAGGACTCCAACGACTTTGCGGTCTTGGTCGATGATAGGCAGAGCGCGTACGTCGTGCTCTTTCATCCTTTGATAGACTTCGTAGAAAACCTCTCCTCGTTTTGCCGTTACGGGTTCTCGGGTGCACAGACCCAAGACTTCGGGGCGGACATCCATAACGATTCGAGGGGCGGAGACTTTGGCTCTTTTTAAAACGTACTCTGTCCGTTGGTTGGGAGTTCCGCAGCAGGCGGCGATCGCGTCGGGTCGATGCGTTTTTTGTAGAAGATCTGCATAGGCGATCGCTGAGCAAATCGCGTCGGTATCCGGATTGCGATGTCCAAAAACCAGCGTGCTCATAAAATCTTTTTCCGGTTATTTTTGCGAGAAAACAGTTCGAATGGTCAGATTTTTGATCGGCTCGCAACCTCGATCTGAGGTTCGAATTCTTTGGCGTATCGCGAACCTTGGGAAAGTCTAACAGATCTAAGCAGTTCCAAGCAGGGACAATTTTGACGCACTGGAGGATCCAACAAGCCTACTTGCAAACTTGAGCATCCCAGGCAACCATTGGCTTTGCGAGGCAAGGCGCGTCGTTTGTCCAGACGTGCTCTACACATTTAACGATGGATTTAACATGATTGAAATTCAGCTTCCCGATGGAACCGTGGTTTCCCATCCGGACGATGCGACCCCTCTTTCGGTCGCCAATGCGATCGGTTCTCGGCTTGCCAAAGCGGTCATTGCAGCTCAAGTTGGGACTGTGGTCATCGATGCCAACCGCCCCTTGAAATCCTTTTCCAACGGCTCGCCAATTCCGTTGCGGCTGCTAACAGAAAGGGATCCTGAATCCCTCGATGTGCTCAGGCACTCAAGCGCTCACATCATGGCTAGGGCGGTGATGCGATTGTTTCCGGAGGTCTCGCTTGCCTTTGGTCCGACCATTTCGAATGGCTTTTATTACGACTTCCACATGCCGCACAAGCTGACCGAAGAAGACTTCGGAAAGATCGAGCAGGAGATGGCATCGATCATCGCCAAGTCTGAGCCATTCGAACAGTTCTCACTGGATCGCAATCAGGCGGTTTTGCTATGCCAGGACATGAAGCAAGAGCTTAAGGTCGAGCACATCCAAAGCGGGCTAGCCAATCATTCCGAGCTTGGTTTTTACCGCCAGGGTGAGTTTGTCGATCTGTGTCGTGGTCCGCACATTCCCGACGCGGGTCGAGTTAAAGCCTTCAAGATCATGAGCGTAGCGGGTTCGCACTGGAAGGGGAACATGTCCGGCCCACAGCTTCAGCGACTCTATGGCACTGCGTGGTTTGATAAAAAGGACTTGCAGTCTCATCTGGACCAGCTTGAAGAGGCCAAGAAGCGGGACCACCGGGTCCTGGGTAAGAAGTTGGGGCTTTATCAAATCACCCCAGATGTTGGCCAAGGCATGTGTTTGTGGATGCCCAAGGGAGCACGAGTAAGAAGTTTGCTTGAAGACTTCTTGCGGCGAGAGATGCTCAAACGCGGTTACGAACCTGTCTATAGCCCACACCTAGGTCGTGTCGAGCTTTACGAAACCAGCGGTCACTTTCCCTATTACCGCGACAGCCAGTTTCCACCGTTGTTTGTTCATGATGCAGGGGCACTGGTCGACGCGTGGGCCAGACGCCTGGGTGAAGACCAAGACTTTAGTCCCCAGCAAGAAACAATGTTTCTCCAAGCCGCTGAGGTTTTAGGGTTTGATGCCGCAGTTTATACCAAGGCTGAAAGCAAAGAGGCCAAGATCGCTGCGCTGAACGAGTGGCAAAGAAACCATGAACGGTTCTTGGTCAAACCGATGAACTGCCCGCACCATGCGCAAATCTTCAAGGCGCAACCGCGATCCTATCGCGATCTGCCTCTGAGGCTCTTTGAGTTTGGCACTGTGTATCGTTACGAACAAACCGGCGAACTCAACGGAATGCTGCGTGTGCGTGGATTAACCCAAGACGATGCGCACATCTTCTGCACCGCAGACCAAGTCGAAGAGGAGTTTCGCAACACCATCGAACTGACTCGATTCGTGCTCGAATCGGTCGGTTTACAGGACTATCGTGTTCAGTTGTCTTTGCGGGATCCAAAGAGCGACAAATATGTCGGCAGCGAAGAGAATTGGCAAAAGGCCGAAGCAGCCTTGCGAAAGGTGCTTGAAGAATCAGGATTGAACTTCAACACTGCCGAAGGAGAAGCGGCCTTCTATGGTCCGAAAGCGGACTTCATGGTCCGCGACTGCATCGGTCGTCATTGGCAGTTAGGTACCGTTCAGCTGGATTATAACTTGCCTGAGCGCTTCCAATTGGAGTACACCGGAGCGGACAACAAGTCCCACCGGCCGGTGATGATCCACCGAGCTCCGTTTGGATCGATGGAGCGGTTCGTCGGGATGCTTATCGAGCATTTCGCAGGAGCCTTCCCGATGTGGCTGGCACCCGAACAGATTCGGATCTGCCCCTTGAGTGAAAAAACTAACGATTATGCGGGTGAGCTTGAGAAACGTTTCATCGAAGCGGGCTTCCGCGTGACCACGGATTTGCGTGGAGCGAAGGTTCAGGCCAAAATTAGGGACGCCCAGTTGGATCTGATCCCTTACATGGCCGTTGTCGGACCCAAAGAAGCCGAAACCAGATCGATCGCACTTCGCGATCGGATCTCTGGCGAACTGGGGACCAAACCGCTCGAAGAAGTTTTTGAAATGCTCAGCCAAGAGGTCGCCTCGCGGCAGATCCGGCAAGTCGCTGAGCGGAAGTTCACCGAGCCACCTGCGGCGACCGAAACATCGAGCCACGAATACTAACGAATATCATGAGTACCGATCCGAAGCCAGCGGCGCGTCGCGCCGACAAGATCCTCGCCGAAGAGTTCTTCCTAGCTCGCTCGAAGATCCTTGATCTTGCCGCGACGCTGGATCGACTAGAGCGTGGACAAGGGTCCGTCGATGAGCTTCAGCAGCGATTGCTTCTGCAGCAGGGGATGGAAATCCTGCTCGATGATCAATCCGACAAAGCCAGACGGGTCCAGTTGCTCATGAGCCGCCCCTACGACCCCGATTGGCGAAAGAATTATGGACTACATTGATCCGCATATCCACATGGTCTCTCGGACGACCGACGACTACGAGACCTTAGCTCGTATGGGTTGTGTCGCGATGAGCGAACCAGCGTTTTGGGCTGGCTTTGACCGAGGCAGCGTCGAGAGCTTTCGAGACTACTTCCGACAACTGACCCAGTTTGAGCCCAAGCGAGCCGCCCAGTTTGGGATCCATCATTACACTTGGCTGTGCATCA
>Ga0208222_1000528_pt1 | contig 10981 bp, 6 predicted proteins | sample LakMenEpi13Sep09_FD_150694 | JGI IMG/M metagenome (GOLD analysis project Ga0208222, IMG submission 150694) | Freshwater microbial communities from Lake Mendota, WI - 13SEP2009 deep hole epilimnion (SPAdes) | ecosystem: Environmental > Aquatic > Freshwater > Lentic | place: Lake Mendota, Madison...
GTGGCCGTCGAGATCCCGTTCACGCCAAGAGCCAAACGGGTCTTGGAGTTATCGCTGGAAGAAGCCAGGCAGCTCGGCCACAACTACATCGGTACGGAACACCTGCTGCTGGGCCTAATCCGTGAAGGTGAAGGCGTGGCCGCACGGGTGCTCGAGAACCTCGGTGTCGACCTGGCCAAGGTGCGCACCCAGGTGATCCGCATGCTCGGCGAGACCGCCGAGGTGGCTAGCGGTGGCGGTGGCGGCAAAGGCTCCACCAAAACCCCCACGCTCGACGAATTCGGCAGCAACCTCACCCAGCAGGCCGCCGACGGCAAACTTGATCCCGTAGTGGGCCGTCAGAACGAAATCGAGCGGGTGATTCAGATCCTCGGCCGCCGCACCAAGAACAATCCCGTTCTGATCGGCGAGCCAGGCGTCGGCAAGACCGCCATCGCCGAAGGTTTGGCTCAGCGCATCAACACAGGCGATGTACCCGACATCCTGGAAGACAAGCGCGTCCTCACGCTCGATATCGGCCTGCTGGTAGCCGGCACCAAATACCGCGGTGAGTTTGAGGAACGTCTCAAGAAGATCATGGAAGAGATCCGGGGTGCCGGCAATGTGATCCTCGTGATCGATGAGGTGCACACCCTGATCGGCGCCGGCGCCGCTGAAGGCGCCATCGATGCCGCCAACATCCTCAAGCCGGCCCTGGCCCGCGGTGAGCTGCAGTGCATCGGCGCCACCACGCTGGATGAATACCGCAAACACATCGAGCGGGATGCAGCGCTCGAGCGCCGCTTCCAGCCCGTGCAGGTGGGCGAGCCCTCCGTCGATGACACGATCGAAATCCTGCGGGGGCTGAAGGAGCGCTACGAAGCCCACCACCGCCTCACCATCGCCGACGAGGCGCTGGTGGCTGCCGCCACCCTGGGCGATCGCTACATCTCCGATCGTTTCCTACCCGACAAAGCCATCGATCTCGTCGATGAAGCCGGCAGCCGCGTGCGCCTGATGAACTCCAAGCTGCCGCCTGCAGCCAAGGAGATCGACAAGCAATTGCGCGCGATCCAGAAAGAGAAGGAAGACGCCGTCCGCGAACAGGACTTCACCAAGGCCGGTGAACTGCGCGATAAGGAAGTGGAGCTGCGCGATCAGATCCGCTCCATCCTGCAGACCCGCAAGGAGGAGCCTGAGACGAAAGCAGCTGAGGGCGGCTCCAGCGAAGAGGGTGGCGGTATTACCGCGACAGCCGTTGCTGAAGCGGCAAGCCTTGACCGCGCCCCCATGGTGACCGAGGAAGATATCGCCCAAATCGTGGCTTCCTGGACGGGTGTTCCCGTGCAGAAGCTCACCGAGAGCGAGTCGGCCAAGCTGCTGAACATGGAGGAAACGCTCCACCAGCGCCTGATTGGTCAGGACGAAGCGGTGAAGGCTGTGTCGCGCGCCATCCGCCGCGCCCGCGTTGGTCTGAAGAACCCCAACCGTCCAATCGCCAGCTTCATCTTCTCCGGACCCACCGGTGTCGGTAAAACCGAGCTGACCAAGTCGCTCGCGGCCTACTTCTTCGGTAGCGAAGAGGCCATGATCCGCCTCGACATGTCGGAGTTCATGGAGCGCCACACGGTCAGCAAGCTGATCGGTTCGCCTCCGGGCTATGTGGGCTTCAACGAAGGCGGCCAGCTCACTGAGGCTGTACGCCGTCGTCCCTACACCGTGGTGCTGTTCGATGAGATCGAGAAGGCCCACCCCGATGTGTTCAACCTGCTGCTGCAGCTTCTAGAAGACGGTCGCCTGACCGATTCCAAGGGCCGCACGGTGGACTTCAAGAACACCCTGATCATCATGACCTCGAACATCGGTTCGAAGGTGATCGAGAAGGGTGGCGGCGGCCTCGGCTTCGAGTTCTCCGGCGCTGATGCGGAAGAAACCAATTACAACCGCATCCGCTCCTTGGTGAACGAAGAGCTGAAGCAGTACTTCCGCCCTGAGTTCCTCAACCGCCTCGACGAGATCATCGTCTTCCGTCAGCTCAGCCGTGACGAGGTGAAGGAGATCGCCGAGATCATGCTCAAGGAAGTGTTCGGTCGCATGGAAGAGAAGGGCATCCATCTCTCCGTCACCGACGGCTTCAAGGAGCGTTTGGTGGAAGAGGGCTATAACCCCAGCTACGGCGCCCGCCCACTGCGCCGCGCTGTGATGCGCCTGCTCGAAGACTCCCTCGCCGAGGAATTCCTCTCGGGCCGCATCGGCGAGGGTGACAGTGCTGTTGTCGACGTTGACGACAAGAAGCAGGTGGTCATTCGCAAGCAGGCTGAACTCTCCGTTCCTGCCCTGGCTGGAGCAGCACTCTGAAGCAGATCAGCCGCTGATCTTCGCCTGTTTTTTCCACAAGGGCTCTGGTCGATCAGCCAGGCCCTTTTTTTGTGCAGCCATCCATCCAGGAGGGTCGATCAGCCGCCCTTGATCACCACAAATCCTGATCACACTTGCGAAGGAACAATTCAGGCAGGATGTGGCGCAAGGACAGAACAAGCCATTTAGCTCACAGGTGCCTGGCGCGATCATCTGGTGGCTGGACGATGACGTTGAACTCTCCCGCCAGATGCGGCCCAGACTGCTGGCGAGCGGCTGGGAGCTGAAAAGCTTTCATCACCCCGAACCTTTTATTGCCGCACTGGGGACAAGTCACCCCGATCTGTTGGTGCTGGACCAGCGACTGCCGGCGCAGTTGGGAACTGATCTGCTGCGCAATCTCCGCGTTCAAGGGCATGTGTTCCCGGTATTGATGCTGTCAGGAATGGGGTCACCGGAAGACCGCATCTTGGGCCTCGAGCAGGGTGCTCAGGATTATCTGGTGAAGCCATTCCATGCGCGAGAGCTGCTGCTCCGCTGCGAACAGCTGCTTCGGAGTGATCAACGGATGGCGATTGCACCGGTGCCACAAGAGCAACGCATCCCACTCGGTGATGTGACCTTCCGGCCCCACGAAGGCTGCCTCCAGAAAACGGGCCATCCGGCCGTGATCCTCAGTCGCGGAGATCGGAAGTTGTTGTTAGCTCTCTGCAGAGCACCCGGTCGGGTGCTGACCCGCGAACAATTGGCCAGGGCGAGCGGCAGCCTGGCACCAGTCGGCCACAGCCGCAGCATTGATGTGCGGCTTTCAAGGCTGAGACGCCTGCTCAATCAGGCCTCCGCAGGATCACTGCAGATCGAAACAGTGCGAACCCACGGCTATGCGCTGCGTACGGAAGCAACGCCCCTCTCCACAGAAGAGCCCTCTGCATGAAACGCACGATCCTGCTCAGCTCCCGTGATCAGCGCCACCTGCTCCTGGCCTGCTTGCTCGGCAGTTGCAGCGGGGCACTGTTGCTGGTGGCGGGGCTGGAGCTGCTGCAGCTGATTGGCATCAACACCATGCCTGAACGATCACTGCTGCTGATCCTGGGTGTGGTGATCGGCGCCGGCGCTGGCTTACTCCTCTTCCTGCAACGTGAACTGTGGCTGCCACTGAAGCAACTGCTAAAAACCCTGCCTCGACGCATCAAGAACAACACAACGCTGGTGATCAACGACGGCGTCGCGCCCTTGCAATTGCTTGCGCACCGCATCAATGGCTTGCTGGCGCAGCTGAACCAGAACGTGACCGAGCAGCGGGAGCAGGTCCGAACACTCGCACACGACATCCGGGGACCGCTGACGAGGCTGCTGCTGCGGGTGGAAGCGTTGGGCGAGCAACCACACCACGATCCTGAGCTGGTGGCGGGCCTGGAAGCCGATCTGGAGGCCCTAATGACCCTGGATCAGGAACTAGCGGAGATCAGCGAGCCAATGCACCGCCCGATCCGGCGCGAACGGCTCGCACTCCAACCCTTCTGCCGGGCGATCGCCAACCGCTACGACGCCGAGCTGGTGGTGCTGAATCTTGAACCAACACTGACGGCGGTCGTGGACCAGCGGCTCCTGGAACGCACACTCCACAACCTGATCGACAACGCACTGGAGCATGGGGGGCCGCCCGTGACCATCTCGGCGGAATCGACGGCAGAGCTGTTGACGATCCTTGTGGATGACGCCGGGAGAACCAGGATCGAGGCCGCCGGTCTACCGGTCGTGCCCCCAGGCCACCAGGGACTGGGCCTGGCCATCGCACGCCGGTTCTGCCAAAGCCATGGGGGAGAGCTGTTGCTCAAACCATCCAGCCTCGGAGGCCTGCAGGTGCAACTCACCCTGAAACCTGATTCCAGCTCAGCGGGGAGGCCATGAACAACGAGCAAGCCGCGTCAACTGGGCAGCCCGAATTCGCTCACCTCGTCAACCGTTGGCGTCGACTGGGTGATCACTACGGAGAGGAGCTCATGCAGCAGCCCGCCAGCAACGATCCTGCGGAGCGCGCTCGCAGGATTGAGCTGCTGCTGGAGCTCGGCGCCTGGCGCATGGCGCGCACCCAGGTGCTGGGCTGGCTGCTCGAATGGTTGGCGATCCTGCCCGAGCGAGGAAAACCGTCGCGATTGAGCTCTCTGGAGCTGTGGCGCTGCCTGGCCGATGTCTGCGAGCGGAGTCACGATGATCAACTGCTCGAGCTGTTCTGGCAGGGAATCGATCGATTGCGCCCCCAGGCAGCACCGAAGGGGGTGCTGCCGCTGCTCGGAGTGCCTGTTCTCAACGGACCTCAGCATCTGCGCAGACTGTTGATGAGCCTGGATGTGCCGATTCAAATCCTCGCCATCGTGGATCAAAGTGGCGGCCGATCGGATCAGCAGTCGCGGCAGCTGCGCCATGAGCTGCAGCGCCTGGAGCAAGAAGGGCTTCCGAGCGTGGAGCGGGTCTGCCTGGCGAGACCATTTGGCAACGCGGGAGTGGCCTCAGCCTGGAATCAGATTTTGCTCAGTTTCCCGCAAGCCAGCCTGGCCCTGCTGGTGAACCACGATGTGACCTTTCCTCCCGGTGTGCTGGCCGAGGCGCTGGCACGCCTGGATCCAGCGCAGCCGCAATATCTGGCGCTGTTCCCCGGCGAGCGTGCGTTCTCAGCCTTTGCCCTCACGGCTCTGGCGTGGGATGCCGTGGGGTCATTCGATGAGCGCTACTACCCCGCCTACTGCGAAGACCTCGACTACCGCGACCGCCTGCTGGCGACACCGCGCGTGCAACGGCTCGATGGCAGCTTCGCCCATGCCCGGATGCTGCAGTGGAATCCACAACAGAGCTGCACCCTCACCGATGACCCTGCACTGGCCCGAGCCAACGCCGCCAGTTTTCAGCTCAATCGGCTCTGGTATTCCTATCGCCAACGGGGACCCTGCAGTCGCTGGGTGACCTCGGGGTTATGGCGGCAGCGCTGGCTCACGCAATGGGACTGAGCCGCCGCAGCCCAGGTCCATGCATAGGCTCCGGCCAGACAACGCCCGGATCAACCGCCCGTGGCCGAACCGCAGCCATCGATCCGCAACCTGTTGCTGGATCCGGATCAGGGAGGAGCGGTTGGCCGCCTGCGCCGCGCCCGCGAGGCACTGCTGCAGGCCGGCACTGCCCCGGAAGTGATCGAGCAGATCGGACTGGAGAGCGCCACCCTCGCCCTGGGGCAGGCTTTGAGCCAAGCCGGCCTCGAGCAGGCTGCGCAGCGGTGCTGCGATCTGGCCGGAAGCTTTGGCCCAAGCAGCGCAAGCGCCCCTACCTCACTGGCTGAGCTGAACAGCTGGGTCTATCCGCGCTCACTGCGCCGCTACCAGCTCGCCATCCTGAACAAACAAGCGCTGAACGTGGAGCTGGCCGGAGCCAGCTTTGAGCTGCGTGGTTGTCGAGCCGATCCAGATCGCAACCATCTACTGCTCCAACAGCGCGACAACGCCTCGCTGTGGTGGTTGTCATCCAACGAATGCGCCGACGGCTATCTGCTCTCGGATTCCTCGCTGAGGCCGGCAGAGCCTGGCCCAGATTCAGATGGGTTGAACAAGCAGGAGCCGGTTCTGGTACGCGCCGGTAACAGCAACTTTGCGCACTTCCTGTGGAATGAACTCGATCCACTGCTGCGCCTGATCGATGCCGGCCACAGCCTGGCCGTTGTGCAGGACACCGACACCGTGCTGAACCTGGCCCAGCTCGATGGCATCAGCCGGGTGGAGCCGGAGCTACTCAACAGCCACCAAAGCGTGCGCTTGGGGGGAACGTTGGTCACGGGCAAGGCGCGCCAAACCGTGATGGATGCCCTGGCTCGGGAGGTGGAGAGGCCTCTACCTGTGCATCGCCCGCAGCCATTGATCCTGCTAGGGGTGAGAGGGCCAGGACGGCGGGAGCTGCGCAATGAGGTGAGGTTCATGCAGGCCCTGATCGATGCGATCACGCAGCATTTCCACCGCCCTTTGATCCTATTGGATGGCTTCACTTACCAACACAACAACCACCAACACCCCCTGAGCCAACAACGCGAGCAAGCCTGCAGAACGAGGGTTGCTCAGATTCTTCAACACTGCAAACAGGCACAACTGGACAACCTCTGCGGCCTGGACTTTGCCACCTGGCTGCAACGCAGCGAGGGGGTGCATTTTTATGTGACCCACGAAGGCACGATGCAACACAAGCTCGGCTGGCTCAGGCCCGAGATCCCGGGTCTCTGCTTGGTGGGCTCCTCACGAGCGGAGGCCATCGCCCTCTGGCATCGGCAGCAATGCGAAGGCGCAGGCAGCCTCGCCACCTTGCCGATCGAGCTGTATCAGCAAGATCCGATCGAGCAGTCCCATGACCAGGAACAGGAGCGTAATCAACCCTTTGAGATTCGAGACATCGAGCGCGCCGTCGCCCTGACGATGCATCAGATCACAACCCAACTGGAGCTACCCGAAGCACCAGGCACACCTGCGGCAGATCACAGCGAATCACGCAGTAGTGCGCAGCAGTAGACGGCCAAGAGCGACCACATTTTCTAGGTTGATGCTGCAGGGATAAAAGCGGGAAAGCTTGCATGACACCTCAGACTTTTTACATTTACGGTTACTACGGCTCCAAGAATGCAGGCGACGAAGCATTCCGACTGGCCTTTCAATCACTACTCCCATCAGGAACGGAGCTCCGCTTTATCCGCCCTTCCCAACTGGCCGAGGACAGAAACCTGGCCAGTCAGATCCAACAAGATACCCGCGATGGAAGCGCACGGCTGATCGTGGGCGGGGGAGCCATCATTGGAGAACCCTACTTTTGGGAGCACCTACCTGAAAGCACTCCCTTTCACATCATCAGCGCCGATATCGGATCCCAGGACAATCTGCTGAAGCGCTACATCCCAAGCCTGAAATGGATGCAGGCCTCCTGGATTCGCAGTGAAAGCGATACCGAACAACTCAGACAGCTGGCACCGTGGCAGCCAGAGATTCATCACCTACCCGACATTGTCTTTGCCCTGGAACCCAACCCCAGAGAGAGACAGACCATCGCAGCAATGCCTCAAAATACTCGCAACCAACGCCTCTTGGAGCTCATGGGCGAGCATTGCGAAAACACCATGCCAGCCAGCCAACTGAGGAACAAGAATATTGCGATTTTCTTATCCGACCACTATTACGATTACAAAACCATTCAAAGCACCTGCGTCCTCGACGGGATCGAACGAGAAGCGGGCGACAAAACCTATCTCCGCAACCTCAGACAGGCACTCGACGAGATCACCCCCTACTACAACCTCTACCTATTCAGCCTCAGCTACTGGTACAACTCAATTGACGCCTTCGTTGGCTACCAACTAGCCAAGAACTCCAGGCAGGCACCGCTCTACAACATTGCAACACGCTATATCGAGCCCCGGCTGATCATCAATTTAATGCCTTATTTCGATGCAGCTCTCTCCACAAAGTTCCACGGACTCATCATGCCAATGACAGCCAATATACCCGTCATGAATCTCGGGAACTCCAAGAAGAACCAGGATCTCACCAGACAAATGGGGCTGGCCTCCGTTCCACCAGAAACCTTCACGCTCACAACATTCCTAGACAGCCTCAAGCAAGTGGAATCCGCAGAATATGCCACCTCACTGGCCGAAACCCGACGCCTCGCCCATGATGACATCCACATCGCCTTCTCCAAGCCAGGCTTCTGGGACTAAGCAGATAGCGCAACAAAGGCGGTATCGTCATCAATCAGGCAGCGCAGATCAGCAGCTGGCAGCGCCAGCACACAGGTGCGGCAGTCAAAGAGATTGAAGTAGATCTGCACCACGTCATCGTGCACCAATACAGAACTCACATAACAGACTCCTGAATTCTTGCGAAACCCCAAGTCCAAGCCAAGAGCCTGTGCATTCACTGACAGAACAGGCTCACGACTGATCCGCAGAGGCAGCAAGGTGTCAGCCGACAGAATGATCAGATACTGATCATAGATATACGTGCCATGACGCCGCCGATGCACCACCAGCCCTAGCTGTTGATTGCCATCGCAATCAGGCAGAGGGAAGGGGTGTGCACTATTGCGCAATGGGCCCTGAATGGAATCAGGCAAGACCAGCGGAACGTCATGCATCAATCGCCAGTGGCGCAGATCACTCCCGCCCTCAAACACTTGCCATGGCTGAATGGAATACAGCAATGCCTGCTGCTGACGCCACGGGCAGAGGAGCCAATTCTTCTCAAAGCCACGGGGGAGCTCCAGCTCAGGCTGTTCAGGATCAGGCGAGCGATGCAACACCGGCAACTGCTCGAAGCGCAGATCACCCCGCTCTAGATCAAGACGCCCCAAGGACTGCACCACCAGCATATCGTCGATGGTGTTATTCGCCGCAGCCTCACTGGAGAGTTCAGGCAACCAGCTGCGATAGCGCGCTCGCGACAGAATCAGAGCTGCAATGGCATAAATACGATCGTCAATAGCAAACAAGCGAAGATCTTCAATCTTGCATTCGCTGGGGTAGCCGCTGTATGTGAGCGGCGTGATTCTCACCCTGCCTCCGGCCCCAAATCCGCCAGGCCCGCCTGGCTCCCAGGCCAGAAAATTCAGGGATGGATGCCGCGCAACATCCGCACTGCGCCCCGACCAGCTATCGAAATTGCGCTCATATCGCCAAGTGGACAGCACCCCCTGAGGCGTAGCGAGCACAGACTGATTCATCACCCCAGAAGGGCCGTGACCGGATAGTCCGCTTGAGCGGGCGTAATGATCGGCAAAGCGGTGGCAGGGGGTGAGCGCGAGCACGGCGTGCCTGGCCTGCACCAGCAGACCTTCCACAAGGCAGTCGGCCGCCGTGGTGGGTAGCGGCGCTGAGAGCCCCCGCCCCGCATCCAGCAAGGGCGCGCGGATCGACAACTCGGAAGCCTGATGCTGAAACGCATGTTCACCGAGCCGGTAATCAGCCGAATCACGAAAAACCAACGACGACAGACTGTCCAGCAGCGGCGCGAACCACAGGCGAGCCGAAACCAAATCAGACGCCTGCGTCAAAAGCCCAGGCGTCAGCACCAGATAAGGCTCCAGGCTGCGATTCAGCGAGAAGGGCACCGGCTTGCCGCCATCGAAATAGGTGGAACAGCTATGCATTCCCTCCCTGGCAAGGGAAACCTTGCGCGTCCCCAGAGGGGCGCAGATCACCATCTCCGGCTCCGCGCACCACTGCGCCAGCAACGGCATCAGCTCAGCCACCAGCGAACACAGCCGCTCGAGTCCCACGATGCCGATGTGGGAATGCGGAGCCAGCAAATAAGCCTGACGCGCGAATGACGGGCTGGTGTCATCCGGCCGAAACCACCACAGATGATCCACCACGGCTTCCAGCCCCGTGAAGGCTGAGCTGGCAGGCGGCACGGCCTCGATCGACGTCTCCGCGGCCATGGCGAAGTAAGACGCAAGATGGCGACCGAAGCTGTGGTGTTCCACCTGCCGCGACTCCGCCAGCCGTGCTGTGGCATGCAGCGCCTCCGACTCCAGCAGCTCGCGATCCAGGCCATGCCGCAGCCAGAAATCCTGACTGCGTCGATCCTCCAATCCGTGCAGCGCGCAGAGGAAGCGATAGCGCAGCAGCAGTTCCGTGACCGCCTTCATCAAGGCAGGCTGGCGCTGCAAGAGCACAATTGCTTTGTAGTAAGCGATGGCCAACGCTTCACCTAGGCCCGCGCGTGCTTCCTGATCCAGATCCGCACGACCAAGTGTTTGCAAGCCCTGCTCCAGCGCCTCTGCGGCCACGCCCGCGAAGCGATCCGAAACACCAATCAGCCCAACAAGATCGAAACCAAGCGGCGCCAAGGGCTCCCCTGAATAATCCATCACTGGGCAGGCATCAAGGTGAAGCGGAAATCGCGCCAGATCCGCCCATGTTCAGGACCAAACATCAGATCTGGCCTGCTGGGCAGGAGGTCAAGCAGATCCCCATGCTGTCGGTCACGAACAGGTTGCCGATCAAGCTGCCGCTGAAGTGCCGCATAAAGATCCGCACTGAAACAGGGTTCAGCCAGCCCCCGAATGCGCCATCTGAGCAGATCAACCAAACACTCAAATGGAACCAATCGCTCTGGCAGAGATTCCGACTGCTGCTCGAGCAAAACAATCAGGATTCGGATCATCTTACGACGCTCCTTATCGACAAAACGCAGCACGCTGGCCACCACCTCTGCACCGCTATGGGGGATCGCATCCGGGTGCACCAGATCAAACACACGCAGATCATTGGCCTGGCACAACTCGGGAGCACATCGCACCAGGACGGCAGCGATCAGGTGATACGTGGCTGCGAGCACAAGCACCTGGTGCTCCCGCGTCTCCGACGCGGCCAAAAGCAAGGCCTGACAGGAAAAGTCGATCCAATCCCGTCGACGCAGGCAAGCGACGCTCAGCCAGTAGCGGAACCAAGGATCCGCTACTGGCTCCAGGACCAAGGCTCTGGCGAAGGCTGCATAACCGCTAGCCCCTTCCATCTCGGCCAGCAGACCCTGAAGTGCATGGGCCCAGGCTCCATCGGGCGCGAGGGCTTGCAACTGCGTCTGGGCGCTCCGAAGACCCTCGGCATCCCCGCTGCGATGGG
>Ga0208222_1000530_pt1 | contig 10971 bp, 6 predicted proteins | sample LakMenEpi13Sep09_FD_150694 | JGI IMG/M metagenome (GOLD analysis project Ga0208222, IMG submission 150694) | Freshwater microbial communities from Lake Mendota, WI - 13SEP2009 deep hole epilimnion (SPAdes) | ecosystem: Environmental > Aquatic > Freshwater > Lentic | place: Lake Mendota, Madison...
TGCTAGCAATTGCGCGATGGAAAACCCGGGGACTGTCCCCGACTAAAGACGGATCAAACGCTAGCAAATGCGATGCCGAGTGCTCGGGGACTGTCCCCGACTAGAGACGATTGAAAGGCTAGCAAATATGCTGCCGAATGCTCGGGGACTGTCCCCACACATTGATAAACGGCTTGTTTGGTAAGGCAGGTCCGTCCACCAATATCGATACCGATACCCAGATGCCATCGATCCGATGTAGTATGACCATCGCGATTTTATACGCAGTCCATATAGACTTACCTATCGATATTCGAATCCTAGTGTCATTCGCGTCGCATCTTCGAACGGAAAAATGTAATACATTGCAAGCCCTTTCCTTATGCTTCTCCAAACCTTTCACTCACCGCTGAGTTCGTATGGCAGACATCACCCGTTTTGGTACAACACCCCGCTGGTCGGACCTTGTCATACACTGCGGAGTCGCTTACTTTGTCGAAGTCCCCGAGGATCCACAACTCGATCCACGGGCACAGTTCGAACAGCTTTTTCGTCAAGTAGACGACAGACTCGCGTTGGCTAAGAGTTCTCGAAAGGGACTATTGCAGGTTTTGATCTACCTTCCATTTCCAGAAGACCTCATAGTTTTCAACGAGCTATGGGATGCATGGATCCCAAGCGGTCATGCGCCAAGTCGAGCATGCATTCATACTCAACTCGCAGCACCAGCATACCGAGCCGAGTTGATCATTACGGCTGCCTGCGATTCGGTTTAGTGTAAGGCCGATTCCCCAAGACGCTAATTACCAGGAAAAGGAACCAACTAAACCTAGACTTACTAAAAGACTCGGCCGGTGTCAAAAGAATCTAATACCGACGGTTATACAGCACACATACTTGGCGTAGCAAATGCTTAACTCCGACAGGATCCATCGAAACGGTACCTTCTCGGTTATGTGGATTTTCGCTTTTCCAGAAGTAGGTAACGCTCCTAGGACCCCGGAATTAGTGCCATTCACCGCGGTTATGCATTCGCAGGATTTCCAGACACTTGATCTATCATAGAAATCAATAAGGACAGTGGAACCAACGAACTAACTTTGAGCCTGCTTCAGGCCCCAATCGCTCTGGAGCATCATCAAGCTTCATTGGGGAGCATATAAGGATCCGCAAAGGCACCGAATGCACCGAGCCCTCCATCGACCGCAAGGTCGGTGCCTGTAATAAACGAAGCATCCTGGCTCGATAGCCACAGCACCGCTGAGGCGATCTCCTCCGGCTTGCCGATTCGGCCGATCGGATGTCGATTGGATAGCTCTCGCTCACCCCCTTGTGCCTCAAGCGTCGCTCGAACCAGCGGTGTATCGATCGCACCGGGCGATACGCTCAGGACCCGAATCCCATCTCGAGCGTATTCAACTCCCCATTGCATCGCTTGCAAAATATTCGCTGCCTTAATCGGTCCGTAAACAGGTACCCCTCGCGTTGTGCGATGGGCTTGACCGCTTGCAATATTCACCACGACTCCAGATTGCTGATCGCGCATCACTCGAAGCGCGTGCTTGGCCATAAAGGTATACCCCGAGAAATTGATCGCGAGCATCCGCTGATAATCGTCCATGCGCAAATCTTCGACTCGAATGTATGAGGAAGCCGGTTGTATCGCTGCATTGTTGACCAGTACATCCAACGCACCAAACCTCTCAGTGGCCGCCTGAACGGCTCGATTGCAGTCAACTTCACTCGACACATCCGTATGGACAAACACGACATTGTGATCCTCCGAATCCGGATATGCAGTGATATCGGCGCATACAACGTGAGCCTGAGCCCCAGAGAAACCACGGCAAATGGCGAGCCCAATTCCATTACTGCCACCGGTGACTAGGACTACCCGACCTGAGTGATCGTATCGCACAATACCCTGCGGGCGGGATTGCTTTTGGCCTGTTGGTTGCTGAGAGTTGGATTTCGTCATTATCTGGTTATCGATGAGGCTCAAGGGGAAGAAAATAACTTGGGAGTGCCTATTAGATTACCACGATTGCGTCGCTTTGGATAAACTACAGTCTTCGATGTCCCCCCTTACACTATCCTTTCTTAATACTCCTACATTGGACCCTGCCATGAATCATCCATCGACCAATCGCCGCCTATTTTTCTCGCAAACTGCAATTGCCATCGCTGCAGCCGACTTGGCCGGCGGTCTAAGAGCCTCCCCTTTGGTGGCCGATCGACTTCGATTAGCGAGCATCGGAGTCGGCGGCATGGGATCTGCAGACCTCGGATCGCTTAGTTCCCACAGCAAGGTCGAAGTCGTTGCATTATGTGACGTTGATTCGAACAATCTTGCTGCCGCCAGCAAACGGCATCCAAACGCCAAAGGCTTCAGCGACTTTCGGAAAATGTTTGCACAGATGGCCGATCAAATCGATGCCGTCTCTGTATCGACACCAGACCATACGCATGCCCCCGCAGCCATGACGGCTATGAACTATGGTAAGCACGTTTATTGCCAAAAACCTCTTACGCATGACGTCTACGAATCGCGGCAGTTAGCAATTGTATCGGAAAAGAAAAAACTCGTTACGCAAATGGGGACCCAGATCCATTCTGCATCCGCTTATCGTACCGCGGTAAAACTCATTCAAAGCGGCGTGATTGGCAAAGTGAAGGAAACGCATTCATGGAGCAACAAAACGTGGGGATACGAAGGTCCAGATCCAGAACCATCCCCTGTACCTGAGTCGTTGCAGTGGGACCTGTGGCTTGGGACTGCACCCGAACGAGCTTATTCCCAAGGGCATTTCCACCCGGGCAATTGGCGACGATGGTACGACTACGGTTGCGGCACGATGGGAGATATGGCCATCCACATTTTGGACCCGGTTTTCTCAGCATTGAAGCTTGGGACTCCCACCAAGGTGATTTCCGATAGCTCAGCAGCACCTAAGAAATCCTTTGGTATGCAGAACCATACTCGTTACACGTTCCCCGCATCGGCTTTCACCACAAACGATTTTCTTTTGACATGGAGCGATGGTGGTAAAATGGCCGACACTTCGGCTTGGCCCCTCGAAGGGGCGGATGGCAAGAAGATTGGATTGCCAGACCAAGGTTCGATATTCTTAGGCGAGAAGGGGGCGGTCTTGCTTCCTCACGTCGCAATGCCGGTACTATTGCCCGCGAAGCAATTTGCCGATTACAAAATCGAACCTGCGCCCGATGGAAACCACTACCATCTTTTTGTCGATGCATGCTTGGGTGGTGCACCTACAACAGCCCATTTCGGGTACGCAGGCCCATTGACCGAAGCTGTCTTGCTGGGAACTCTTGCCAACCGATTCCCTGGCAGCCAACTGCAGTGGGATGCTTCTGCGCTTTCGATCCCCAATCACGAAGTTGCGAATGCATTGCTCAAACGAAACTATCGTAAAGGTTTCGAAGTCGACAATCTGTCCTAAGGATTAGCCCTTTCTAGTCGGACCGAGTATTCGTGGCAACACTGGTCATCGCTTCGGATTGGATTGTTCCAGTTGAATCCCTTGCTATCAGCGAGGGATTCATCGTTGTCCAAGACGGACTTATTGTGCATGTGTCGGACCGCCTGCCTGATTGCTATGAAAATTGCCCTTTGGTTCGGCTCGTTGGTGGTGCTATTGTTCCGGGTCTAATCAATGCTCACTGCCATTTGGAACTTAGTGATATCGATCCTTGTCTAATCGCTCCTGCAAACGACACTGGTCATGGCTCCATGGTTGGTTGGCTAAACCAAGTTATGGCTAGAAAAAAAAGCATCGCCAACTCCGGGGTCGATATCGAAGAGATCAAACGAAAAGCGATTTTGAGTGGTCTTGAGGAATCGTGGAAGTTTGGAACCCGATGGATTATCGACAACATCACCGCTCCTTGGTCCGCAAACTGGTGCGAATCTTGGCAAGCCAAATTCGGCGGTGCTCTAAAAAGCGATAAACTTTTAGCTCTTGTTCCTCAATCTCGTTTATTTGTTCAGCCATGCGTAGAACTGGTGGATGTAACGCAATCAAGACTCACAGAGACAGTAGAGTTTGCTCAGCGGACCGAGTCGACGCTTAAGGGGATGTCACTTGAAGAATCTACGAATGTTTGCCACACACCGATGGGACTTGCCCCCCATGCTCCGTACACTGCGTCGAAACGACTTGTCGAATATGCATTGCGATATGTAAGTTCCTCGGGGGGGATTCTCAGCATGCACTTGGCCGAGAGTCTTGAAGAACTCGACTATGCAGATCGCAGACAAGGCCCTTTCAAGCAATGGATATCGCCTTGGATCGACGCTGAGCATGCATCACAAATTGGAAGTATTCAAGAGCATTTGCAACTGCTATGTACATCTCCAAAAGCGCTCATTGCGCATGGGAATTATCTTGGTGATCACCAAATCGAATTGCTGAGTTCTCATCGCCACCAAGTAGCCATCGTTTATTGCCCACGAACACACCAGCACTTCCGACACTTAGAGCACCCTGCAAGAAGGATTGTAAAAGGACAAATCCCTTTGTTTCTTGGGACAGATTCCAAGGCTTCGAATCCAGATTTGTCCGTATTTAAGGAATGGCAAACTGCATGCAATGCGTTTCCTGATTTAGGTCCAAAGTTCTGGATGGCGGCTTGCACAACCGGTTCAGCGAAATTTTTAGGAATTGAAAAATGGGTCGGCACGCTTAGAGTCGGTAGCAAGTCGCTATTGACGTGGGTGCCACTTGAGCGTCAAACCCCAGAAACTGAGGAGCAATTGTGGGAATCGCTACTGGAGGCAAACCGCGCGATGCCTTTGGAGTGCCATCCGATTTTTGCAGAATCATGAGGATCAGATTTTTGAAGACCGACAAACAGAACAGGGCAAATAGAAAGCCACTTCCCAAGTCGATTTGGATTTTGAGTTTCGTCTCATTTTTTGCTGACATATCCAGCGAGATGATGGTTCCCCTTTTACCTTTGTTCCTAGTGGGTGCTTTGGGGGCAACCCAGATTCAACTTGGAATCATGGAGGGGGCTGCCGTACTGATCGTTTCCTTGATGTCTGCTTACGCAGGATTTCGCAGCGATCGCCGAGGAATCAAAGGTGGACGTGTCCGATGGCTGAATTGGGGTTATGGATTACCGGTCTTGGGAAAAAGCATTATTGCCGTGGTTAGCTCCCCGCTGTGGATTCTTTTAGGTCGATTGCTAGATCGCTTTGGCAAGGGATTGCGAGGTGCCCCTCGAGACGCTTTGATCGTCGATGCAGTTGAGCCCAAACGACTGGGGGAAGCTTTTGGGTTGCATCGAGCGTTAGATACTGCGGGTGCTCTTGTAGGGACCACCCTTGCCTCTTTTCTTCTTTGGTGGTTGGCAGGAACGCCAGATGCTGAATTGGCCAAAGGTTCTCAGATCGATGCGCCTGCTGGTGTTTTCCGACAGATCTTTGCTGTATCGGCTATCTTGGGATTGGCATCCTGGGTTTTGACGTTCATGGTAAAAGATCCTCGCAGTAACGTCCAAGCGTCTGTCGGGAACAGGGACCAATCTTGGACTTTGCTAAGTAGACTGCCGTGGAAAGATCTCTCAGTGAGTTACTGGGTTGTCCTATCCATGTTGGTCCTGTTTTCGCTTGCCAATAGCAGCGATGCATTTCTGTTGCTCAGGGTCCGAGAGTTAGGTTTTTCTCCTTGGGCTGTTGTACTTGCTTATTCGCTTTTCAATGTAACGTATGCGTTGGTCAGCTACCCTGTTGGAGTGCTCAGTGATCGAATTGGCAGATGGCGTGTGATTGGCTTGGGCTGGGGAATTTATTTTGCGTGTTACTTGGTTTTTGCTTGGTTGCCGAAAGAACAGGCTTGGGGTGTTTGGCCGTTGATGGCCATTTACGGGGTGTACATGGCACTGACCGATGGGGTAGGAAAAGCGTTGATAGCCGACTATGCACCAGGTGAGCATCGGGGTGCTGCGATGGGGATTTTTTATGCGTTTACGGGGCTGACGACGTTCTTGGCAAGCTTACTTGCCGGCTGGCTTTGGCAGGCTTATGGGTCAGCAGTTGCGCTGAGTGCAGGTGCTTTGTTTGCGGGGTTGGCGCTGTTTGTGTTGGGGTGGTTTGCATGGCAAAGCCGATTTAAAAATAGAGGCTAAGGTTCCTAGGAAGTGGTATACTCATGCGATTACCAGTCCATTAGTTTCTTCATTAGTCCATGTAGCTAAAGCGGTATGCTAAACCAACCATCCTTCACTGGTCGTATTCTACTGGCTCTGATCCTGATGATCTGTTTCTACACGTTTGCGTTGGGTCTTGCGGGATTCTTGATCTTTCTGCCTATAGGCATGGCAGTCTTCCTTCATCGTATTCATTTACAACTCTCTATCATTTCGTTCATCGGGGGATGCATGATTTTATGGTCGGTGATTCCGCGTCGGGATAAATTCGTCGCCCCGGGTCCTAAGCTTAACGAGAATGAACAACCTGAGTTATTCAAGCAACTTCGGTCCTTATCGCAAAGCACTGGTCAGTCGATGCCGGTGGATGTCTACGCCTTGCCTGAGATGAATGCTTGGGTAGCCAATCGAGGTGGGATTATGGGATTAGGAAGCCGCCGCATCATGGGTATCGGAATTCCGTTAATGCAAATCCTTTCGACCCAACAGTTGCGAGGAGTGCTCGCTCACGAGTTTGGACATTACTATGGCGGCGACACCAAACTAGGTCCATGGCTTTTCATAACTCGATCGGCCATCATCCGGACGGTGATGAATCTTGCGTCCAATGGATCCTCCCTTTTATCGATACCTTTCGAATGGTATTTAAAATTGTTCCTTAGAATAACTCAAAAGGTCTCGCGACAGCAGGAGTTTACCGCAGACGCTTTGGCGGCAAAGATCGTTGGCCCAGAGGCTATTGCAGGGGCGCTAAAAACGGTTCATTCGAAAGCTTTGGCTTTTGACGCTTATTGGCAAAACGAGTACTCTCCTGCTCTTGAGTTAGGCGTACGCCCACCTATGGCTAAAGGCTTCCGAGATTACTCCGATGCGCCCAAAATCAAAGAAGCGGTCGACTCGGCTTTGAAGCACGCGATGGAAGAGTCCAAGAGTGACATCTACGATTCCCATCCTGCGCTGAAGGAACGGATCGCAGCGATCCAAAAGGTCACAGGTCCCCGCCAAGCCAGTTTCGATCCTCCGGCGATCGATTGGATCCGAGATGTTGATGGACTCGAACGTCAGATGATCGATCACATGGCGAAATCTTTGGGGGTGAAGTCTCCCGAACCCATCTCATGGAACGAAAGCGTTCAGCGTGTACTGGTTCCTAATTACTTGAAGCTTATCGAGGAATTCGGTGGAAATATCGAAGCACTTAATCTAGGGCAGGCAACTGAGAAACTTCGAACCCCTAAAGAATGCATTGAGCTTTTGAATCCCAAAGTTTTACCTCATATCACCGATGACGAAGCCAAACGAGTCTTCGCTTCGAGGGTCATTGGAACCTTGGCGATCCTTGCATTTGAGAAACGGGGATGGACGATTCAGAACCCTATCGGAGACATCCCCTACATTCAGAAATTGCGAGAGGAAAACGGTGTCGATGAGGAGGTAGATGAGGATCATCGCAACCCCATGATTCAATTGAACCCGTTCGATTGGATCGAGCAATTCATCAACCGCAAATGGACTCTCGACCAGCTGATCGGTAAATACCAGGACTATCGTATCGATACGGTTCGCCTGATCGACATCGTTTCAAAACGATAAGTGCGTACCCCAGTGTTACATCGCAATCAAATTCGCTGGTTGGTCCTTGCCGCGTAGTCTTCCCACCAACTATCGAGCCCTGCGGAATCCTTAGGCATCGGAATCGGCAGATTTTCCGATTGAGTCCAAACCTTGGTGGCTATCTGGTTGGAATCATCCAAGTAGGATGCATTGGCCAAGGATTCATCGTTGTCATTGCTGCTTGGATCTGTCCAATCGGTCTGAGCCCATTCCTGCTCGAACCAAAGTGGTAGTGAATCGGTGGAGGGTTCTGCGACTGAGTCCTCGATGATCAGTTTAATGGAAGGAGCAGTCTCAGATTCTTTGCTTACCAGTACTCGAGTCCGCGCCTGCAGAACTAGAGGCTCGGGTTCTTGCAAGATTGGTTCTGTGGGTTCAACAACTACTTCGGGGGATGGTTCAGGCATTTTCGCCTTCGATTTTTTGGGCAATCCATCGGGACGATAGATTTCCACAACGCCTGGTTCACCTTGTGCGGGCAATACTCGCACTTGAACTCCTATAGAGTCGAACATTCGCATGATGTGTTCATGGCAAGTAAACATCACAACTTGGTGTCCCAGTGCTGCGAAATCACGAAGAACCTTGGCAGCACTTGTTGCTCGGATGGTATCAAAGTTGACCAGCACATCATCGAGGACTAGTGGCAAGGTCGCTCCGCGACGCGAATACGCTGCCGCCAGAGAGAGTCTCAACGCGATGAAGACGGCTTCTCTGGTCCCACGGCTGAGGACCTCTAGGGGCAAACTTTGTCCCTTGTCGTTATCGATCCGCAGTGCATTTTTTCCAAGGGGCGTCCAAACACGAACGTACTTGCCTTCGGTGAGTTGTTTAAGGAATGCCGAAGCTTCGCGAAGCGTTTCGGGTTGTCGTTCACTCTCGTAAATCTCGCAGACTTTTTCGAGCATGCAGGTGGTAAATCCAAGCGTTCTCCAATGATCTGCGCACAGCTGGATTTGTCTCTCTAGGCTTGCCAATTCGAGTTTGGCTTCTGCCAAACGGCGATCTTGCGCGAGAGTCTTCATCTCTTGATTGATTTCGCCTTGTCGCAGTTGCAGTTGCTCGATGCGTTGCTGCGAGCCTGTGATTCTTGATACCAGAGTTTCCCAGCGTTTTTCGAGTTCGTGGGAGGGGGTATTTTGAAGCATCTTTTGAATCGCTTCGTAGGAAATATGGCTACCAAGCGTCGTACGAATTCTCTCATCGAGGGATCCGATTTGTGACTCCAGCTTCAGATGCTCTTGCTTGCGACTAAGCAGCAAGTCAAGTTGCTCGATCGACTCAACGCCGATCTGTGCAAGATAGCTTTGACGAGCACTGATCAATCGATCGACAGTTCTGCGTAACCCTTTTTGTTTTTTTGACAATTCTTCATCTTGAAGTTTCAGGTCCTTGCGCTGTTTCAGGTACTGTTTATGAGTTGCCAGGGTGTTGACTAGATGCTGCAGTCGTTGCTGGGGTATGTCTACGGACAGCTCGCTGGTTTTGAAAGACGATCCATCGCGATGGATGTCTCTTTGTGGGGCTGTGTCTTTTCGAACCGATGGTGTTGTCACCGGTGTGTCTGGAGAGGCAAGTGCGACTTGAAGTTGGGTGTGCAGGGCATCTAATTTACCCAGGGTACTGGTCAGTTCAATACGGCGTTGTGAAAGCTCGTCGGCTTGAGTTGTCAGTTTTCTTTTGGTCATCAGGATCGATTCGTAGCCTTCGGCGAGGATCCTGAGACTTTTCGGGGAGAGCGATTCAGCCAAGCCCAGTTGGTGAAGGGTTTTCTTCCATGCAATTCGAGCCGACTTGAGTCCTTGGGCTGCATCGGCGGCCTGTTTGCGAGCGGTGTTGTAGCGATCTTTGGCGGCTGCTTGGTTGTGATAGATGGGAAGATACGATTCACACTGACTGAGTTCATGTTCGGCTTGACGCAATTGCTGCTCGAGCGAAGCGTTTGGCTCGGGGAGGAAGCCGACGAGTTGTTGTTTTTCGCTTTCGGTTTTTCGGATTTGAGAGACGAGGGTATCGAGTTGCGTTTCGACATCGGTCAGTTCCCCTTCCATCCCTTTTTCCATGGATTTCCACCACAGGTAGGTCGCAACCAGGATGATCAGTCCGAGCACCGTCATTAGTACCCCGGTATTCTGAGTATCGGTCGACTGGAGTTGCAGGGCACGTGCCGTCGCGGGCATATTGGCGTTGTTGTACCAGCCGAAGAAATTATTTAGGCCTGAGATAAGCATAAAGGCGCCGATAAAGAACGGGATCGCCAGCATGATGACTCGTTCCCAAGAAAAGCCATCATCGCTTTCGAGGTCGAGCGTTTCACCTTCGAGCTCATCTCTATGAACGGCGAGTTTTTGCAGGCGTTCGTCGACTTGTTGGAATTTGCGGATGGATTGAATTCGATCGCTTGCTAGCTGGATCGAGGATTGCAAATCTTCGGAGTCCCTGGATTGGAGGAAACCTGCGATTTCACTTTGGAGTCGTTCGATTTCCTTCTTTTCGCTATCGACGCGTTCTTTGGCTTGTTTAAGCCGGATTTGCTGCATGCGCACGTCGCGCGCTGGTCCTGCAAGTTGGCTGATCGCAGGTCGGCTCAGGTCCGGTAAGCTCGACAGCCTACGATCATTGAGCAAGGCTTCCTGATCTGAATCGCTGAGTCCGAGTCGTTTGGCATCTTCGACAAGTTGTTCTTGTGTTTGCTTGTGTTCGGATTCCAATCGTTGAATCTGTTTTTGGAGTTGAGTGATCCAAGATCCTTGTTCGCTGGCCGATTCGATCTTGCCAGCTAGCCCCAAGACATTGCGGTTCAGAGGTAATTCCGAGGCTCGTTTTCGGAGCGACTGCCGCTCTTGGACGACCGATTGGATTTGAAGTCGTTTTTGATCGACTTGGTTTTGCAAATCCAGGAGTTTGTTTTTGGAATCTTCGTGCACATCGATGCGTGCATGTAGCTGAGCAAGTTTATCGCGTAGCGAATCGCGTTCGAGCCATGGCTGGCGAACTTGGATCGCCGTCTCGATGGTTTTGGATTCGGATTCCCATTGACCAATACGTTGCTTGAGCTCTTCGATTTCGTTTTGCTGATTGCGCCGAACCGAGGCTAATTCGCTCCATCGGCGACCTCGCAGGGTCAACTCTTCGATCTCATCTCGAAGCTTTTGGCGTTTAGCGAGCATCGATGGCAACTGGGCATTTTCATCGTTGGCAGAA
>Ga0208222_1000531_pt1 | contig 10969 bp, 12 predicted proteins | sample LakMenEpi13Sep09_FD_150694 | JGI IMG/M metagenome (GOLD analysis project Ga0208222, IMG submission 150694) | Freshwater microbial communities from Lake Mendota, WI - 13SEP2009 deep hole epilimnion (SPAdes) | ecosystem: Environmental > Aquatic > Freshwater > Lentic | place: Lake Mendota, Madison...
CTTCCACGATGGACTTTATTTTTTTGGTTTTGGTTTCGTCGTTTTGGACGTATGTCATCACCGTTGCATGAATAGGCGCCGCATCGCCATCTACACTGTCATACACTCGCAAACAATCCCCCATGCACACTGCATTCGGGGAGCCGGTTGTTTTTATTGAGACTCTGCATGCTTCCAGATTATTCAAGTGCGCTGGTAAATCGACTGCACCTGTATATGGTGTTGTTGTCATGCATTTATACACATTGCGAATCACTTCGCCCTCCCACGTGAATCCGTGCTTTTGAACCTCGTTCTTCTTTGGCATTTCGGACATTTTAATTGCCCGAACCATCAGTTCATTTACCATGGCAGTTGCCACATAATGTGATGTTGGAACCAATTTTGCGCCATTTTTTGACATGAATATTATGTCATTGATATTTAAAACTGAATTAATTTAACTAATCAATTTTTTTATATTCTGAAAACCATTCATACCACATGCCATTCATGTTTTAACATGAAACCAGTGAGAGAAAAAATACATGACTGTCATGCTGACCACGAAGATTAATGCAAACTGCACTGGGGCTTTCAAAAGATTTTTCCTGTATCCCGTGATGGCGTGCGTTTCCTCTAAATATACGTCAAAATGACTCAGTGCCAAAAACACAATGGTAATAATGACTGCAGTGGTAAGTGATTTGAACAAAAGATGGTTCATCATGGAGATATATTTATAACGACATTTTTAAAAATATATTGACATAATTTATATGTTGCATTGTTCACCAAATGATTGTAAAGCATGAAAAGAAAGGCGGCATTGACGTCTACTACGTCAAAAAGAATATCACCGATGCCGGCATGGAGAAGCATAAGCACCAATTTGTCACTCCATCTCTCATTGACATCATTATCAACGATGATGCAGATGTTTACACCGATGACAACCGCCTCCTCCTCAAGTTTAGGAAGGGCAAGTTGTCGAAGGAAAAAATCGACACGTTTTATGAAAACATGATTGACTTTGCGCGCACCACGTCCACGAATCGTCGACTCACGTCCGGTCTCAAGACCAAAACGCGTTCAAAAAAGGCCAAGACCGAGAAGGACATCGCCGCAATGACCAACATTGTCGGCTACTTTGACTCGCTCGGCCCCAGCCAGAAGATGCTGCTGAAAAAGCACGGCATAAAACTGAATCCGGCAGTGCGCGAAACGCGCTTCAACATGCTGTATCCTGAGAAATTTAAGAAATTGATTCCTCTCATTCGAGAGATTGACAATTATTACGAGAAAATTGTGCCCGACCATTACAAGAAGCAGCATCGCAAGGCCAAGCAGACCTATTTTAAAATCGCCGACACTGCTTTCACTACCGTCACGACGAATGTGAATTACAAGACCACCATTCACACCGACCGCGGTGATGATGCCGAGGGTTTTGGCAACTTGGTGGTCATTGAGCGTGGGAAGTATACCGGCGGCGAGACGTGTTTTCCGCAGTATGGCGTCGGTGTCAATGTGCGCACTGGCGATGTGCTGTTTATGGACGTGCATGAATGGCACGGAAACTTGCCCATCCACTTGGAAAACAAAGACGCTGTGCGCCTTTCAATCGTGTGTTATTTGAGACACAGACTTTGGGAGAAAACGCGCGGTAAAACGAAAAAATTCATGCAAAAACATGTCGCCACTTATCGCCGACTACATGACCTGAGTGCCAACAAACCATCCGATAAGAAAGGTGGTGGCGATGGAACATTTGACAATACCGGTGAGATTCTAGGTGTTCATAATAAAGGTATGGCTTATTAAAAGTATTTGAAGTATTGATTTGTATGGACAATACAAATGAATTCAATTGGACCAAATGTCATCCGATGTCCTCTCGAAAACTCATACGATGAAAAAAAAATTGAAAGCTTTTGTCAGATTCAGTTTTTGAGAATTAGTTTTCCAATCGTTAAAGTCGTTTAAGAACAATGTCTTCCGTTTCTGTTTCCGCTTCTGCTTCTCCAGCTCGTCCCCAGACCATCTGCCCCACATGTGGTGGAACATGGACCAGTGCTGGTGGAAATGACAAGGGCAATCGCTCTCGTCATGAGTCCAGCAAAAAACACAAGAATGCAGTTGCCGCTGCTCCCCCAGCCGCTGTTCAAGTCCAAGCCCCCGTCCAAGTCGTTGAAGAAGAAGTTCCTGTTGTCCGAGCCCAAGCCCAAGAAGCCGAAGTCATGGCATACCCGAACCAGATGGCCGCCGCCAAGAAAATCATTGCCGAATTCGAAGACAAGTGCCGCTGGATTGTGCTTCTTGCATTCCCCCAATCAGGTAAGACCCAGACGTTCTTATACGTCGCATGCAATATGTTGTGCACTAACCCCAAGATTGACCGCGCGGTCATTGTTTGCGGCAATGCTGAAAATGAGCTTTCCGAACAACTCCGTGCCTCCAAGACCGAGTTCATTCGCATGTATATCCAAAATGAATATCCCAATTCATGCAATCAAATCGCCATACTGGAGTCGCGCATCCAAGTGTGGTGCGGTGCTGAACTCGAGCACAACGCAGCCCAGCCCACGGTTGCTCGCAACACGCTCTTCATCTGGGAAGAGGCGCACTATGCTCAAGACAAAACCAACCGCCCTCACAAATTCTTCAAGAATCTCTGCATCACAGCTGATGGAGAGATTTCCAATCTCGAAGGAGAGCGCAACAACTATGTCCTGACTGTGTCTGCCACTCCTTTCTCTGAGATGAGCAACATCTGGCATCACAAACAGAACAAGCGGATTGTGCGTCTCGAGCCTGCTGCCGGCTACAAGGGCCCCAAACACTTCTTGCAAGCTGGTTCAATTGTGCAGTTTGACCCCAGACTTTCGCCAGCCGAGGTTGTTGCGCAAGCCATTCGTGAAGCACCAATGAAAGCTGCTGCAAAGTATGCCATAGTCCGCGTGCGTGATTCCAAGGGAACCGACAACATGTCGGCTTGCATTCGTGTGGCTGCTGAGCACGGTTGGGCGCATCGCGTGTATGATTCGGAAACAAAGCACCACCAGCCAGGCAGCATGCAGTCTATGGATGAACTTGCCGTTGCCCCTCAGCAAAACACCGTCATCTTCATTCGAGGAATGTGTCGCATGGGCAAGCGCGTGCCAAAGCAGCACATCTCGTTCGTCATTGAAACTGCCAAAGCCTCCAAGACGGATGTGGTGCTGCAAGGCCTCATGGGCCGCATGTTCGGCTTCCACGACAATATGGACATCAAGATTTACATCAGTTCGCGCATTGAAATGGCGGATATTGAAGAGTATGTGCGCACTTTGGAAAACCCAGAGAGTATGACCATGCCCTCCAGCGGCAAGAACTTGGTTTCTGGTCCTAAATGCCGCAATGGGGAGTGGTACAACAACATTCCCATTGTGATTCGTCGCAACATGCAACAACTTGATGATGAGCACGATGACCCGAATGCAGAAGAGTATGAAAATGAGTTGACCATTCAGGCAATCCAGGCTGCTTTTGAATCGGGTGCCATTGAGAATTACAACTGCGATGAACAAACCGCCGAAATCCGTGAACAAATTATGCACCTCACTGCTGAACCACGCCGAATGAGTGGCCGAAATTTTGTCAATCCCGCTACTCGTCGCATCTACACAACCTACCAGGAGATGCCAGACAAGTTGCGCGAGTCGATTGACCAGCGCATGCCATTCAACACTGGAAGCAACGGTGGTTGTGGATTTGATTCAACTGAAGAGCTGCAAGTCAATGTCTGGCGATGCAACACAAACCAGTTTGGCTTGACGCACGGTTTCAATCGTGGAGATTTGATTGTGCACACTCGCACACGCGTTGCAAGTGATGAACAACTACTTAAAGAACGCGTTCCTCGCACCACTGGCCTGGAGACATTCAGCACGCAGCAAGAAGACGGCTCAGTCATCATCGGCAACGGTGGATACAACATTCAGCTGGCAGTTGAAACTTCATATGACATGCAAAAAATGCAGGAGAACTTGCGCGACCTCATTCGTGAATCGCGTGTTGAGGATTCGCTGCAACGCCCCAAGTGCATAACATCCAATCATGATGGAGTATCGGAATGGAAAGGCATCATCGTGTCTCTGGAAATTATGCGCGCACTTGAACGCGGTGGTCGAATCTATGACCACATCAAGCGTGAATGCGGAACAACCCTCAAACTCACAAAGGCACTTGGTCGCGAACTCAAATCACTCAAGAGCATGGGCAATGCAAGATTGGTCAAGATTGAATGGGATTGAATGGGCCTAAAATGCTAACACGCAAAAAAAAACAAAAAAAAAATAAAATTTTTTTACACATTTTGATTGTAGAAAAAAAAACAATTTAAATAACTTGAATATATAATACAAATAAGCATCAAAATGACTTTAGAATCACTTGCTGACAACAACCGCACGGACAAAAATACGTTGCACTCTTACTTGCCTCTGTATGACAAGTTATTGAGTGGAAAAAAAGAAACAGCCAAAAATGTGTTGGAAATTGGAATATGGGATGGAGGAAGTATAAAGTTATGGTATGATTTTTTTACAGGTGCGCAAGTGCATGGATTGGACATCACGGACATTGACGGTATTTGGGAGGGCATCAAAAATAACGAACGAATCACATTGCACGCATCAACCGACGCATACAATGTTGATTTTTTCAATGATGCTTTTCTACACAAAAATGTCAAGTTTGATTTCATGTTGGATGATGGTCCGCATACATTGGAGAGCATGAAATCATTTATAAAATTGTATTCACAATTGATGACAGATGATGGTATATTGATAATTGAAGATGTTCAGGAATGGGACTGGATTGATATTCTGAAAAATGAAGTTCCAGAAGATTTGAAACAATTCATAAAAGTGTATGATTTGCGCCCAAATAAAGGTAGATATGATGACATTGTTTTTTCAATTGACAAATCCAATGATTTGACTATGTGAAACGTGGAATTTTAACTCCTAAATACATTGATTTTGGAGAATTTATTGCATTGAATAATTCTCTCGTTTTATGCATCTGAATTGGTGGACTACGGTTTTGTTGTGCAACAACAACATAGTCTGCATTTGCTTCCACGATTAGTGCCACGTGTCCATATTTAAGTTGTTCAGTGGGTTTGGGTTCCCAAAACAGCATTGTTCCTGGTCGTAAATAGTAGAGAGCAGAATGTGTGTATGGATAAATAAATGTTTTCAAACACACTGGCCTTCTTTTTGGTGGAAAAGGAGTCAATTCATTGACTCGGTAAAACATGTCAGTGGCATCCACAACGGACGGAAATGTGAGTCTATGTGTTTGAATGTAATAACGGCGCACAAATTCGACACATTCAAACGGAATTCCAGCATTCGTTTTATAGATTTGGTTGTCATTCGATTTCACATGAACCACCACTGAACCTTTCATTTTTGCACTAGTATTTTGTGTTATATAACTTATATATAACTCAATATATGTTTTACTTAAAGCAGCACCACTTCTTGCCGGCAATCAAAGGCATGACTGTGAGTTTGACCAATTTGAAGCTGCAGTCAAGCATAACAAGTGCAGAGTCTTCTTCGGGACCGTCAAGAGTGAGAATGAGAATGCATTTGATAACAAAGTGCAAGAAATTGATGACAGTGTTGCTATTCAAAGCAACTGTATTTGCACTAACCGCGTCGGTTGAAAACAGTGTTATGCATTCGTGAATCAGTGTTAAAAAATGTGGTGCATCATTCATGTCGATTTTCCCGTCTGCCATAATATTTGCAAATGCGGTTTGCATGACACCGCCAATGGTACGCCGGCTGCTGTCCTGGCATGCATAAGAATTCAGTTGTCTCAATTCAACGGGACTGAGTTTTGTGTTCAACTCATCATGTGCTTTTTTGATTTCCGCCGTAATTAGAGACGGATTATCTAAAATGCTCTGCAGCTTGGTGCGCATTGCAGGAATATTCAGTATCATGCCAAGAACAACATCTTGCACCATCCCCACCAATGGATTCGCTTCAGTGGCTGCAGCAACAGTGGTGGCAGGAGGAGTGGTTGCAGCAACAGTGGTTGCAGGAGGAGTAGTGGATACAGGATTTGATGCAGGAGGAGTGGTGGATGCGGTGTTTGATGTAGATGGGTTGGTTGATGAAGTTGCAACTCCTAAAACAGCAGTCGCTTTCATGGCTGTTTTATTGTGTCGGACAACAATTCCGTTGTTTGGGCCAGCGACACGTTCACTTGAAATTGGAACAAAATATTGTTGTTGTTGTTGTTGTTGTTGTTGTTGTTGTTGTTGTTGTTGTTGTTGTTGTTGCAACTGCTGTTGTAGTTGCAGATGTTGTTGCAGGTGTTGTTGGTGTTGTTGCTGTTGTTCCATTGCAATATTGAAATTCTAATTTAAATAATAAATATATTATATTATTTTTAAGTATTAATATAAAAGAATAATAAACACTTTTCATACATAATAGTCATTGAAACATGGCAAACATTATCGGAAAGTATCGCAAAAACGTCCCATTTGACGAGCGCAAATTGAAGGCGGCTCTCATTTTGAAACAGCACCCCGACCGCATTCCGGTTGTGGTGGAATGCAGCGATAAGTTGCAAGCACTTCACCCGCTGAAAAAAAACAAGTTCATTGTTCCTCATGAATTGACGCTGGGACAGTTTATGTATGTCATTCGCAAACACATGAAACTTGACTCAGCAGATGCGATTTATGTCTTTGTGAACAATAAGTTGCATCCAACAACGACAGTCATGAGCGATATGTATCGAACATACAAAGATGAAGATGGATTCATGTATTTGGATGTCTTTCATGAATCCACGTTTGGATAAACATAAAACAAACCATATTAAAGAGTAAATGACCAATCTTGTTAACCAACGCAGCATCAAACCACATGTCATCACGGACTTTTTATCCCGTTTCAATGAGCGACCCTCGTCTTTCTGAGTATGATTTTGATTATAACGTTTTAGATGGCATTGATGCCATCATTAAGACCACTAAACAACGCGAGTCGTGCATGTGGACTTACTTGCGCGACAATCCTCCCAGCGATTCAACCGGCTACATGTTTTCGGACAATCCCGTTTTCGGTGCCATAATGAACAACATGCAGGTGGGGCATTCGGGCGCATCCTATGCATGGACCATGCGCAACTTGCAATTCATCGCGACAAACGGCATGGATGCATATATTGACGCTTGTTCTCCCAAGAGCAAAAAAGAACTTCAAACACAACCTCAAGTGTCTGCTGGAGCCGGGGCTGTGGCTGATTTGTAAGAGTATATTTTGTCCACCCAGTATTTCAATTTCAATTTGTCGTAATTGAATGATTTGTATCTGAATTCATTTACGGTTTTTGTTAACAACGCTTCTGACACGTCGGACCACTCATTCACAATTAAAACGGGCAAATCATCGTATATTCTCTCAAATGGAAGATTGAAACGTTTGACAATTGGAATGCAACCAAGAATCAACGCCTCCCACGTCCTATGACAATCATACCCCCCTCCGGCTGGAGACAACACAAATGAAAAAAACGTTTGATTGTGCCATGTTGCGTGGCGATGCACCATCTTGGGTTCATAATAAACCAGGTATTTTGGCACATGCATGAAACATTCATGCCTATCACTTGTGTAATACTTTCCGTTCATGGAAAAATGGAAGTTTCCGTAACACTTTATGGAGCGCATGTAAAATGGGCGTTTATTGCATCTTATTTGATTCAATATTTTTTCTTGATTTGCACACGACAGTTGTTGTGAAAACGTGTGGTAGTCGAGACCAATGGGTATGGGAGAAACTTTGGGATGGTCCAATGTGCAATTTTGCGTAAACCAATGCACACAGTAGTCGCTGTTCAAAAAATTCAGAATGGCATCTTTATTTATCTCATCTCCTTTGCCAACAGGTTTTTCAAAAATGGGGCTGTCAAAGTCGCTGTCATTTGTCACGATGATGACTTTTTTGTCGATTTTGTCCGCATAATTTGTCATGAATATGGAAATTGAAAGCCACGAACAGATGTGTAATACGTCGTAGTCTTTCAAATTGGTCAAAATGTCCGGGTCGATATGCCGTGAAGATGACTGCGGCATCTGGTTTCTTCGTTCGCAACATTTCAATATGCCTCTTGAACTCACCCAGTTGCAATGTGTCTCATCCATCTTTATAATAATGTATGTCAACAAAATTTAATATATTTTTTTGACAAAATGTCATTTCAAAAACTCATACGAAATCAAAAAAATTGAAAGTATTTGAATTCAATTTCGATTTAAATCAGTTGAAGAAAAATACGACGACGAAAATGGCTTTGATTTACAAAGATTTCAATCTTACTGGTTCAAGTTCAAGTTCAAGTTCAAGTTCAAGACTGATGAAGATGGTGGACGATTTTGAGAAGCACCTTTCAGAGGAAACGATGGAAGTTGATGTTGCCAAACTGGCTCTTGCGCACATTTCAGCGTGCAAATTTCTGACTCCCATGACACATGACCAGGCCAACTTTTTGAAGAGAATCACGAGTGGTTCGTGGATTGGACCACTGAGTCCTGTTTTGAAGCCCAACGCGATTGAATCCAGGCACATTGTTGCAAGTGGCCGTGTTCGAAATCTGGTGCATGGTGGTATGCTTGGATTGTTGGCCACGCGCTTCTTGCGTGACCACACTCAAGCCAACCAGCGCCGCAGAAACACATACGATGCACTGTCAATCATTCAGCGCGCAAACAATGAAGCGGGATACACACATGTTAAATATTCAATTCATGAATTCCAATGCAATCACAATGTGTGCTCCAAACACTTCAAGGTTCCGCAATTCAGCGACTTGACACATGACCAAGCATTGGAAAAGTTCAACTCGCTGGACACTCTTGAACATCGCGAAAGATTCCTGGAAGAGTATCGCACATTGCAACAAACCGACGCAATGACTCATTCCCGCATCATTCAGGCATGTGCTGACAATGAATCCGACGTTTGGATACTCAAAGGTGCAAGGGCGATGAATGATGAATGGATTGCACAATATTTTGGAACATTTTCCGCAACGTGCCAACACAAAATGAAACTCATTGGCCACAGCACACCATTGACTCAAAGTTGTTTGAATTTGGTCGATTTGTATCGACTTATTGCGCGCATTGACTGGTTGTTGACTGACCCGAATTTGAGGTCGATTGTGAGATTGAATTCATTCTACAAAGCGTTTCTTAAGCGGTCGTTTTACATGGCAAAAGAAGGTGTGGAACATGCCGCGTATGTTTTCATGCGATTCTTTCCAGACATGATGACACCGGAGCTGCACATGCACGTGGTTCCCAAGTGGGAGATTGCTTCAACAATTGGAATGCACATTGAGCATGATGACCCGTTGTTTGGCCCAATGAAACTCGCATGTCAATCATTCATGCCAGTTGCCAATCCTCCTCCTATACGTCTTTGCCGAGACTGCTTGCATTGGGGATGCAATGGCTATGACTGCCGCTATGATGATGACTATGACAATTATGATGACCATGACAATGATGATGATGATGACAATGCACAAGGATGAACGGGGAGAGAAATTTACTGTCATCCAAAACCCAAAAAAACAAAAACAAAAACAAAAACAAAACCAAAGACAAAGACAAAAACAAAAAAAAACATTTTTTATGAAAACGACATAAAAACTGTGTGATTATTTTCAATATCTCTCATTTCACATGTCCAGGTTTGATGGAAAGGATGCAAAGGTCCCCGATTGTCAGGATTGGACCCCCGTGGTGTTGAAGAAACGCGTTGAAAACCCGAAACCAATTGCCACAACGGCTCCATCCGCATCCGCATCTTCACTTGCGAATGTGGGTATATACAAGGCAGCATCGAATGACGACACAAAAAAGACAAAGTATGTGAGCAAGGCCACATCGGATGCAGTTAGGACCTCGCGTTGTGAAAAGAAGTTCACCCAAAAAGAGCTGGCACAAAAGTGCAACCTGGATGTTGCGATTGTAAACGAGGTGGAACGCGGCGGTGGTGTGTATAACGCTGCACACATCAACAAGATTCAGACAGCGCTGGGAGTAAAAATACCGCGATGATTAATATTTCAAAAAATATGATTTTGCTGTGTTATAATTTCATGCATTGTAAATTAAATCATACCGTATGATATAAAGCAAATTTGCAATGGATTTATTTGAACCGAATGAAATTGAACGAATTGACCCGGATGTTTTTAATTTTCTTCAATATGATGATTTAGGAGAGATTGAAGAACTAATTGCAAAAATAAAAAATTGGTTGCATGATAACCACGGAACGTTCGGGGTTGATGAATTATATGGTGTTGGTTACGGCCGGCGTCTGTATCTGCCTGTAAGAACCGAACACTTTGTTGAATTATTTGATTTTGAACGTGCACGAATTAGGCCTGATGTGCTGGCTGAAGTTGATGCGCTTCATGGCGAAACGCATGATGCCGTGGCTGACCGAATGAAACGCATGTTAAGAGATGATTTGCATCACACCGTGGACATGACCGATTTTGAAAACATTGTTAGGAGTGTGGAAGAAGAAGATGAAGAGGAAAGGAGGTATGAGAGTGCGGGATACACTCCTCGCGCCCGTCAATTTAGTCAACCCCCACAATGCTTGCCAGAAATAACCTCTCAAATGGTGCGACTCGTATACCAACAAATGCCTCGGGAAACTGCAAACCTTTATCTTAGCTTTCTGGATTATGCGTCTTATTATGAAATGTGGACTTATGCGTCGGAGATTCAACGCATGCAGGACATATTGGATGAAAGACATAGCTCGATGGGGTTGTTTGATGACATGGTGCGCAATCCTTCTCAGGTGGAACGCGTTAGGCAATCCTTCGTTGAAAGGGGGGGTGAAATACGAGATTACATGCATCTTGTGAACTTGCCGAGGGGCGAAGT
>Ga0208222_1000533_pt1 | contig 10960 bp, 8 predicted proteins | sample LakMenEpi13Sep09_FD_150694 | JGI IMG/M metagenome (GOLD analysis project Ga0208222, IMG submission 150694) | Freshwater microbial communities from Lake Mendota, WI - 13SEP2009 deep hole epilimnion (SPAdes) | ecosystem: Environmental > Aquatic > Freshwater > Lentic | place: Lake Mendota, Madison...
ATAAACCGGACCACAAGGAGGAGTTGCCGCAATTTTGATTGCTCTCCGAACCATTCGTAATAAACTTGATGGATCCACGACCATCGCAGACCACTTGGTAACAGGCTCAGCCATCGCTACAAGGTCACCTGCCATCTGAGCATCCATGGCTTGATAGCGAATACCTGCATCTCCTCCAATCACCACAAGAGGTGATTGCCCACGCATTGCTTGGTAGAGATTCCCAATGGCATTGCCTAGGCCTGGGGTGGAGTGAATTTGGACCAGCGCAGGCGACTTAGTAGCTCTTGCATAACCATCGGCACATAAGACAGCAATCGATTCTTGCAATGTAAGGATGTACTTTAAATCTGGCACTCGTTCAAGAGCATCGAGAAAACCTTGTTCTACAGTGCCAGGATTACCAAACATGTAATTGAGTCCGTCAGCTACAAATTGACGGAGAATGGCTTCGTGTCCGTTCACAGCTTGATCACCAGCCGAACCGAGTGAGGCCCTGTTCTAGAGCCTTAATCATCAGCTCACCAACAAGAGTCGAGTCCTGTGTAGACCGGCCGGTAAGGAACGGGAAGTCAAGAATAGTGGAAAGGGTATGACCTACGCCACCATGGAACTTGCCAGTCTCACCAACTGCATCCCGCAAGATGTACTCGAGGGGGTAGAAAGGAGGGCCAAAGTTGGCGGAAGTATTCATTGGTTCGTTGTCATAACCATACATTTGGGCGAAACCGGTTCCGTCTTTGTAATCGTATTCGCGAGCATGACCAGTTACGTGCTTGCCTTTGATAATGCTGGTACGATCTGTCCAATCCCGCGCAAATGCCAAGCATGTAACGCAGTAGCACTCGGCGGCAATCAGTTTGTTTCGATTAACGTAACCAAGAATCAGGTTGTGAACTCTTTCGTTGTTAACCATATCAACCATTGGGCCGCTGCCGCCTGGCAATAACAGGGCGTCATATGGATCCACAAACTTTTGCCAAAATAGTTCGAGAGTGTTGTGGAATTCCTCAAGTTTATGGCCAAAGTTCTCACTATTAAAATATGGCATCAACGGCAGCTCGTTTTCGAGGCTGATTGGATTTGCCAGAAGATCCGAAGAATCAATCTCTCTCGTGCGTTGGGCAAAATGGGCACTGGTAACACATTTTCCTAGCGGAGGATCCATATAAGATTCATCCATGCTGGGAGGGAGTGCTGGCGGTTTTCGACCTTTGGCGGTCATGAAGTCAAATGTATAGCCAGCATTCTTTAAGACATCATATGGTCCTACAAGTTCTTCGCCCCAATAACCCCACTCCGAAAGAACAACAAGGATTCGCTTAGCCATGAGACCTGTGCAGTGTGGATCGGCTCGTTCAATGTAGCTGATTTACAGCTGATGAATTGTCGCCTTAGATACATGAAAAGGCAACAGCAAGATCAGCAACTGTACTTGCATCAGACGAGCCTTCTCGCTCATTTTTGCTCGTTTTCCAAGCATCTTCCAATTTCAACCGCTTTTCTTAAGCACTCACGGGCTGGGGCGCTTTGGCTACCATCCTCAGATCGCCTTGATTCCGTACGCTCCAGACCACAAATCAACCATCACATGATGTGGCCCTGATACCGAGGGTACAAAACGGATTGGAGGAGGATTGCCATGGGTCGTTAAATGGCCGTGAGTCCTGAGGTCTTCAAGACGGCTGCTGTAAGGATCGGGATTGTTAGTTGCATAGTTCAGTCCATAGCCGTCGAGCTCATAATCTGCAAATACAATTTGCCAATTACTCTGATTGCCGACGAACTTAAACTGATATTCTGCACCTTCGGTTAGGTTGATCATGCGTTCAAATCGTCCGCGGCCCAGCGAAGCCATTAGGTTTTCATTTGCTTTAGGATCCCAAGCCACCAACGGGCTTGGCAGATTACCAACAATGGAAAGAGTACTGATAGCACAAACGGCCTCAAGACATGCTGGGTGAGTCGTCGCCACAGGCCCGCGTGCTTCAATTGAGAATTTATCGTTACTCCGATCATACGTAAAACAGTAACTACCCTTTCGCAGTACCTTGAAGCCTATATTTGACTCATTTGGCTTACCATGCCAGCCAATGCCTTCAATTACTGTTCCATGTATCTTGGTCCAGCATCCGAGCGCCATCGTGTCGAGAAATAATTCTCCGCCGATGGCAAAGTTTATAGAGTATGTACCCTGCTCAAGATCAATAACTTTTTCGTATAATTGCCCAGATGCATCAACCGGTATCATCTGGCTTTGCGACTTTGTTGGATCAAAGCTATCTGCAGGATAAATATCTCCCAAAAGTTGCATGCCCCTAGCTTTATTATTAATTATCTCAACGTTCGCTCCGCTCGCTCCTTGTATTCCAAGCCGCTCATTTCCGGGCTCCAGCACAGCGGTGATTGTATACACATCATCTTTGATAATCTTGGCCGTAGGAGCTGAATGGTATGACGTGCCATGGCTACTTCCAAACCCTGTACCAGGAACAAGGTCGAGGACAGTAGGGTCAGAATGATGATCATAGTTAAGACCTCCGAAGCCTTGGTCTTCATCACCGTTAACTGAAAGAAGAAACTGATACACACCGTCAGCCCTAAAGTCAATTCCACCTGTTGCTGATAGAGGGATTTTTTTCTCCCAGATGTGCTCAGAGATCCTCTGCATTTCGCGCCCTGGCGACCGCTCGTTAAATTTCTGAAACATATCCAAAGAGTCCCACACGAAGCCATTAATCTCAACGCTGCTAATCTTATTTATTGGGGTTATTGCGCTTGATGTGCTGCACTCTATTTGGAGCAGCATTTTTGCGGGATCAATGATTATGCAGGCTTCGCAGTCTTGCTGAACATGAATTGTACAATTCCGAAGCTCTCTTCCAAGTGAACAATTGCCTAGACGTCCGCTGAGGCATGAAGGCTGATCCAATACCCCCTCAATGCGTTCACTGCTAATCCAGTCAACAAGTTTAAGTAATCGCCTGGGATTATGATTGACAACAAATCTAAAATTGTAGACTCCGTCTTGATGTCGACCTCCTCGCTTCGACAGCTTCAGCCATTTAACCCACTTTGTAGGATCGGAAGTACGAGTCATCTCATTCTCTTCTGCAAACGGATTCCATCGATATCTGCAATGATTAATTGTGCCTAACAAAGACACAGTTTCTATTTGCGCCTGAAAGAATTGACTTTCCTTGTAAACTGGAAAATGCATCGTGCCCCTAGGAGCTGGACTCTTTTGGCAGCATAGCTACGCATGCTGGGCCCGCCATCAATTAACAGATTCATTCAATATCTGAGGCTCACTTGCGCTTTCTATAAAGAACGACCTATGCTAAGGGCTGTAGCGTCAGCAAACCGAGATGACTCATTACAATCTCCTTGTGATAGGGGCTGGAGCCGCAGGATGTATTCTTGCTCGTCGCCTTTCTGAACTTTGCCCAGGCGCTTCTATTGGCTTGGTTGAGGCTGGCCCAGATGGCCGAGTTCCTCCTTTCGTCCAGTCTGATTTGGCAAGTGTCTTTCAGACCTGGAGCCCGAGCTCAAATTGGCTTCTCAAAACTTGTCCACAGCCTGGCCTCAATGATCGTAGTGTAGACATCACACAAGGCAAGGTTCTTGGCGGCGGGACATCAGTGAATGCCATGATGTATGTTCGTGGCGACGTAGCAGTTGTCGACGAATGGCATCATCGCTCGGGATTCAATCCCAACTGGTCGGCAAGCCGCTTTCAACAGGCTTTCCAAGCCATCGAGTCTTTTCATACAGATCAACTCGCTCCTCTGAGGGGAAGGGGAGGTCCTCTTTCTATTCGGGAAACACCCAACCCAAGTCAATCCTCACGGGCTTTTCTTGAAGCCCTTGCTGAGCTTGGCTATCAGATTGCCGACTTCAACGGAGAATCTCAGCGGAATATTGGTGGACTAATGCAGTTAAATATCGACATGGATGGCAACCGATGCAGTACAGCGCAAGCATTTCTCCGTAATCCATTGCCGCCTAATTTGGTGCTCGAGCTAAACACCGAGATTGCATCACTGGCAATGAATGGCAATCGCTGCGAGGGAGTTCATACAGTTGATGGTAGACATATCTCTGCTGACCACACTATTTTATCCGCAGGAGCCTTCTTAAGCCCTGCGATTCTGATGGTTTCAGGAATTGGTGATCCTGCAACTCTTAAAGAATCTAATATCGATTGCCAAGTCGCTAATCCTAATGTAGGTCAAAATCTTAGTGACCATATGAGAGCGATGGTAGCTTATCAGGCAAATGAGCTACCAGGGACTACGGAGTTTCTTTGTGAAGCTGCGCTATTCACCTCAAGTGGCTATCTAGACACACCAGAACCTGACATCCAGATCAATTTTTCCGCGGGCGTAGATGGATTTATACCTCCCGAGTTTCTAGGTGGTGACTTGGACCAAAAGACTGTAATCTTTGTTCCGATTCTTGCTCGTCCCTCGAGTCGCGGATCAGTTAGTCCTGTGGGAGCGACTCTCAAGGATGGATTACGAATTGATCCCGGTTATTTAACAAATCCGCTTGATATTAAAACATACATCAAAGCCGTCGATATTGTTCGAGATCTTGCGCTCACAAATCCACTCAAGCCATATTGCCAGAAGGAGTTGTGTCCTGGCTCGCTTGATGTTGATGCCTATCTCCGCGGACATGCACAAACGATTTGGCACCCTGTCGGTTCATGTGCTATGGGGGCAACATCAGAGGAATCAGTTGTGGATCCGGCATTCAACGTGTTTGGCGTCGACAACCTTTCCGTTGTCGACGCCTCTGTACTACCAAGCCTACCTAGCGGCAACCCTCAGGCTTCCATTTTTGCGATGGCTTGGATTGCCGCAGATATCATAAAATCAAAGATTAATGAATAAAGCTATGATTCGCTGCTAGCGTTGTAGAGATAGGGGATTGATTTTCTATGATTGATAATATCTTTCTCAGTTTCTCCATATAGTAAAGCACGAGAGTAAAAGTTTGGCAAAGCTGGGCTGCCATATTCAAGCATAGGATAGGGATAGGCACCATATTCCTCAAGCGGTGGGGCAATAGCCGGAGTTGTAACATCATCAATAAATTCAATATCTTCTTGACTCAAAACAAATTCTGCGGCTCTCAAGGCCTCGTCTAGCTGCTGCTTTGTCCTCACTGAGAATATTGGAATGCTTACAATATCTTTCTTTTGCATCAACCAGCGCAATGCTATCGCGGTTGCGGGCTCTCCAATCTCTTTAAACCTTGGCAGTAGTTTGTCCATAATTGCAAGATTTCTTTGAGTTGTTTTGTACCAGAACTGATCGGCCTCGTTTACATGTGGAATGAGCCTGTGAGGCATCGTTGGATCTAGATTTGGTTGATTATATTTACCAGATACCATTCCTCCGGCTAGCGGTGACCAGCAGACCATCCCAAGATCTAAAGCCTTGCACAAGGGTAAATATTCTGGCTCATGAGATCTTTCGACAAGACTCCACTCATTTTGTAAGGCGATAAAGGGATACTTTCCGTGAAAATCCGCAAAGGTATTCATCCGTGCCACCTCCCATGCTGGGACACTTGATAGGCCTGCATACAGTATTTTGCCTTCGCTAATCAAGTCATTAACACTCATTACAATCTCGTCAAACGGCGTTGTATAATCCCAAATATGGAGCCAAAGTAGATCAATATAATCAGTCTTTAGTCTACGAAGGCTACCTTCTACGGAGCGCCTAAGATTTTTTCGATGATTTCCACGATTATTTGGATCTCTTTGATTGGTTGGAAGTCCTAAACCGTTGAAATCAGTTGCGCCATCACCCAGGCTAAACTTTGTGCCAATGATAAACCGATCTCGGTCTTGTTGGACAAATTCTCCTACCCATTGTTCTGATTGAGACTCTTGGTAGCGGTTCGATGTATCCAGAAAGTTTCCGCCAGCTTCTGCAAAGCCATCAAGAATCTTAAAGGATTCAGTTCTATCGGATCCAAGGGGTCCCCAGTTGGTACCAACCGTACCACAACCGAGACCTAGTTCCGAGACTCTGAGGCCTGAACGACCGAGCAAACGATACTTCATTGATTGAAATCAAGAGAGTTCCCGTGTCAAGCCTAGCGGGACTCTCCAGGATTGTCAGCTCAGCTATCTATGCACTTCAGCGGACACTCTGATATGCACGAATCACTAGCCCAACGAAGGCAACGGCTAGTAGTTGAGCCCAAATCATCAACTGTATTCCTTGCTGCCCACTGCCGACCATCATGCCAACTGAAATAGCAGGATTAAATATACCTGAAGACGTTAATCCGCCCAGGATTGCCAGAAATGTCACACCCCCACCCATTACTATTCCAGAGAGCGGCTGAGCGAACGGGCATAACTTTCCTTCTCTGCTCCAGATAATGACAAGGAAGAGTAAAATCGTGGTCAATAACACCTCTTCCATGAATCCCTCAAGTCGATAGACTGGATAAACGCTATGACCAGCTCGAGCAATCTTCATCCCCAGTATCGAACCCGCCACTTGCGAGAAGATATAGCAAACTGTCTCTAACAACGCGTTGAATTCCGAAGCTTTACCGACGCGTAAACTCTGAATCCTCAGGATTATGCTGATGGCGGGATTAAAATGGGCGCCACTATATCTGCCAAGCATGTGAACCAACAATGCAACGCAGAAGCCAGCCAGGCAAGCTTGCTCGAAGTTTGTCAGCCCCGATAAACTTGCTTTATATACTGTGTATGATAGCAGACCTGTTCCCAAAAACTCCATCAACGAACGCGCATAAAGCTTATCAAGCATGATTCATGATTGACTATCGGTCAAAAGTTTACTGAGATGCCAAGGTTAAAGACATTCTGACTACGTTTTCCATTGGCAGCAAATTCTGCTGCTGTTGGGCCGATGTAATAATATAGGTAGCCAGCATTTAGATTTGTTGAGAAAGTCTTCCCCGAAAGCTGCGGTAGTCTTACAGAAAGTTGAGGGCCGATAGATGTGAATCCGAAGGTTGACCCGTTATAAAACTTATTGCCGAGGCCAAGACGCACCGGAAAAGATAGATTGGCTTGATATTTACTGGCGAGAAGTATGTTCCAGTTTGGGCTAATGCCTGGTTCTACCAGGAATGAGCTAGGTTGCAAGCTAATGGATGAGGCAGCAGGGAATGTGTATACCAGTGAAACTTGAGGCTTGAGTGAAAAATCACTCGAAGGCTTACTATCGTCGTAAACCAATGTTCCTCTTGCCCAAGATCCAAATCCGTACGCGCCTGCTGGTGAGACATAAGAAACTAATTGAAAAGTTGCATTAATTTTTTGGTAAAGCACTAAACTGGTTCCAATAATGATATCAGTTTCAGTAAAGTTTCTGTAGCTGCTGGACGGATTGGAAAGATTTTGGTTGCTGCTAAAATCGCTCCATGTTGTCAAGAAGAGCGTGGCCGAGTTAAGCCATGCATCCTTATCTTCTGACTTGAATGCTCGATATCTTAAGTTTAAGAAGGGTTGGCTGCTAATGCCTTGAGGCTGTATAACAAGTCCATATGAATTATATTGAGAAAAGGCATTGTACGCCAGCGTTCCGCTAAATGGCTCTTCAATCTTTTCCTTTGGCAATTGTGGTAACGATTCTTTGCCAGCATCCTCACTTTCAACTGTCTGAACAGCAGCATGGTAGTCTGGTTCTGCACGTTCTAAGTTGATGTAGTCTGAATACTCGTCAATGCTGCTAGCAGACGCTTGCAGCATTGACGTTGCTGAGAGGCTCACCAAGCATGCTGCTGAAATCCTGATTAAACGGTTCATTTCTAACATTAGAACGTATACCTCATGCCTGTCTTAAGTGTCCAATTTCTTGCACCATTGGGCATTAGCGTACCAAAATCCGTATTTTGGAAGAGGAATGTTGAAGTATAAGAGTATTGCCCCCCGAGATAAAACTCAGCATTGCGGCTGAATAGATATGAAATGCCTGCCTGAACATTGAATGTAGGCTGGGTATTCTCTGCGTTAAGTGTTCTATCGACGCCAACTGATGGGAAAAAAGCAGGCTGAAGATTGCTTATCTTGCTAGTCATTAGCCCAACACCCGCGCCTAAATACGGTCTAAATCTCTTTTCATAGCCAAATCCATTCAAATCATAGTATGCATTGAGAGTATATGAATCCAGCCTCACCGTACCGTTTGCTGGGAACTGCTCTCCATTAGTACCGATAGGTCCCAGTACAGGATCAACAACAGGAATAGGTATTCCGGGTCTGATCTTAGAGACTGCATTATTCATCTGGCTATACTCAAAGCCGAATCTAAAGTTTCTGTCGTACCGATATCCAATGCCCACACCCCCGTATAGACCGGGATCAAATATCAAGTTTGTGATGCCGTTCTCACCAGCAAATTCTCTTTGCTGCAAGCCAATATCTGCTTGTACATAGATCCCTTGCTTCGGTAACAGTATCTTCTTGTTTTGCCTATCCATACCAAGACTGCGTTTGAGCATTATGAGCTCAGCTTCAAGCCGCATGATCTTTTCCTGTGCCTGCTCCGTCGTGAGCTCGGCCTCAGGATTGCTGGCATCTGAACTATTGCCCTGAGCTTGTATTTCTTGACTTGACGCAACAGAAGGAACGCAAGCAAATAGTAAGCAAATCTGAGCCTTCGCATAGCTCTGAATTAACTTAGAATGCTTCATGATTGGTTCATCCTTGGAGGTCTGTCATACTATTTCAAGCAGTCTGATGCCTTTTCGCTGCAGGACGCTTCTTGCGCCGCACACTAGGTCGAGATCTGCGATTGCTGACAGAGCGCTTGATTTTTCACTAAGTTTGGTAGCAATTATAACCTCTTTTGATTATTGCGTCGTTACGGCGAGGCCGTCAAGGCTGATGTGAGGAGGCGGATGAGTCCGCCTATGTGTTAGAACGCGGCCTTGATTTGAGGAGAGCTCTGCATTCGCCTAGTTACTCTCTGCAACAGGAGGTAGCTGCGGTGGTTGCAGGGACGTGGCAGGTCTCATTAGAAGTGTTCAGATCTTGTTTCAACGGATTTTAGCCAGACCAGTCGCGGCAGAAGTACCCTGATCTTATGGGAGACAGCTGCTAACAAGCTCTCGGTCATCGATCAGAGTCCATGCAGCTGTAAGTCGTTAGGGGTATTGGACTTAAAAAAGCCGCCACCCATGATGGGCAGCGGCTGCAGATGAAGCATGAGTCGGATTTAGAGAAATTGTGGCTTCACTCACAAAGGGTAGAACTAATTCAAATCCATTTTCTAACTTTACTTAGAGTTAAAGAAAGCCTACAGATCCAAAGGTCCAACATAGTTCTTGGTCGGCAGCGGGAAGGGGGTAGACCCGTAAGTTGCCGTCATGATGGGAACTGTATCAAACAAACCTTCGGTGCCACTTGTGCGATAGCCTTGCGCAGTGTTTGCGATGTAGGTTGTAATCGATGCGGGAATTTGAACAATACGGCCAAGACTCGGGAATCCAGTCCGCTCTTTGAAGCCAGGTCCAGCAGAAATTCTTTGCTCATTGTATTTTGCAACGGACACACCGTTTCCGGAAAACAGCTGCTCCATCGCAAAAACTTCGCTGATGGTCTGAACCCATGAATCCTTCTGAACTCCTAAATAATGATTAATGCCAGGCTTGATTTTGTTGCGAGCAGAAAGCTGATAACGGGGATCTCCTTGGAATTTGGCGCGTGCATTATCGGTCAATACACCAGTCAGAACATCCAGCTGGGCGGGATCAGGTGGAACTGCAGTAGCGAAGGTTCCAAAGAAGTTGAGCGTTGCACCTTCAGTATCGGACGGGCTAACGACAGTATCGTAATTCCCCCGCATTGCCTTATCCATATCTGGATTGGCGATTAGAGGAGTCGCGTCAGCCAAAGCTTGCGACATTACATACGAGTCAAACTGTAAGTCAAACGAGTCTATCTTTCCATTATTATCGATACCGATAAAAGCCGCGGAATCAAGCCTGAAGCTGTTGCCGTTTTTCTTATCTTTTGCAAAAATGTCAGAGAGAATGGCAACCTGATTGTCGACATACTCAGGCTCACCAAATGGATTATTATTTGCCAGGCCTTTGCCTCCGCCAATCAGATGACGCTCAGCAATTTTCTGGGTATCAATATCGCTTCTGAAGCTTTTCAGTGAGCGCATTGCATTGTCGGCTCCCGTTGGAACGCCCGGGTAGTAAAGAGGGTCGCCGGAGCCATTGTTGACGGTCGGTTGGTTGACAGACCCATAACCTGAAGCAACAACTCCAGCGGTTTCAGGGCCACCAGATCCACCGCCGGGAAGCGTAAGATCAACGTCAGTTGCCAAGTATTGTCTTAACTCCTGGGCTTTTGCGTTTCCTTTCATGAAACGCGTAAACGTTTCAAAAAAAGACCTAGCAATGTCTGAATTAGCCATTGGGCTTGAGTAGGCTGTTGCATCTCGGATATTAGCCGTCCACTGAGGACGGGTCTGAACTGATGCCTTTCTTAACAAATGTGTTACTACTAAATTTGTTGGGAACTCAGTGCAGCGTTAATGCCTGTTTCGATATCGCAAACGTTAGATGCATCTCAGTTGCCCGATCAAGAACCATCCGTCCGGCCTATAGCTTTCTGCTCACTTTTTCAATCGACTGAACAGAACAGCACAGATAAAGTGGGAAATGGCCAGAGCTGATTCAAAGCGCTTCGCCGGCCTACTTGTCTTGACCGTGAGCATGGGCTCAGCTGGACTGCTTTTTTCATCACTTAAAGCATTTCTGCCACAGCCAACCTCGACCTGATCAGCTTTTTGAAGGCGATCCAGGGCGCTCGTGCGTGTGGCGAGGTGTGCATCTCAGCCCCCACAATATCAATGAAGATCAGATGCGGGCTTTCAACGCTAGTGTGATACGCGTATATGGCAATTAAGAAATACTTCGGTCAGACCGTTCATGGTGAAATAGG
>Ga0208222_1000535_pt1 | contig 10938 bp, 13 predicted proteins | sample LakMenEpi13Sep09_FD_150694 | JGI IMG/M metagenome (GOLD analysis project Ga0208222, IMG submission 150694) | Freshwater microbial communities from Lake Mendota, WI - 13SEP2009 deep hole epilimnion (SPAdes) | ecosystem: Environmental > Aquatic > Freshwater > Lentic | place: Lake Mendota, Madison...
TGCGCCAACAGAAAAAGGCTAGAGGTGCTGGTAGGTATTTTTTTCCTTTGGCATAAGTGCCACCTTGAACGAACGCCAAGGATCTATAATCAGCGACATATAGATTTCCTGTTGCCAATCTTTCGATTAAATTAATAGAATTGCCAAACTTAGCCTGTAATTCTTCGATGGTAAAGGCAAAGTTAGCTGGCATTTGCTTAATTTGACGTAAAACCATCGGATTTACCCCACAAAGCCGTTGTTCCGCGAAAGAATCATCGGTTTCATAGGTTTTCATCACATTAGGTCTTTGCAAAACTGGGAAAAAGTCCTCATAATCTTGCAATTCATCTAAAGGATCCCACATAGCATGAGTTTTAACAGCCATCATATTTAGAGGAAGTTCTGCTGCCTCTAATGTCCGTTCAGCAATATACTTAGTAGAAAAATTCTCTGCCGGAGGTACGCTTTTGAGCATCGCCATAGGAGGCAAAAAATCATACATGAATTGATACTCTTTGCGGCCTTTCTCTAGAGAAGATTGGCGTTGTGCGGGGTTGGGGTCATTTTGAGGTAGGAATGGCTTCATGATATTTCTTGTTTGTATAGATTATAACAGTTGACTCAAGTAAGAGCGACGAGCTTTACCGACGGTAATAATAACATTGGTCAGCATTTCTAATGCTAAGTCTTTTCCCGGACAAATGCGGCCAGCATGACGGGAACCAACCTAAGGCTGGAGAATTTTCGTAAATCGTTGCTACTTGTTCTACCAATTCAGGTACTTGACGAAATCCCCAGATATTTAACTTTTCTAAACTACTGCTGCCAGCAAAATAATATAATGTTCCCCTTTTGGTATAGTGCAAGGTTGTAATAATTCTTATTGTTGCTTGATCATCAGGATTAATACCAAAAATAACATAGTGAAGATACCGGACTAAAAAGCCCATCCAATCCCGTTGATCATTATTGAAAAATTCCTCTAAATTATTATTGGTAATTCTATCTACATAATCAGCCGCTAACTGATTTAATAACCGTTGTGCTACTTGATCATTTTGACGCATTACCATCCCTTCATTAAAGAAGTAATTATCAACACACTTACGGAAAGCATCATGATTTTCCCCTCCTGCGGCTGCGTCTGAGAGAGTAATTAAAAGAACATTGCGACCTCCTTGATCAACTCCTGGACCATGACTAGAACTAAGCATGGAAGTTCCTAGTCTCCAGTCACGGGCTTGGGGTGAGGTTAGGGCGGTTTCTAGGGTTTTAAAGTCTCCTAAGACTACTTCCCCCGCACAACAAAAGGCATCCCCCAGCACTTGCCTTTTCCTGTCTAGGTAAGGTGGATCATTGGCAATTGTTCCCTCTACAAAACTGATTATAGGCACAAAGCTACGGCTGACTAGGTTTTGGGGATTCTCTATTGCCCAAGCTTGAAAGTGATTCAGGGCTTTGTCTAAAAATGATGGTTGAAGATTGGTTTCTGGTATTGTAGTTGGTCGCATAAAGGTTACTTTTTTTTCCTAAGTATAAATAAATTTATTCGATAATCCAGTTTTGATCAATATTTTTTAATTTTTGATATTTATAGTGTTTCTGAGTATAATTAAGTATACACAAATTTATTTCTTGTTACAGTAAGTTCAGCTGGCGGGCAAGATGCCCGCACTACAAGATTTTTATCATTATAATCAATGCTGTTATATCTCCCTAAAACTAAAAAACTTTGTACATCACGACCATGGTAACTGCTATAATTATTTAATCACATCTTCATAAATATCTGCCATTGTCAAAGTTAAATTTACTGATTCTAACTGCAATTTATCATCTTTTCCTAATACTTCCGTTGACCAATTTCCTTGATCATCTTGACGATAAACTTCTACTTTTACTTGATTTTGGTAAACTAAAACATATTCTTTTAAACTATCTATAGTTTGATAATTGATACGTTTTTCACGTTTGTCTATTGTTGCTGTGGAATTAGATAAAACTTCTATAATCAAATTAGGACGAGTTTTAAAGTACCTTTCCTTATCTTCAGGATCACAAGTAACAATAATGTCAGGATAGTAGAATATATTAGCATTTCTGATTTTAACTTTCACTTTCATATCTGACACGAAAGCACGACAGGAACTCCCACGCAAATGGGGACGTAATATAGCGATAATATTACCTTTTATCAAACTGTGATCTTCGCTTGCACCCGCCATTGCAAAAACTTGTCCGGCCACATATTCATGGCGAATATCGCTAGATTTTTCAGCGTCCAGGTATTGTTCAACACTAATAATACTTAATGGAGATTGCATAATTTTGATTTAATTGCTGAGAAATTAGGTATAATTCTATTTTATTATATTAAAAAAACTTCCCATGAGCCAAACTGCGATAAATCTCGTTGCTATATCTGTTTTTCTGATGACTTTTTCCACTTTATTAGGACCGTTAATACATCTTTCTCCCACAATACCAGCTTTAGCTACGGTGACGTTTTTAGGAATTGCAACTTTAGATAATTTCAGTTTTCAAGGTAAGGGAGGAACGATATTTTTAGACTTCCTAGCCCGATTTTCTCCAGAATATAAAGAACGCATTTTACATCATGAAGCTGGTCATTTTCTCATTGCTCACTTGTTAGAAATTCCCATAACTGGCTATACTCTTAGTGCGTGGGAAGCTTGGCAACAAGGACAACCAGGACAAGGGGGGGTATCAATAGATGATAGGGAGTTAACAACGCAAATAGAAAAAGGTGAAATTAGTACCCAAATTTTAGAGCGCTATTGTACAATTTTAATGGCGGGAATTGCTGCGGAAACTTTGATCTTTGATGCTCCTCAAGGTGGAAATGATGATAAAATTAAGTTAATGCAATTTTTACAAGTTCTTGGTTTTTCTGAGGATATTTATCAGCAAAAACAACGGTTTCATTTGCTGCAATCTAAAAATCTGATTCAGGAGAATTGGGAAAGTTATCAAGCTTTGGTGGAAGCAATGAAAAAAGGGGTTGATGTTGAAGAGTGTAAAAAGGTGATTCGTGAGAGTGCGACATAATAGAAATATAAATTATAGCTTGAGGACAGTGAAAAATGTATCAAATAGATCCGCCACTTTCCCCTAAAGAAACATTACCCACAATGTATGATCTACCGAGTGAAGATCCAGAGGAGAAAGGTTTGCCAGATCAATTCCATTTATTACAACCACAATTATTATCAGAAACATTTGCACCGGCTAATTATCACAGTCAGGAAATATTTACAGGTAGTGACATGAATCTGTATTATGATTCTCGTCATCCATTGTGGTATAAACGTCCTGATTGGTTTGCGGTTTTAGGTGTACCATATTTATATGGTGATCATCAAGATTTAAGATTAAGTTATGTAGTGTGGCAAGAAGCTGTTAATCCCTATATTATCGTTGAATTGCTATCACCAGGAACAGAAAAAGAAGATTTAGGTCAAACATTGCGAGATGTAGAAAAACCCCCTGTTAAATGGGAGATTTATGAGCAGATTTTAAGAGTACCTTATTACGCAATTTTTGATCGTTATCAATCTAAGTTTAGAATGTTTCAGTTAAATGGCGATCGCTATACTGAAGCAAATTTAACAAATTCCCGCTTCTGGATACCCAGTATAGAATTAGGTTTAGGAGTTTGGGAAGGAAGTTATAAAAACGTCAATATGCCTTGGTTGCGTTGGTATGATAAAAATGGTAGTTGGGTATTAACTCCCGCAGAACGGGAAAAACAACGCGCAAATCAAGAAAAACAACGCGCAAATCAAGAAAAACAACGCGCAGATCAAGAAAAACAACGCGCAGATCAAGAAAGACAACGCGCAGATCAAGAAAGACAAAAAACAGAAAAATTAATTGCACAATTGCGTGCTTTAGGTGTTGAACCAGAGATAGATTAAATAGACATCTTTGGTCATTAAATGTGCATAACCTAAAACTCTTGTAAGGACAATTCATGAATTGTCCTTACGATAATTTTCACAAGATGTCTAATATTTTTATATCCAATCTCCATCAGATCCTTGGAAATATAATTAAAGCATAGGAATTGATGGTAATTTCTATACTAATCTGTCATGGTAAATTCTGACAAAAAATGCTGAAAGCTGAATATTTTTCATCTTTGCTGTCATAAGTTATAAATAGTAATGATGCTTTTTGCAGATTTTCCCAATTTAATTAAATTTGATTTCTTAAACACTCATGTCTTCAACTCTCCAGTATCTTAGCGGTAACGATATTCGTCAATTATTCCTTGATTTCTACACACAGCGAGGACACCAACCGCTTCCAAGCGCTTCCCTTGTTCCTGAAGATCCTACTGTGCTGCTGACTATAGCAGGTATGTTACCATTTAAGCCGATTTTTCTGGGACAACGGACACCGGAATTTAAACGCGCTACAACTTCCCAAAAGTGTATTCGTACCAATGATATCGAAAATGTGGGACGCACTAAACGCCATCATACATTTTTTGAGATGTTGGGGAATTTTAGCTTTGGTGATTATTTTAAGGCACAAGCGATCGCCTGGGGTTGGGAATTATCTACTCAAGTGTTTGGGATTTCCCCTAAAAATCTCGTTGTCAGTGTGTTTGAGGAAGACGACGAGGCTTTTGCTATTTGGCGCGATACTATTGGTGTAACAGAAAAACGCATCAAGCGCATGGGTGCTGATGATAATTTCTGGGTATCGGGTATTACTGGTCCCTGTGGTCCTTGTTCGGAAATTTATTATGATTTTCACCCGGAATTAGGTGATGATCATATTAATTTAGAAGATGATGGGCGTTTTATCGAGTTTTATAACTTGGTATTTATGCAATATAATCGGGATGCTTCGGGAAATTTAACGCCGTTACAAAATCAAAATATTGATACGGGAATGGGTTTGGAAAGAATGGCGCAAATTCTCCAAAAAGTTCCTAATAATTATGAAACAGATTTGATTTTCCCAATTATCGAAACTGCGGCGAAAATTGCCAAAATTGATTATCACAAAAGTGATGAAAATACGAAAGTTTCTTTAAAGGTAATTGGTGATCATGTGCGTGCTGTGGTTCACATGATTGCTGATGAAATTCGCGCTTCTAATGTTGGTAGAGGTTATGTTTTACGGCGCTTAATTCGTCGGGTAGTTAGACATGGCCGATTAATAGGAATTGCTGGGGAATTTATTAACCAAGTTGCAGAAACCGCCATTTCTCTTTCGGAATCAATTTACCCCAATTTGCGACAAAGAGAAACTGCTATTAAAGCGGAATTACAAAGGGAAGAAGTTAACTTCTTGAAAACTCTTGATAGAGGAGAAAAACTATTAGCTGAAATTATCCAAGAGGTAAAACAAAAAGGATTAACTTCTATTACCGGGGAAAGTGCTTTTACTCTCTATGATACCTACGGTTTCCCCTTAGAATTAACCCAAGAAATTGCAGCCGAAAATAACCTCACTGTTGATGTTGATGGTTTTAATGCAGAAATGCAAAAACAGGTAGAACGGGCAAAAGCAGCACACGAAACTATTGATTTAACTGTACAAGGTTCTTTGGATAAACTAGCAGAACATATTCACTCTACAAAATTCATTGGTTATACCCAATTAACAACTACTGCAAAAATCGAAGTTTTGTTAGTTGCTGGTGTTTCCCAAGAAGCAGCAGAAGCAGGAACAGAAATACAAATTGTTCTCGATAAAACTCCATTTTATGCTGAATCTGGGGGACAAATTGGGGATAAAGGATATATTAGTGGTGATGGTGTTTTAGTCAGAATTGAAGATGTGAAAAAAGAATCTGATTTCTTTATTCATTTTGGATACATTGAACGTGGTACAATCAGAATTGGTGACAATATTACTGCCCAAATTGATCGCGGTTGTCGTCGTCGCGCTCAAGCTAATCATACAGCAACTCATTTATTACAAGCTGCTTTAAAGAAAGTTGTTGATGAAGGAATTTCTCAAGCTGGTTCTTTAGTTTCTTTTGATAGATTGCGGTTTGATTTTAATTGTCCCCGCGCTTTAACCGGTGAGGAAGTTATCCAAATTGAAGAATTAGTAAATAGTTGGATTTCTGAAGCCCATGGTGCTACAATCGAGGAGATGCCCATAGCAGAAGCAAAAGCGAAAGGTGCAGTGGCCATGTTTGGGGAAAAGTACGGTGATCAAGTGCGCGTGATTGATTTCCCAGGTGTTTCCATGGAATTATGTGGGGGAACTCATGTTAATAATACGGCGGAAATTGGCGTTTTTAAAATCATTTCTGAAGCCGGAGTTGCTTCCGGGGTGAGAAGAATAGAAGCGGTTTCCGGTGCTGCGGTATTGGATTATTTGAATGTGCGTGATATAGTAACAAAAGATTTGTGCGATCGCTTTAAGGTCAAACCCGAAGAAATACCCGACAGAATCACCACTTTACAAACCGAACTTCGCAACAATGAAAAAGAAATTCAAAGCCTGAAATCACAGATAGCAATTGTTAAATCTGACAGCTTATTACAAACTGCGGAAATCATCGGAGAACATAAAATTATTGTTGCTCAAATGGCAGATATTGACCCAGAATCATTAAAAGCTGCTGCGGAAAGATTACTGCAAAAAATTGGTAATGGGGCGGTGGTTTTAGGTTCTATTCCCGAAGCCGGAAAAGTGAGTATCGTTGCTGCTTTTAGTTCTGAAGTGAATAAAAAAGGAATCCAAGCGGGAAAATTTGTGGGAACAATAGCGAAAATTTGTGGAGGTGGAGGTGGTGGAAAACCCAATCTCGCGCAAGCTGGGGGACGTGACGCGAGTAAGTTACCAGAAGCTTTAGAAACTGCAAAAAATGATTTATTAGCAGGGTTGAAATAGGATTTTGAAGAATGATGTAGAGACGTTTCATGAAGCGTCTCTACAATGTATGCACCAAACATCAAAATTGACTGTCTAAGACTGTAAAATTTCAAAAATTTTGTTAATCACTTCTGTTAATTTTTCACTTTTAATTTGACCTGCTTTATATAGGATAATTTGCTTTTCAGCAGTAAAAAGCCGATTTGGTCTAATATTACTTGGCTGATTTAAACCACCTGAGTTAAAATCAAAATTATCTATTCCAATAGCATACATATCATTAACAGATTGACTGGTAATTTGACAAAGAATCATGTCATTTCCCTGAAGTGTAGCAATAACTAAAGCTGGTCTACGTTTTGTTTGACTTAAATTTGAAAATGGAAAGGGAACAATAACAACATCACCTTTTATAAATTCTGCCATGCTGCATCTTCCTCTGGTTTCAACCAATCTTTTGCTAGTGAAGATTCACTCATAATCGTAATTTCTAGCATCTTATTTTGTTGGTACTTGGTTTGCAAAAACTGGACAAAATCTAAGATTTCCTGTAACACGGGTTCAGGTAATTTTTCTAATTCTTGTGTTATTTGTTCTTTAATTGTCATTAAAATGTTACCCTTTACTAATTGTCAACAGATATGATATCAGCTTCTGCAGTAATTGTATTTATATTGTCACTGCAACTTTACCAACTTCTGTAGAAGGTTCAGGTATAGGTTTTCCATCTTCTTTCAATACTTCCAAATACAATTCTATAGCTTCTTTAATATTTTCTTGTACTTCTGCTAAAGTATCCCCAATGCTGACACAACCGGGTAAGTCAGGAACATAAGCACCCCAATTTGTCTCACCACGTTCGTAAATAACTGCATACTCAATCATTTTTTCCTTCATGATTTATAAGATGTGTATGTAAACAAACTGCTAGACTATAATTATAACTTAGTTGAGCAAGTAGAAGCGATCGCCTACATTGACAACCCATAAAACCTATAAATTAAAATTATGACCCTCGCACAAGAAACACGCTACTATTCACCCCAAGAATACCTAGAATTAGAGGTAAACTCAGAAATACGTCACGAATATATCAACGGATTAATTATACCCATGACAGGCGGAACACCCAATCACAACCAACTTGCAGGCAATTTTTACGCAATGTTAAATTTTGCGCTTAAACGTCAACCTTATCAAGTCTTTGTCACAGATCAACGTCTTTGGATTCCCAGCAGAAAAATTCATACCTACCCTGATATTATGGTTGTGAAAACTCCCTTAGAATATGAAGAAGGAAGAAAAGACACCTTAGTAAATCCTGTAATGATTGCAGAAGTATTATCAAAATCTACTAAAGGCTATGATAGAGATGAAAAATTTGCAGCTTATCGGACAATTCCCACCTTACAAGAATATATTTTAATTGATCAATACACAATGCACATTGAACAATATTTTAAAACCGATAATAATCAATGGATATTTTCCGAATTTACAGATGGAAATATCAACTTAAATCTAGCCTCTATTTCCTGTCAAATGACATTATCAGATATTTATGATAAAGTAGATTTCAACATACAAGAATAAAAAACTCAATCTTCCTCTCTGCGCCTCTGCGCCTCTGCGTGAGATGATCATAATTCTAAATACCAAAGGAGTCAATAAAAATGAGTCGCATTAATCCTTACACCTTACAAATGCAAATTACCCAAATGTTCGCCCAAGGACAATCATTTTTTGCACTTACTAAAGTCCAAGATTGGTTAAAAGAACATAATCACAATCCTTTAGATTATGAGGTTATCTTCCACAAAAAACCCGCACCTCCCGGTTCTCAAGAAGTCATGGTCATAGAAATAGAACTCAAACGTAAGGACGGACAACCTGTAGATTCTTGGTTACAAGCACAAGCGAATTTACAAGCCTAATTTGTGAAAATCATCAATCTTAAATCCCTGAATTTTGAGAAAATCAGGGATGAAAAATTATCTAGAAAAATTATGTAAATCCGTTATTACCTTGTAAACCTCCTGTATGTATTAATAGTAAAGATTCGGATTTGAAAAAACCTTGTTTGATTAAATCCATAACTCCATAAAACATTTTTCCGGTATATATATAGTCTAAAGGTATGTGATGTTGTTGTTGAAAATTATCACAAAATAGCCGCAATTCATCTTTTACTTGAGCGTAACCACCAAAATGATAATTACAAATTAGTTCCCAAGGTGCGGGAGAATTGACAGGTGCGGGTAAGTCAGAATTTAGATAATTTTTTAGTAAATTATTGATATCTTGATTGAGAAAATCACCACCTTTTAAAACAGGAAAACCAATCACTTTTTTTGGTTGATTTAATGATAGTGTTATCCCTGCTAATGTTGTTCCTGTACCACAAGCTAAACAAACAGTATTAAATTCTTTAATTGTTTCTAATATCTCTATACAACCACGCATACCGTTTAAATTACAACCACCTTCAGGAATAATAAATACTTTCCCAAATCGCTGTTTTAATTGGTTTTGTAATTCCTCTGTATGGCGTTGTTTATATGTCTGACGATCAATATACACTAATTCCATACCTTGTGTAACTGCAAATTGTAAGGTAGGATTTAAAGGGATATTTTCTTCTCCACGAATTACTCCAATAGTGCGGAAACAAAATATATTTCCTGCGGCTGCGGTAGCATAAATATGATTAGAATAAGCACCACCAAAGGTCAGAATTGTGGATAAATTTCTCTGTTTAGCTTCGACAAGGTTATATTTTAGCTTAAACCATTTATTACCGTTAATTTGGGGGTGCATGAGATCAAGACGCAAGATGTATATTTTAACATCTGCTTGATCTAGAATTTGACTATTAATTTTTTGAATGGGTGGTGGAAAAAAAATTGACGACATTTCCAAAAAAGGTTATTATTTACTATAATAGTACCAAATAGCAAGTTTATGGCTAAAGTTTTTGATTTTATCAACGAAGAATTACAAAAGTTTATTAGTACTCAAAAAATATTTTTTGTGGGAACTGCACCTCTGAGTTCTACAGGTCATGTTAACCTTTCTCCCAAGGGTTTAGACAGTTTTCGCATTCTTTCCCCCCACCGAGTTGGTTATTTAGATGTAACAGGTAGTGGTAACGAAACATCTGCTCATTTACAGGAAAATGGACGGATAACCTTGATGTTTTGCGCTTTTCAAGAGCCGGCTTGTATTCTCCGTCTTTATGGTCAGGGACAAACTATTTTACCAGATTCTCCTGACTGGAATTTTCTCTATCCTTTATTTCCTCCTCTTCCGGGAACTCGACAAATTATTATTGCAGATATTGAACGAGTACAAACTTCCTGTGGGTTTGGTGTTCCCCTGTATGAATATCTTGGACAAAGAGATACTTTAGTTAATTGGGCTAGTAAAAAAGGGGAAAAAGGAATTAAGGAATATCAACAAAAGAAAAATCTTATGAGTATTGATGGCTTATCAACTCCTTTGAGTAAATCCCATAATTTAGGTGATTAATAAAATTAAAATTATGAATTATCAAGTAGTTAACCAATTGGATGAAACCCAAATTTACCAACTTGTAGAGTTATACAAAAATGAATTTTGGAGTAGAAACAGGACATATCAAGGTGTGGTCAAAATGTTGGCTGCATCTGATATTATTATTGCTTTAGTAAATGAGGAAAAAGCACTAATTGGTTTTTGTCGGGTTCTGACTGATTTTGTTTATCGCGGAGTTCTTTATGATGTGATTGTTAAACCTAGTTATAGAAAAATGGGATTTGGTGCTAAGTTATTAAATGAAGTCATTAATCATCCCGAATTAAAAAAAGTTGAAAATATTGCTCTTTTCTGTTTACCAGAAATGATCCCATTTTATCAAACTTGGGGTTTCACTGATGTTGTCAAGTTAGAATTAATGTACCGTTATCAATAATATAGCAATTCTGGATCATGTCTAATCAACGGATAATTGAAAGTATATACACAGATGGGGCTTGTACAGGTAATCCTGGTCCTGGGGGTTGGGGTACAGTTATCTATTTCTGTGATGGTTCAGTTCACGAAATGGGTGAT
>Ga0208222_1000538_pt1 | contig 10917 bp, 7 predicted proteins | sample LakMenEpi13Sep09_FD_150694 | JGI IMG/M metagenome (GOLD analysis project Ga0208222, IMG submission 150694) | Freshwater microbial communities from Lake Mendota, WI - 13SEP2009 deep hole epilimnion (SPAdes) | ecosystem: Environmental > Aquatic > Freshwater > Lentic | place: Lake Mendota, Madison...
GCGCTGACCCAAAACGGCTGACCGGTAGGATATTGATAAAACCAAAACTGATAATTCTTGCGCAATTCTCGAAACGATCGCAGATCGTTAAACATAGGCATCCAGGTCATGGGACTGGACCACAAACCATGGACCATCACCACCGGTATGCGGTTGGGATCGAATGGTTCGAGCATGTAGACGCCCCGGAGTTTTTCAGACTGATCCGGAAAAAGCAGGCCCGTGGTGCTGTTGGTCTGCTCTTTGAATTTGGGGTTCTCCAGAAAATGGGCCAACGGTGTACTCAGATCGGATTGGATCGGCACGCTTTGTTGACTGAGCACCAATTCCGCACCCGAGAGCGGGTCGTGCAATTCCAAGACGCAAGGGTGCCGACGATGGGGCTGAGTTTCATCGTAGCCCTCTTGCATGGCAAGCAAATGAGGAGTCGTGACCCGCAGTATCGCGGTGACGGGAAACGACAAGCCTTCGGGATAATACTGCTCGGCTTTGCTGTCTTGGGATGAACGATTCCTCAGTGCCAGCATCGGTACTCCGATCCCATAAGTAACATTTCCTGCGTCAATCGTTTTGACCTGGAAGTCGCTGCAGAATTTTAGCTCGCCAAAGTCCTCGTCGGCCCATGGACCACTGTTTGCCACACGAACCTCATGCGAAGCGGTGTCGGTACTGATGCGATAACTCAATCCAGGCCTGAGATTCCCTTGGCTACTAACGATCCGCAAGACGGCCTCTAACGCCGTGTTGTACAGATCACAAGCACCACGAAATTGGGGATCATAAGGGTTCCTCGATCCATCGAGTTCCGGGCAGAACAAGTACAAGTAAGCATTGCTAACAGCCACCGAGTACAAATCCAAAGCCTTGCCCAGATTACCGCTGCGTTGGTAGCGTACACCAAGGATGTATGCAAGCTCGGCGATCGCATACGTTTTCTCTGCACCCTTTTCGTCGGTAGCCACGCGCTGAAGATTCTCAAGCGCAAGCTCTGGATGATGATGAAATACATCCAAGACATCGTAGTGACGCAGCAGCGATATCGTGCGGCCAGTGGGCTGAGGACCAGAGCGATGCATCAGATTCAAAGCATCGCTAAGTGGATTGACTGGGGTTTTCCTGGGCTGCAAATAACGCTGCGACGTGCAACCTACCAGCACAAACCCGACAAGCAACAGCGCGACGATCCCATGCGATGCTTGCTTTGTCAATGCCGTGAACTCCTGAGCTGAATAAAATCCCAGGCGTTTCTCTAGCAAAACTAACCGTTAAACCGCAAGTTCGTTCCTGCGGGCGCTTGCATCCAAGAAACTTCCGTTTTGGCTTCTTACCCCACCTGTTGAGTCAAAACGCTAGCATTCAGACTTTCTGGGCATGGATCAACGTCGCTTGGTTTTTGAACTGGTCAAGAAGGCAGAGACAAAGAACAGGACCAATAATAGAGGAACACAACAGCTACAAACCGTTCCAAAGACTCTTGAAATAAAGCTCGGATTTGGAGAATTCGGTTGGGTAGTCACACTGCCCACCGGGGAGTTAGGCACCCAACCACTTGGCACATTGCTTGGGATGCCAGTCTGATTTGCTCCGGAGGATCCCAGACCGGTGACTTTTTCATTGTTGGGTTTGGCCAGTGCTTTGAGAACTTCGGTCACATCCAGATCTCCCAGGCCATCTAACATCGCGAAATCTTCTTGAGCTCCTGCTTGATCGGTGTCGTTTCTTTCGGCCATGATTTCCTTGATGGCGTTGGCCAAAGAGGCCTGGTCATCGGCCCTTCGGTAGCTGTGGACCTTGGTCGCCAGAGAATGGTCCCCTCGCATATCGACGCCAATGGCGTCGATGATGATTCCTCGGGACAGAATATCAGGTAGGTATTGATCCAACAGAACCTGGTCGCTGGCTTCCCCATCGGTCACAACGATCAAGCGATAGGTGCCATAGATTTTTTTTGATCGGATCAAAAGCAATTCATCCGAGGCGATACGAAGGGCTTCACCCAGTGGAGTTCCTCCGTCGGCGCGCAAAGCGTTGATTCTCTGGATAGCATCTTGCTCATTGACCGGTCCGATGGGAATGTACCAATGATTGCTTGGCTTGGCTCCATTCAATAGCAGCAACCCCAGATTGGTTTCAGGAGGAATCTGCTCAATAACCTTAGTTAGCGAACGTTTCGCGGTTTCGATCCTACTGCGGCGATCTCGCTTCATGATCTCTTTCATCGAACCGGAGTCATCCAATACGATGACAACGTAGTCGTTGGAACCGGCATAAAGATCGGTTCCAACGACACAGTAGATAACTATCGATAGAAAGAACAACTGGGCGCGACGAATGGTTGCCATGGGACGATTTACCATTAAAAGTTGAAATCGGTCGGAGTAAGGGCCTCGGGATTGACTTTCACAATACGGAATTCAACCCGCATGTTCTCTTTGGCTTCGTCGATATTCCTAGGCTTGGGGATCACTGGTTCCATGATTCCCGCACCCACTGGCACGATCTGCGAAAGATCGACGGTAATGCCAGAGTCCTTGGCGTATTTTTCCAGTGACTTTTTGACCGCTTCGGCGCGTGCTAAAGAAAGCGTAAGGGCAGCCTGCATGGTTACGGCAGGATCGTTGCTACCTCCTCCAAACGAGCCGTTCTTGATCATATCGACGACTTCCTTGGTGCGGCTTAGATCCAACGGCTTGCCGTTCATGAAATATCGGTAGTTGCCTTGGGTGCCGTTTTGTTGGATGATCCCTTTGGCGGTTCCTGCCTTGATCAAATCCATCAAAGTTTTCGAAGGGTCGGCGTGGCCTCGAATCACGACGGCTGCATTTCCGAACTGGCTTGCTTGCTTGAGTGCTCTTAGAAACTCTGCTCCGTAACGGTCGCTTGAAAAAGTCTGCTCATTGGGTTCGAAGTTGATGGAAAAGCTCACGATGGTGTTGGCATCGAGGTTTTCGCCGAGGAACATTTCAGCTGACTCTGCGCTTGGGTTGAAGCGTTCGACATTGGTGGGTTCGACGTATTGGACGCCTCCAAGTTCTGCCAATTTCTTGTAGTCAAAGTCGTTTGGCTCAAATCCTGCCCTCGCCTTGGCGTACTTCCATTGCGTCGCCAAATTGATCGAACGGGACATGACTTCCTCAAAACCGCTTGCATTGGATTTTTGCTTGAAGAATGCGATTTGTCCTGGTAGTCCGACAAAGCCGCAGTCAAGCAGCAGGCCGTGCACGTCCCCTTCGAGGGTTGGCAGAACCTCTTTGCCAAAGATCCTTTGGGACATGGATAATATTTGCTCGTACTCTTTGCCAAGTTTTCCACTCTCTCCAAAAGCTTTGCGCATCGCGACCAGTTGCTCGGTTGCCTTCAGATGCCCGGCGACAAATTTTTGGACCCATTCTTTATTGGCGTCATACCAGTCGCTTCGGACTGCGTAGACATCGGCGATCGAGCGGCTCATTTGGACGGTGCTGTTGACAACGTGGGCTCCCTCGACGGTTCCTTCGGCTCCTGTACCTGTTGCATCCAGACCGCTGGTCAGTCCGATCATGTCAGGTGTCACGACGCAGCAAGCATCGATGCTTGTGTCGTTTTTGAAAGCAGTCGCAGGGCCATCGGGTCCGGTAATATCCTTGGTCCATACAATTTCAACATCCTCGCGATTTAAACCCGCAGCGGCCAGGGAGTCGTATAGCAAGCCGACGTGGGGGCCACCTTGCTGGCAGGCGATCTTTTTGCCTTTGAGCTCATTGAGGTTTTTGACCCCCTTTTTCGCGACGATGTGATCTCCGGCGCTCCATGATAGTTGCAGAATGATCACCGGTTTGGTCCTGGGATCAGCCCCCAAGACTTCGCCTGCTAGACCGATCATGTGCATGGTTCCGCGAAGCATCGGGGATTTGCCTGAGACGTAGTTGCGGACTTGGCCGACAAAGTCATCCCCAGGGACCAGTTGCATGTCCAAACCCATCTGCTGATAGCCCGAACCGGGTTTGGTCTTCAAGTCTCCGTTGGCTAAAAAGGTAGCGATATCCCCACCCCAAAAGATGTAGGGGACTTGGACGGTTTTGCTGGTCGCTTTGGGCCCGCTTTCGACCGAGCCGACCTGCACTGGCCCGACAAGCTGCGAAAAGAGTTCTTGGCCGTGACTTTTGGGAACTGCGGCAACGAGCAAAGCAAGGATCATTAAAAATCGGACGGCGTGCGTCATGGCAAGCTCCAAGGTTCAGGAATTACTAAAACGTATTTTTATAAGCGAGCTAAGGCTCTTTGTTTATCGAATCCCCATGGACTCTAGTAGGCGGATTTCTTCTTCCATCTGGGCGCGCTCTTGATCGGTTATTTCTGGATTTGGCAGCAACGATCGCCTGGTGCAGTTGATCAGGGCCTGCAGGGTCTGGTATCTGCGGGTCTGCTTGATGGCAGGTTGCAAAAAGTCCCTGACGATCTCTTTGAGTTCGTCGGCATTCTTGGGCGGTATGGCTTTGAACTGACTTCGCAGGGCGGCGTAACCGGCAGAAGAAAAATCCTCTTCAAGCCCCTCTTTGTCGAGCCACTCGACAAGCTCTTCGTTGGCGAGTTTGGTCGGACCGAGCATCCAGCGGATAAACTCCAATCGGTCTTGGCCTGTGGGGTCAAGGATCGGGATGATCAAATCGCCGACGCGACCCGGACGCCGAATGTCTGGTGAAAGCAAATGAATCCGTGCGGTCATGAGCAACCAAATCACTTTGCCGCGAAGTTTAGGATCGCTCATCATGCCCTGGATTTTTCCAGTCAGTCGCCGTTCGGTTTCGTGGGCTCCTTCGCCAACACCACCGAACTGAGTATCCGCCTCATCGACAAAGATGACGACCTTTTCGAGGGCTTCGAGGACCCGCCGCAGTCTCTCAAAGATCACGTCGGTCTGCCCGAACCACTGACTTCGAATGTTCTTCAGAACCAGTACCGGCATGTCCAGTTCCGCCGCGACCGCTTCGAAAATAAACGTTTTTCCCCCTCCGATCGGCCCGGCGATGGCAGCACCTGGCAAAGCCCTATCATCAGGAAGCTTCATCCGGGGGATCAGATAGTCTCTAAGAAAATCTTTCAGTTTTGAGAACCCGATAACATCCTTGAGCGTCTGAATCGGCTTCTTGAATTCAACGACATCGTCCCCAAGCTGGGACTGGATAAACTGCTCGACCTGGAGCGTTGTATCCTGGCGCTGAATCGGTTGCTTGGAGTAATCCGAAGCCAAAAGGAGTTGTCGCATCGCATGGAGTGACAGTCCAGCAGTGGCTTCTGCAACCATATCGACCGAATCGATCACGTGGCGATTCCCACTGCTGGATGCATGCCACTGGGCGTAATGTTTTCTTGACGCAAGGTCCGGCGATGGAATCTCTACGGTCAGCACCTGAGGCATCCTCGAAACTCGCTGATGAATCAAACTTCGTGACTCAGCAAGCAAGATCACATTGTCCTTGCCGTTGAAGAAAGACGGATCACCAAACCAATCGGTCACAATCGTGATTCGCCTGAGCTGCGCATCATTCATCTTGGAGACATCACCGTCTCCGGATGGGAGCAAAATATCTCCCCCTTCGATGATGATCAGCAGATTCTCTTTCAAACAGTTTCTCGAGCAAATCGTAAGCTGCCTCATGAACTCGAGGGCTTGTGTGGAATTGCCGATCGCGTCGCGCAAGTACTGGTCGAACTCCTTGCGTCTGAGCTCGAACTTGCTCCCATCTTGGAGCACCTCACGGGTGGCCACAGCGTCGATGGCAACTCCGTTTTTCCATGCGGTCCATGCCTCTCGGAGCTTGGTGCGATCCTCGTCAGAAATTCGAATCGGACCGTTGAGTTCATAGACAACTTGGATCAGACCCGGCACCTTGGTCTTGTTGATCAGAAATGGAATCAGCGGCAGATACTCGCGACCATCGTAGTACAAGTCATAAATACTTCCAGAAATAACGATCGAACGAGCTTGGCCCGAGTTGATGGTCCGAGCCAGGTTGGTAAAGAAGGGATACGATGCAGCCGGTACGTCTTGAGTGGGCAATTGATTGGATGGCTTGTCTGTCATGTGAATAAATAAATCAATGAAGGTCGTGATAGAATTGTTGTATTACAGTACCGATTGGACGCTACTTTGCGACTTACCAAGGGCCGATCCGACCGGTGCTGAGGGTCAATTCGGTGATTCTATCACGCAAATACGTTGGTTGGGCAGTAGATCTGTTAAGGAATCGGTTTTACCACCGGGCCAACGAATCGTAAGCTTCGAGACCCCGTTAGCATCCCCAAGGCCAACATGCAACGTTCCGGCGTGACTTGACGCATAGGAACCGCCTGAGAAGCGATGGCGAATGAGTTTGGCTCCAGGTCTGGAACCTCCCGATAATTCGATCTCCAACCACGCACCGATTGCATCGCGATTGACTTGACGACCCACCAAGTCGACCAATAAGTAATTCCCCTTAGGAGCATCATTCCTGAGCAACTCCGTCGGCTGCTCGATCATGCTGACGGCGAAATCCAAATCTCCATCGTTATCGTAATCGGCCAGTGCCATTCCACGTCCCGCATGGACTTGACCAAAGAACTCACCGGAGGATTCCCCGACAGAGACCAATCGTTTGAAGTCCTTGTTCTCAAGCAAATATGGCTTCTGCAAATTGCTGCTCTTGATCGGCTTGCGACTGGTATGTCCGGCGATCACAAGCAGATCTTCATCTCCATCGAGGTCCAAGTCTCCGAAAGCAGTTCCCCAACCCACGACCGCTTGGCCCAAGGCCATCAGGCCAGAGGATCGCGTGCCCAACGTGAAATACTGTTTCCCTTGGTTGAGATAAAGTTCACAGTACTCATTTTGATAGTTGGTCACCAGCATATCAGGCTTGAGATTCCCGTCGAAATCGCCGAGGGCCAAGCCCATACTTCCATCGACGATCGCGCGGGATCCTAGGGCCGTACCCGATTGTGCTGCGATCTCTTTGAACCGCAATGCTCCTTGGTTATCAAAAAGCATGTTGGGGTCCTCGTCATCCGATACATAGATATCCGTATCACCGTCGTGATCAAAATCCGCCGCCAAAACCCCGATCCCACGGTACTGGAATTCCTTGAATTCGCTGGATCGATCCTCAAAGATGCCATCTCCTTGATTGATCCAAAGCTCATCGGACTCACCGACGTAATCGGCCGGAGCGCACCGATCGAGTTGGCCTGAACTATTCGTACACCGCTTATCTGTCTGCGGAGTCCAAACTCCATAGTGAGCGATGTAGAGATCCAAATCGCCATCGTTGTCTGCGTCGAACCAAGCCGCCGAGGAACTCCAACCGGTGTGGGAGAACCCTGCTAGGCGTGTGGCATCTTCAAAGGTCCCGTCGCCGAGGTTGCGAAGCAGTTGCTGGCCGCCATATCCGGTAATAAACAAGTCGGCAAATCCGTCCGCATCGTAGTCACCTGCAGCGACGCCAAACGAATAGCAAACACCGTCCTGAACTCTCGCCCGATCGGCTATCTGTGAAAACCGATGCGTCGTATCCGAATGCGATGTTGTTGGACGGTAAAGGGCATTAGGCACCATGATCGGCTCTTTGTCGGAACTGAGCAAACCACCCCCGGGAAGAAAAAGATCCCAGCGTCCATCCCGATCGTAGTCGATCCAACCGACACCTCCGCCATTGGATTCGATCATCGCAACAAGCCAAAGTTCTTCGCCGTTTCGGTAGTTGAAAGAGATACCGCTGTCTTTTGCGACGCTGCTGAAACGCATCCTGGAGGGACTATGGGTCGCAGCGCTGGGAGAGTCTTTGCCGATTTCCTTTGGGGATGCTGGTTGCTCGAGCTTTTTAGAACTGCACCCAAGTGTCCAGACCAAAACCATCAACAACAGGACCATGCAGGAAAGATCTGCCCATGACTTTGAATGCGACGGCATCACCATAAGCTCGTTGGCCCCTTAGGGGTTCTGGGGTGCCAGGGGTGGCAGAGCCTGAGGATCTTGGACCGAGTTTGAAATCGGAGGTGCTGTTGCATCCATCGAATCGAGAATCGCTTTCTGAATCTGCCGAATCGTCCGTCGATGGTTCTCGGCAACTTGCAGTTTCCCCTCTTTTTCGTAATAGCCCGCCAATAGTTCTTGGGTTTTGAGATCGAAAGGATTGGTGCGAGATGCGATTTGGATGTAGCCAATCCCACCGGCAGGATCCAAATACTTCATCATCATTTCACCCATGTCTCGTCGCAATTCTTGATTGCCGGGCTCGGTGGCTATCCGCTCGATCATCTGGTCGACTTGGGGTCTTTTGTTCTGACTCTCGGCAGCTTTGGCAAAAAGCTCTTCGCTCTGGGCTGTTTGTCCTAACTTGGCCAAACTCCTGGCCTTGAGTTGCAGGTAAGGCAACGCATCAGGCCAGCGGTTGAGCAATATCGAGGCTTGATCGCTTGCGGCTTGGGCTTGGTCGGCTTCCAAGTTGGTTTCGCATACCAACGCAAGTTCCGGACTGGGGAGTTTGGAAACATCGGGAAGTTTCTTAAGTTGCTCGGAGGCTTGGTCAGCAAACCCCAGGTTTAACAAGCAGCGCGCGTATCCGGTGATGATTTCGGGGGACTCTTTTGAGTTCTTGACCAACCACTCGAAGAGTTCGCGTGCTTCTTCGAAGTTTGCTTTCTCCAAATACACTTCGGCCAACTCTTGGCGTGCTTGTGCATTCTTAGGATCCAACGCGATGGTTTTCTTGAATGCGATCAATGCAGAATCCAAATCGTAGCTGACGGTGCTGTAAACTCCCTGCCAAAACGATGCCTTGGGATCGTCTTGGTATAGTTCATTCCAAAGCCGGAGGGCTTGGCTGGTGCTCTGATGATCACCCTGGTTGAGAAATCCTTGGACCAGCGCGCCGAGGACCTCCCCACCGTTGTCCCCATAGAGTTTTAGCAATGGGCCGAGGTTGTCTTTGACTTTCATGGGCAATCCGGAGGCAGATTCCAAAAGTAGCAGAGGGCTGGTCGCTTGCAGGCTGGGGATCCCGTTGGCCGTCATTTCGTCGACAAGCCTACTGACGCGGCTGCGATCCCCTAGCTTCCGGTAACCTTCGGCCTTGAGCCAACTCCATTTTGATGGGTTAAGCATCCATGGCGACCAAGTATCGAGCTTTGAAATCGCTTGCTCTGGAACATTTTTGTTGTAGATCAAATCCCGGGCGGACCGCTCTAGCCAAGCGTACAGTCCAAGCCAAATTGCCGCCAAGAGGGGGAGTCCAAGCAGGCTCAGTAGGCCTAGCCGGATCAAGCCGGACCGGTTCGAGTGGCTGTTCATGAGGGTTTCCCCGAAACGCTTGGGACAGAAAAGACACGTAAAAGGGCTGGAAAATGAAACTCCAGCTGCGAATTACAAAATATAGTCCAAACTTGGCTTGAAAGGAATTCGTTCCATAGATAAGCTTTTCCGCTCAGGTTTTGGCCTAAATCGTTGATTTTTCCCATCCGTGTGAACAAAAATGACCCTCGATAAAAGCTTAAAAGTACGAGCCGGTGCGATCAAGAGCCGGAACGTGATGACCCGTGCAGAGCGGATCAAACGCCTCCAAGACCTCGACAAATGGACGGATGAATCGGTCGTCATGGGGATGGCAAAGGTTCGTGTTCCTAAGGTCTCGCTCAAGAAAAAGAAGAAGGTAAAGAAGGAAGACGAAGCCGACGACAAGAAGAAAAAGAAGAAGTAGTCTTCTGGTTCCTGACGTGGTTTTTCGAAATTAACCTCCAGCCGGCAAACCTGTTTTGTCGGCTGGTTTCGTTTTTAGAACGCTTTTTTAAGTGGCATCCCTTCGCTCGAGATCCTCATGAAACGCATTACTTGCTTTCTAAGCGGTCGAGTTCAAGGGGTAGGGATGCGCTGTGCCGTGCACGATCTTGCTCGAGATTACCCCATCAGCGGATTCGTCGAGAACCTACAGGATCGTCGGGTTCGCATCGTCGCCGAAGGAAGCTTGGAAGTCCTGGATGCCTTCCTTGAACGCCTTTCAGAACTCGCACCTGGGAACATCCAGAGAATGGATCGTTTCCAAAGCGAAGCCACCGGAGAGTTTCAGCAATTCACGATCTGTAGATAACTTCGTGGATCAAGTAGTCCGGTGTATACTTGCCACAGGCCTTCAGGTATTCTCCTGGGAAGACGCTCGGTGTTCCCCAATATCTCAACTACAAGGAAACTCCGATGAAATCACATTCGCTTTGGCATTGTTTCGTGATCGGGTTCATCCAACCTGCATTACTTTTTTCAACAATGCAATCGGATTTGTGGGCCCAAGGCACCCTGCCCCCCAGCAGTTTTCCCCCAAGTGCCTTTCCATCTTTGTCCCCCCCCTTGTCTGCCCCGTTTCCAGGCCCAGTCGGACCAGCCTATACACGGCCAGCATTGCCGGTGATGGAATCACTGATGGCTGAATACCCGAACAGCCAAGAGGATCGCAAAAAGCAGATCGTCGAGCAGATAGGTAAGCTGGTTGAGCAGGAGTTCAACCAAAGGCACTTGGCACAGCAACAAGAGATCAAGGCGCTCGAAGACCAATTGGCTTTAAAAAGAAAGGCGTTCGAGAAACGCGAGAAACTCAAGGACAAGATCGTTGCCGACCGAGTGACTTCACTGCTTGAGAAATCCGAGGGAATCGGATGGGAGCCCGCTGTGGGTATGCCCAATGAATGGGCACCAGCTTATCCAGCTTTACCAGCTTATCCAGCTTATCCAGCTCCCTTGAGCATTCCCCCGGGCATGATGATCCCCCCGATCGGCCAACTGCCTGGTGCAAGCGGCACTCTACCGGCATTGGCTCCACCGGCCAATGCAGCAAACTCGGCTGCTCAAGTTTTCTTCGGTCCAGTGTCGGCAGGATTTCCGTCTGCAACCATCAGTGACGTTGCTGCTGCAGC
>Ga0208222_1000540_pt1 | contig 10870 bp, 14 predicted proteins | sample LakMenEpi13Sep09_FD_150694 | JGI IMG/M metagenome (GOLD analysis project Ga0208222, IMG submission 150694) | Freshwater microbial communities from Lake Mendota, WI - 13SEP2009 deep hole epilimnion (SPAdes) | ecosystem: Environmental > Aquatic > Freshwater > Lentic | place: Lake Mendota, Madison...
CTGCGAATCTTTGTAGGTCTCGCCAATTTTCCCTGTAAACGCCGGATCCGCTTGAGGCAATTGCAATTGTCCAAAGAGAGCTGGCGCAAAAGAAAAACCAAATAGAATCGCCACGGCGACTCGCAACATCGAAGTTAACATAGAGTTTTCCATAGAAAAGTGCCTATCGTAGTGACGGACCAAAGCTGTGCAACTGTCGAGTCCTTGGGAACCATGAGGCGATAGGTCTTGCTATCGTCAGCAGTCGGTGCCCCCGAAACTTAGTGTGCAATCCGGGGTAATATCTGTTTGCATGAAATCGTGTTTCTGAACCGAATCATAATCCCGAACCCCCCTTTATTGAAGTGGCGATAGAGATCTCGTCAAGAACTCATGTGGAAAGTACTCTAGGTTGGCGCACTTATTGAACGATTCCACCACGCCCTTAGCGTTCACTCCCCGGTCGGCTTTTCGCGACTTTTTCTCGGGAGCCGAGAGCATTCACTCTCGGCTTTCTGCGCAGTTGGTCATGGTGAAAAACTCCGCAAGAGAATGGCCACCGATTGTGGCCCAGTGTTTGCTGCTGCAGTAGGTTTCTGGCCGAGCTTGGCCCTCCTGTTTACCTACCGGGCGGAGGTTCGAGTTGGCCGAGCATTATTTGACTGGCCTTTTTCCTGCGTCGTCTTGTGAGTCGCCAGAGTCGCCGCAGTACCCTCGTTTCCAGGGGGTAAAAGCTGTTTTGAAGTTGATGCTGTAGGATTCGAACTATTTGTCTGATGTTTTGATGCGGTGGTAACAATAGGAATTGCGCGAATCAGACTTGGTCCGATCTGAATGTTGGCACGGCAAGGCTCTTGACGGTGGCAAGTCATACACGTTGCACATTCCGCCGAATCCTCCTGCGGGACAGTTCTGGTCGGTGACGATTTATGATCTGGAAACGCGGAGGCCGGTGCAGAACACGACTCGTGTCGTCGACCGCTCTTCACGTCAAACGGACCTTGTGAAAAACGCTGACGGTTCGGTGGATCTTTACTTCGGTCCCAATCCGGCACTGGGCCACGAAGCCAACTCACTGATCACAGTGCCAGGGCGGGCATGGTTTCCGCTCCTGCGTCTCTATGGCCCGCTGCAACCTTACTTTGATCGAGGTTGGCCGCTGCCGGACATTGAACTTGTCAAATAACAATTGAAAGAAACCTAATCATGCTTATGCAATCCTCGAGAATAACACGCATCCGACTCATCCTTTCCGTGGCTGTTGCCTGCCTGTTGACGCACACCTGTTCCTACTCGGCGGAAATCTCGCCTGACGAGGCCCGCGCCATTGCTCGCGAAGCGGTCATCTACGGCTTCCCAATCGTCGAAGGCTACAAGACGCTTTACAAGCAGTCCGTGGACAAGAACAGTTCAGACTACAGTGCATCGAACAAGGGCCATCGAACGAACGGCGAACTTGTCCCTTGAGTTGTTAGTTGGTGAAAGGTATTCATCAATCCAGCACCATCATCATTCAACGGGTCAAGCCTCGCGACTCAACAGAGTCAGTTGGTCTTCCGTCAGTTTTCTTTGTCCGGCGTCTACCGCCCTTTCGAGTTCCTCGATCGCAAGTAGACGATCCCGCTCGCAGTCCTCAGCGCGTCCCTCAAGTTTCGCAAGGGCCGCCTGTGCCAGAAGCCTGCGGGATTTCTCGACGATCCCCCCTTTGCTCGCCGCTAGGTGCCCTCGCATGGCGTCGGTATCTCCAGCCAGCCAGGCACCGATGGCGAGCTCAATATAGATGGATTGCCTATAACCCGACGGGTAGCCATCGACACTCGACTCTAATAACTCTTGGTACCGCGCGATGTCGGCCTCGTGGCGGCAATCCATCGCTCGGGCGAACAAATACAACAAGCCACCAATACGCAGCAGCGGATCTTTGCAATCAAGCTTCGAAAGTTCATCGATCGCCGACGAATCCCAATCGCGAGGACGAACGCCGTCTAAACTTTGCGCGAAAACCTGCATGAGTGCGTTTCGACCGATGATCGCGTTACCACCCCTTAGTACATCGATGATCTGCAAGCCATCGCTCATGAAGCCCCCCGAGCGCACAGGAATCAGAGTCACGACAAAAATTCCAAACGATGTGGCAGCGACGAACGTGCAATATGCCGCAAGGCGAGGACCGCCTAACGATGCCAGTGCGATAGCGAACATGGACAGTAAGAGACTAGCGAGCGGACCTCCGGCAATTAATACCAGTAACTCAAGACATGTGGCTCCAATTTTCCTTGGTAGCATTGCGGCGAGGCCTCCCATAAGCGCCAGATTAGTATTCCACTGGAATTTCGGGCCTTGGGATGAGGCATGCCAGGCGAAGGGTCCAACGATCAACATCAGAAAACGCATACCCTGCGATAAACCACCGAGCACATGTCCGATTTCATGTACACCAAAGACAACAAGCATCAACACCGGAAGCGCTAGAATGTCCCATGCTGTCAGAATTTCCCGGGCTTTTTCGAGCTGCTGGATCAGTTGGTTTTCCGACAGCCCTGAGCCGATGCTGGAGTTCGCCATCCATGCCAACAACCCAACTATGGAAGCACCAACAAGTCCACCAACCATGCCACCGACGAGAAGATTTTTCCAACCTCCTACGGAAGAGCTTTGAGATGATTGTTTTGTTTTCTTATCCACGCGATCGCGATTCTCGACAGGGAGCAAGCGAAGTAAAGAAGGATTTATTTTTGATGTCGCTAGTTGTCTAATAGTGTACAGAAGCGAAAGCCTATTGTCGATTTTCGTTGATGGCACAAAGCCCGACTCTTATAGCACAAACACTTCAAAAAGAATTGACTTACTCCTCCAACAACACCTTCGCCGCGCCAACCGCCTTAACAAAATCATCCTCGGTCACCAGCAAATACCGCTGCCAGGTGATGCGTGGTGAACTGCCCAACCCTCATGGTTGGCTCCGGGACCCCGAGAGCATTCACTCTCGGCTTTCTGTGTTAACTGGTTTACAGACTCGTTTCGAGCCAAAATTCTTAGCTCCCCGTGCGCAACTCTCCTCGAACAAAACCGAGACTCTCGCGCTTTGGAATGCGAAAAACCCTGGAAAAACGAGCTTTTCAGTATTTGATTGTCGATACAGCCCAATGGATGTTCCCCTTGCCGATCTGTCGATCGGAGCAGAGTTGTTAACCAGCAGCGAGTTAGTTTTTGGCACGCTCATTGGTGACCCGTGGGTTGACAACGCGCGATAGCAAAACGCGTCGTCTACTGGGCGTGGAATATAAGCAAAGTGTCCTTTCGGTATTAAGCATCGAGAAAGTAATGGCATCATGCCATGGGTTTCCTGGGATATGAGGGTGAGTTTTTTGACGCACTGACATGGATTCTTTCGCCGATCTGCTAGACTGATTCGATGGACACCGTTTACCTTGAAACATCTATCGTTAGCTATCTTCGGCAACGCCCGAGTTCTCAGGTTGTGATGGCGGCTCGCCAGCTACTGACAAGCAAATGGTGGGAAACCGAGCGAACCAACTACGAACTTGTCGTGTCGCAATACGTGCTCGATGAGGCCTCCTGTGGAGATCCTGTCTTGGCCGCTGAACGCATGCAGGTGCTGGCTGGGATTCCACTGCTTCCAAATGCGCCGCACATCACGCAAATTGCCAATGAGATCATGACTCGGGCTATTCTGCCTCCCAGAGCTCAGGTTGACGCATTGCATATCGCCACGGTGGCCCATCATCGAATACAATACTTATTGACATGGAACTGCAAGCACATCGCTAATGCAAAAATCCTGCCCCGAATCCATCAGTTGCTCACTGAAGCTGGGCTTCCCATTCCTGTGATTTGCACACCAGAGGAGTTGCTTGGAAATGATTCAGAAATCGACGGCTGAAACGCCCATTGAAGAAATTCACCGCATACGACGCGAAATATCAGACCGATTCGGTGGTGACATAGCCGCAATCGCCGCGGATGCAGATCGCCGTGCGCGAGCGTCTGGAAGACCTATCTGGCAGCCTAAAACGACAAACAGAACGATGCAACAAAACGGCGATGCCGACACCTCAAGTAATGATCTGTCATCTCCGGTAGGCCGCTGATGGCTGTCGATTTCGACTGGTTCATCGAGCACCTCGGCGTCTGAGATTAAAGAACAAGTAGCCATTGCAGTACGAGCCTGTGATTCGCTTGGCCACAGCGCTGAGCGATTTGAAGATCGCACCCTCGTATTCGAAGCCGTTATCCAGAACGAACACCACGATCGTCTCGCCTTTGTAGAATCGTTCAATCTCTGATCTCGGCGGCCTGAGACGATTGTCTTCTCATGGCTGGACGAAACCCGCAACGGTGTCGCCCGCTGGCCTCGGTACCGGCTTGATGGCTTTGGGCGCGGTTGTTCGGATGTCGGTGCCGCGACCCAATTGGGTTCGAAGGCGAATCGCCCTCCCTTTACCAATTTGTACAGTCCAGCCCAACGTACTATTTGGATCCCTTCGGTCTCATACGAAAGCTTCCTCCATGCAAGCAGATACCGAAATTAGACCCGAAAGATCCTCCAGTGATGCCGACGTATCCCACCGGCCTTCCTGATCCGATAGATCCTAGAGACCCTTGGGCTAAACCGAAGGGTAATGTCACAACTGGATACTTGGTAATTTTTTGCAAGAACAAGAAGGGAGATGTTACGGATCAACGATATATTCCGCTCGTGTCGAGATACGAGAACTCCGTCCGCCCTGGTGGGGAAGGTGAAGGTGAACCAGGAAAAAGTAGTGCGTATCACGATGTTGAGCAGCAATGCCTGTACCTGCAACAGCAATTTCTGGCCGGTAAAAATGTTGCTCAGCCCAAGGACCCCTGTGACTTCTCCAAGTGCGAATTTCACTCCTTTATCAACAACAATCCATGTGCCAAATGCGAAAAGATTATTGATGTTCCAATCTATCAGTGCCCCGATGGTGAGCCAGTTGTCTTGCCTGACGGAAGTTTTAATCCGAAGTGTAAGAAAATGAAGCCTAAGGAGCGATAAGTGAGCCTCGAAACTTTGGAATCTCTTCAACATCTCTGTGTTGCCGGAGTGCTGTTGGATAGTCAGTACGGCAGTTGGAGCTTTGGAAAGGATGTAACAACTGTTGTCATTGATATGCGACAGGGACCTCATTTACACTTGCGAAAGGCACCGAATCATCCGTTTTTTGCACGTGCAGATATGGTCTTCTATGTTGAAAGTGCTGACCGTCGCACCGAGAATATTAAGCAGTTCTCATCTATTGAGGAACGGATTCGCGGTAGAAGTGTGGTGCATTTCTTACTTAAGGACGGGTTGACGCAAGGTCACGTTTGCGATGGAATTAGAGAGTCGTTCTATATGCCCGAAAGCAGTATCGAACGCATTCCTATTCTGTCGATTCATTTAACCGAACGAGTAACGGCTAGTACCTTCAGATCCGCAAGCAATGGTCGTGACTGGTGGGGACAAATGTGGCATGATGCGCGGCAGTTCATCAACGCTTCCGAGGCGGAGATTTTGGCAGACCTCCCCGAAATTGAATACCATCGGTCGTATCAATGCGTTACTGACGGTGCGTGGGTGCAGATTGTGGTAAAGGATGAGAGAATCGCTTTGATTGCTAGTCTAAATAGCCAATGGAATATGACGTGGTCCGATCGAAACGTACAAGAAACTATCTCCTATGCGACTCACATCGCACCCATTTTTAAACACTGTTTTTTACCAATTGAAGAAGCTTTGAAGAAATTGAACGATTTCCTCAAATGTCGTTCGCTTGACGGATTTGTTTCCTACAAGCATGCGATCGCAACGAATAAAATCGAACTCAATTTGTGGGATGAGGAAACTCGTCTCGAAACGTAATGTCGTCGGCATGACCAACGATACTGGAACGATCGTGGTCCTTGAGAATGGGACGCGAAACGCATCTAATTGCTGACGCGCCCATGGCGACAGACACTACTCGCCATCGTCGCTGAGCAACAACGATTGACCGTGCACCAGACTACCGCCAGAAAATTTTGTTGCGTTTTGCTTCCGCGTGCCCTTTAATACCTCCTGCGGGTAAGAGTCAAGCAAGTCGGGAGGCGGAGTTCGATGAAAAAACGTGATCGACGAAAGCGACAAACTATTACGGTACAAACAGCCTCCAAGCTTGCGTCTACTGAAACAAGCAAAGAATTAGTGAGACCGTTACGGCTGTATGCCATCTGGACGTTGAGTGCGTTTTGTGCGTTCGTCGTCACTGTTCTAGGTATTTGGAGTCTCTCTGCTCCGTCGCAAACGGCGATTAAAACTGCGAATCCTAGATTGCGAGCCACGCAGCCAAAGGAGTCTGTTCTTCCAACCTTCGCTGACTTGACCATGATGACCGAAGAGGAGTTGAGCAAGCAGGACATTGCTTTACTGAATCTGCGAGCTACTGATGGATTGCCTGGCACAGAGAATGTGAACGTTGCACAACTGCTGGCTCAGTTAGATGGCTGGGCGAAGAAGGTCAGGATAGACACCGATCGCAACCTCTACCAGTTCTTACAAAAGCCGAACGAATTCAACAACTCGGAAGCTTACTTCCGGATGCTGATGTTGGTCACGGTTTTGCAACAGGACTTCGGCGTTCATTACAACTTGGAGCGGGTCAACGATATCGACTTTACAAAGAGCCAAGATCTTTTCCTTCACGGTATAGTTGGCAGTTCGAACGGCGGTACTTGTGTCTCGATGCCAGTCCTGTACACGGCAGTCGCTCGACGACTCGGTTATCCCGTCTACTTGGTGAACGCGAAGGAGCATCTATTTTGCCGATGGGATAAATCTGGCGAACGCGTGAATGTCGAAGGCACTAATCGAGGAATGAATAGTCTCGCCGATGATCATTACATGAGCTGGCCTCATCCGATCGCTCAACACGAAGTAGATGCCGGACTTTATCTGAAATCACTTTCGAACGCCGAGTCCTTTGCGGCTTTTCTTGCCGCACGGGGCCATTGCTTGGAAGACAGCGGCAATCGTTCCGACGCTGCTGTAAGTTATTCGCTTGCTGTGAAGCACTATCCGCATCCGATGTATCGCGGTTTTCTTTCGCGACTCGTTCGTCCCAAGACCATCGATGACTTTCCAGAGCTACTTGCGCAGCAAGAACGATTACGTCAACAGCGCGAACTCAATCACTTCGGAACACTATCGCCCAATCCGGTTTTACCTGACGGATTTGGAAATCCAATAAGTCCAATGCCCCAGCTCAACGATCCATTCAACACTTTCCATCAACCCAACAACCATTCCCCTTTTCTAAACGGAGTGCCAGGACGATGATTCGATTTCGTTTAACAATTGCTTTGATTATATCGCTCGCAGCATCACTGCTAACCTCAAGTGCATCAGCGATGTACGATCCAGGTCTTGGGCGTTTTTGTAGTCGCGATCCAATTGAGTTTTTGGGAAGCGAGTACAACCTGTTCGAATACACTCAATCGAAGCCGATGGTGGCATTGGACCCTTATGGCCTGAAATGCACCATAACGGTCACGATGGGACATTCCGGTGAAGTTGATCAGCATCTTGACAAGAAGAAATACGATAAGTGTGACAGATTAGCTCCTATCTGCTGTTTCATGGATGGAAAGATCAAAAAATGCGTTGAGAAGAACGGTGATGACAGCGTAGTGCCTGGGTGGCCGGAAAATGATTTTCTAATTTGGTGCAGCGACATCCCGAAGATACTAAAAGATTCCTGGAAACCGACCGCAGATACTTTACAAGGAATGTGCGATGAAAATGGGTGCGGTTGCAAGTCCGCGACTGTATTTTACAAGTGTTCGCCGGACATGAAGAAGTGTACGGCAAAATTAAAAGCGGAGGGGAAAATTAAGAACGATCCGTGTGGAGGAAGTTCTACGTTTGACTGCGAAACAAAGAGGTTCAAACATGATTATTAAGCAATGGCGGGTACTTATTGTTGTGCTTTGTTCCTCCATCTTCAATGGCGAAACAAAAGTGAGCCTTGCAGAGGACACCGTTTCTGTCGTGTCGATAGATTTTACATTTGACAACGGCAGTCTCCTCTTCGAGCTTCAGAGACAGGACGAAGTATCTTATTGGATGATTGTTCATCCCAAGTCCGACTTACGAGGAACGTTCGGTAAAGGAGCCAACTTCCTCAGATCGAAGACGAAGCAGTTTCAACGCGATGGCACGACGGTTCAATCCGAAAAGGAATTGGCAGAAACGATCAATGGTCTCTTCGAAAAACAGAATGAACTTACTCTTCGGCATCGCGCGGTACTTGGCTATTTGCTGGCTCGAGCATTTGGTAGGGAGCCTATTCTTTGGGGCAATGATGCCGTTGCTTCGCTGGAGAAAGGTAACTGGATAGCATGTTTTCAACAGGCTAATCAGACGCAGGGCAAGGTGGACGAGTCTCCATTTTGATACTTGGGATCACTCGCTTTACTTAACATCAGTCATGGTTCAGGCGATACTACGAACAAGATGCATCTAATCAAACACTTTTAGAGAGAATTCCAATGATGATGGACTTTTGCACCCGCACTTTATTGATTAGCTTTTTCGCTGTTTCACTTCTGACATCTGAAGTATCAGCAATGTACGATCCTAGTCTCGGTAGATTCTTATCGCGAGATCCACTGGGGTACGTAGATGGGGCCAACCTTGTTGCAACCGGCAGGTCCGTTACACGCTGGGCTGATCCCTTAGGGCTTTCAAGCGACCTAATTCCCCCGCAGGAAAGCTGCTCGCAATTCCTATCAGGTTTGCCAGAGTTGATTGCAGGCAACGATCCCATTCCCGGTGTTCCGCCCTCGATTCTAGGACGCTTACGAAGTGGTGGAGACTACGTATTCTGCGGAAATTGTGGCGAGCATGTACAGAATCTCTCTTGGAATCAGAATGGACGATGCCATATTTGCCTCAGTGACACTGCTCAAGGATATCCGGACCAATGGCTCGCTATTCTGATGCACGAACTGCTACACTGCAATCAGTATAAATGTAAGAAACGGGGAGTTCCGATTGAACCAGGACCGCCAGTCCCATTACCTGGAGGTCAGCCAGGTGGTCCAAATTGCGGGTTCTGCATCAGTCATGAAAGACCCGCTTACGAATTACAATGCAAGTATCTTTTTCCCACAAGTAAAGCGAAACAGAAGAAGTGTGTCGATGCCGGACTTTGTCATAGCTGCGCTGGACCTTGCAAAGAGTCCAAGAGTTTCAAAAAAGGTTGCGAAAAAGCCGTGTTTCCACCGTTTTATCCAGAGCCGCTTCCATTGCCTCCGCACCCACCCGTCGGATGAGGTGACATTTGATGGTACGATTTCGGTTCAAGGTTCGAACGCTATTGGTGTCAACTCTGATTGTTGCATGCAGTTTTGCGTATGTTGGATTTGCTTTACGTCGAACTCAAATCGAGATCGCAGCCTTAGCAGACTTTGATGAATTGGGGAGTGTCACCGGATCGGAGGTTTCAATCAGTGTGGAACGGGAAAGTTTGATTGATCGGTTACTTGGCAGCGAAACGATCGAGTTACTCTCCATCGCAGGAACCAAAGAGGATGGAGAGATTTCCGATGTGCAACTGATGCTTTTGTGCAAATTGACTTCGCTAGAAACGCTTCTAACAGACGTACCAATAAGCTTGAAGCCAATAGCTCAAAAAGCAAGGATGAAGCGATTAAAGAAGGTAGAGTTTTACTGGCTTGATTTCGAGAAAGTCTTGGTCTCTTTAAACTCTCTAAATTGTGTTGTAGATCATCCCGTCAATGTTGTTATCTGGTTCGAACCCTTCAATGAAGATCAAGTTAGCCAATTAAAATTAATTCCGGTAGTGGACAACATCCGTTTCGGGGACGATGTGGAAGGCGATATGGATTATTCACAATAATTAGCCACCAAGACGCATCGCGCCACCGGTGTAAGCGACCATTGAGAATTTGCGCAGCGCCGGCTTGCCTTCTTCGGCAGCCTCTGCGGCTTGTAAATTGATTGAACTGGCATCGTCACAAACGATTCGTAGCGAGCTGGGTACCGACTCGGCGGCTGCCTCACTCTGCTGGTTCGACTGCAATGTCTTCGTCATCCGTTACATCTCCTGGAGAAAGTGAAGCCACAATCGGTCGAGAGTCCCAGCACACGCATGAGCGAGATCTCTTTCGCGCGTTGGTTAAGTTCTGACTCCCAATCATCCCCCAAGCTTTCCTCCCTACGGACGTGCAGAAAGTCGGTGACGGCTATCTCTGTAGAGGTTCTCGAACCCGTGGACGATAGTTCGAACCCGTTTTCACCTGGGGTCCGAGTGAAAACTCTGTGTTAATTCTGGAGCCCCTCGAAAACAGAGAGTCAGAGAGTTCGAGACCGTTTTTCCGCACTCTCAGGCGCAACCTTGAACGTTGCACTCGCACTCCGGAAATCTCTCTTCGAACAGAGATCGCAGCGAGTCGTATGACCCGGTCTTGAAAAACTCGCAAGTCCTTGTGATTTCATGCCTAGAAACGAAAAACGCCCGGCGGTCGATCTCTCGACGCCGGGCGTTAAGTCTTTTGGTCGCCAAAGTTAGAACTTTGACGAAAGCTCCCCGAGCGCAACCCTCTTCGTAACAATACTCTCTTTGCCTGGAAAGCATAAAGCGTTTAGCCGCAATGACTTACGGAGTTCGAGACCCGTTCGATCCCGTTTTGGAAATGCTGGTTCGAACTCGTGAGTTAACAGCTTTCCTAGGAATGCTTTAAGAATCTTATAGCTCGCCTCCTCGCTTTGGGAAACACGATCATTCGTTTGAATCGAGGAACCCCAGAAGATGAATCAAAATGTCTAATACAGCCGAGTTCTCGAACGCGTTTTTACAGAATGTTC
>Ga0208222_1000541_pt1 | contig 10842 bp, 8 predicted proteins | sample LakMenEpi13Sep09_FD_150694 | JGI IMG/M metagenome (GOLD analysis project Ga0208222, IMG submission 150694) | Freshwater microbial communities from Lake Mendota, WI - 13SEP2009 deep hole epilimnion (SPAdes) | ecosystem: Environmental > Aquatic > Freshwater > Lentic | place: Lake Mendota, Madison...
TTGCTGGAATACTTGTAGCTGGGATATTCGCCACCGGAATGGTCGGCGGTACCGATGGTGCAGAAGCTCGATCAAGCGATAGGTTGTACAGTTGACCAAATCCCTGCACGGGAACCACCATCGGTTGACGCAAGCTGTAGAGAACTTGATTGTTCCAGCTGATATAGGCATTCAATTGGTACTGATCGGTGGGACTGATGTAGCGAGGATCCAAAAACAGATCAAATCGGAATGGACCTGTCCCTTCCGCCTTTAGAACGGATTTGCCTCCAGCGACCTCATAGAAAGGACGAGTTAGGTTTTGCAATTGCACCGTAAGCACTGAGCCTAAAGGCAGACTGCTGCGATCTGCCAGCATGACATTACCACTTAAGTTCGTCGCCGAGGATGCCAGCGTCACGACGCTCGCTTTGAGGTTGCGAGTGCGAGAATCTTGGATCAGTAGAGGTACTCTGCCCAAACCATCTACGTAGCGTTTGATCTCCTCGCCGATATCGACAACCCTTCCTTCGAACTCACCGATTCGAGTGCCAGAGACCGCGATGATGATATCGTTGGGAATAATCCCGGCTGCCTGGGCAGCGCTGTTGGGTTCGACGGTCTGAACAATAGCCCCAACGTCAGTATTACGAACCACGACGCCAAGTTTCCATGGACGGTTGGTGGGTACCAACGTTGGTGCGACCGGAGAAGTACCCGTCGGGGCGACCCCGGGAGTGGCAACCGATACGCTGCTTCCATAGCCGGGTGCCACTTTTGGAACAGCGGCATTGAAACCCAACCAGCTTTGCCCGTAGACCCCAGGGCAGCAAACCAAAAATAACCAACAGCCAATAAACAATTGTGCGGACTTCATTGAGTTAACCCTTGCTGAATGGACACCGTTTGGATTTATCGAACTTGAGGACCGCTGATGCCATCGAGTTGTTTACGAATATAAGCCGGATCCAGTGGAAAGAAGCCTGCTCGAATCGCTTCGAGTTGTCCATCCCTACTGAGGATGTATCGAAGGATCCCTTCTCTCAAGCCGCCGTCGGTTTTGGTCGCTTCTTTGTCGATGATGATGATCAATGGACGAACGAATGGATATCGTCCTGCAAGAAAATTCGCTTCACTGGGCTCAACTGCAACTCCACCAAGTACCAATGGTACGGCCTTCACTTTAGGATTGGCTTCCCCAAATCCACTCAGGGCAACTCCGTAGTTGTCGGATCCTACTCCCTTGGTCACATCTGCATTGGTCTCGTGGACCTGAGCCGACTTGGCTAGCTCCTTACCACCAACGACCCATTGTTTGATGAATCCAGTCGTTCCGCTGATATCGCTGCGACTGTGGATTCGAATCGGTTTAGTTGCCCATTCTCCCGAAACGCCTAAATCGCCCCATTGGACCGCTTGAGGTTTCTCAGAAACGCTTGCCCTGAAAATCGATTCGATTTGCTCTGGCGTGACGCTGGTAATCGGATTGTCCTTGTGAACATACAACGCCAGAGGGTCCAAGGCTACCACAATAGAAACAGGGTCTTTGCAATTCTTGCTTTTCAAGGATGCGATCTCAGCGTCAGTTAGCGGGCGACTGGCTCCTGCGATCACCCCAGGATTCTCAGAGATCTCTTGCAACGCACTCTCGGTGCCATCTTTTCCTTTGCTGAAAACAACATTAGGGTGGAATTTGCAGAATCGTTCCGACCAAGATCGAGCCAGCGACTGCATCGTCGTCGAACCAGAGATCACCGCAGATCCCTTGATCTCCCCCTTGGGATGATAAGGCTCAAGCGACTCAACCAGTTGCATCAAGGCCAAATGCTGGCTGTTGTCTTGTGCCACCAAAGGCTCTTGAGCCAAGCATGCGGTTGGACAAAAATGAATTGCCAAAGCAATCGCAGTAACCGCGATCCAGTTGCGGCGAGTTAGACAGCCACTCATTGAAGACTCCTCCTGTGTTCATAGACTTCCTTGTAAACCTGGATCGTAGTTTACTAGACGATTCGACTGGTGCCTAGACAGGCTATCTACCCAGTGGGATCATCAATCTTCGCCCTTGTAGCAAAACTACTCAGCGCCGATGGCAGATGAATCGCCGCAGGGAATTCTCAAAATCGATCCTTGGTGATCCAAGACAAGCACCGATTGCTCATAAGCTCCAAGCCGTAGATGCTTGGGATCTGAAATTGGAAGCGCGATCTCTGAGGAAATCCTAAGCGAATTCAAATCGTAGGTTCTTAATCGACCATCATTACCTACGGTCAAGAGGATCTGCTGGTCTTTGGACCAGCATAAATCTCGGATCGGACCCCCATGCATCCGGATCTCCCAAATCTTTTTACCCGGATCGGCAACTCGGTAGCCGTCAATCGTCCCGTTTTCATTCAACGCAACTACAAGTAACTTGCTGTCGGGCGAAAATTTTAAATGACTTACCGATAAATCTGGTTGGTGAGCGATGTCGAAGTGTGTTCCTGTAATGCTTTCGACCAAGAAGATTCTATTTTCTTCTTCATACACCAAGAGACGACCGTTTGGGCTCATTTCCGAATGCCGAAAAGAGCCTGAATGAAAAGGAGTATTCCAAATAAACGCATTCTTTTGAGTATCCCACAACCCCAAAAAGGATTCTTGTTTACCGAACGCTGCTGTGTCGCCAGTCCTTGCGCATCGCATCAACCACTGGTTGAGGTTCGGACATCCAATCAAGTGGACTAACTGATGCTCTTTGGGAAGTTCGCCCACCGTGACAAACTGGTTTTCCCGTGGATCGAAACGCATCAGCGACCAAAGAACTGGTCCCTCCCTGGATTCCTGTACGGGTTTTGCACAAAAGAGCCCTTGGGTCCCTTGGATTGCATGCAAGGATCTGCCGGAGTGGATTGGCTCAATGCGTAGTTCCGGCAATTTTGATTGGGTGGGTTCGAAGGTAAGTCTGGTCAAGGAAGTATTTTGATTACCCAGCAAAAACAACACCTGGTCGCTCAAAAAAAACATGTTGGAAGCTTGGGTTGGATAAGTTCGAAATCGAGGGGTCTCAAGATCCAGTTGGGCGACCTTTCCATCTTCGCTGAAACTATATAGGGAAGGATTGATTTGGCTCCAGACGATACTCGATATACGCTTGCGATGCGCGGGCCAACTATCGATGCGGCGCTGTTCTTTTAAGTCCGAGAGTTCCGTCCAAGGTTTAGCTACAGCCATGGTTTGATGAAGGTTCAAGATATGCAATTGGCCATTGTCTTCGCCTATGGCCAATTCAAGCTCATCGTTGGAAAAACTGACCGAGGTCACATGCTGTGGAAACCGAATCCGCTCGCTAGGAAAATACTCCTCGGTTCCCTTTTGCAAAATCGTTAAATATCCTCCATTTTGACCAACCGCCATCCATTTCCCAGAGTCTGAAAACGCCACACAGGAACACGCTCTGCTGCTGGCAATCTCGGAATTCATCGGATTGAACAACTGGAGTGTTTCCGAATCAAGCCTACCTATTCGCACTTGTCCAGTTTCATCGCCAAAAGCAAACTGACCTTGCCTACCTACAGCGACACACTCCAACGCAACGCCCGAAGACTCGATTTCCCGAACAAGCCGGAAATCTGGGTAACTCCACAGCTTGGCATTAGGCTCATTGCTCACTGTAATCATGGACTTCCCATCAGGGCTCCAAGCGACTTGGAAAACGCTTTGCTGGGATGCTTGGAATCCACTGACAAGCTGCCTGTGGTCCAAGTCCCATACTTTGATCGTTCCATCATCGCCAGCAGAAGCCAGTAGTTGCTCATCCGGGCTAACAGAAAGTCCGTTGATTTCCTTCTGTCTAGCATCGAATCGCCATAGTTCCTTGCCTGTGTCACCATCGATCACTTCGATGGAATGATCTTTGCAGCCAAAGGCGATCGCTCTTTGACTTGGTATCCCTACACCGAAATAGATCTTGGTTGGATGAGAAACCAAGTTCCTGGGTGCTCGGGGGATCTGAGATCGCAATAGCCGATAGTCCAAACGTCTCAGCGCTGGATCTCCCTCATTTGCCACTCTGTTAAGTGTCTCAGCGGCGATTCCAAATTCATGCTTTTGAACCTGCATGCTTGCCGTAAGGAGATTGGCATCCATCGCGTCGACCATCGCAAGGCGGCGTTGCTTGTCTGCCATCAGCCAACCCATCGATAAACCGATCAAAGCAGTGAATAAACCTGCCAAAGCAACTCCCGAGGCGCCGATGAGCAACCGATTGCGTTTGGCGATCTTGCAGATTTGAGTCCAAGAAGAGCCTGCGTTGCACGAGACGGTTTCACCTAAAAGGTAATGACGCAAATCCTCATGCAACTGAGCCACACTTTGGTACCTCTTTTCAACGTCTCGATGCATCGCCTTGGAAACAATTGCGTCCAGATCGCCTTTCAAGATCGCCGCCAACCTCGGTACTCGACGGCTTGGCAAAACGGGATCCTGACCCTGGACCAATTCCCGGATTTCATCCATGGACTTGTCGTCCAATTGCCAACGATCAAAGGGAGGACTCTCCGTCAGCAACACGTACAACAAGGCCCCAAGCGAGTAGATATCGCTCCTTGCATCCACCGAATCCCCATCCTTAGAGAATTGCTCAGGGCTCATATACGGAGGGGTGCCCGGAGAATTGCCTCGCCCCGTGATCGCATTGGACAAAATGGAAACGACCGAACTGGTGTAATCATTGCTTTCTCGAATACCATCGCCCAACGACGCCTTGGCGATCCCAAAATCGATCACCTTGATCATCGGCTCTTGATCGACCAGCGCAACCAGTACATTGTTGGGTTTGATGTCTCGATGAATAATCCCCTTTTGGTGGGCATGCTGAACGGCGCGGCAACATTGCAAAAGTAGTTGGATGCGAGCGGGTATGTCCAAACGATTCGATTTGCAATGGCTCAGCAAATCCTCCCCCTCGATATACTCCATAGCTATGTAGGAGTAGCCCGTGTCGCTGGTCCCTGCGTCGATGATTCTTGCGATATTCGGATGCTCCATCGTGGCGAGCATCTGTTTCTCTCGCTGGAATCTCTCGAAGACCTGTCGCTGATCCAAATCGCGATAGATCAGCTTCAAGGCCACAGGCCGTCGTACCGGAGTGATCTGCTTGGCCAAATACACATCACCCATCCCTCCAGAACCGATCCGGTTCTCAACAAGGAATGGACCGATCTGCTTACCTCGCAAATCCTCAAAGAGCCTCAACGTATCGCGGACGACCTGAGGTGTCGAATCCATCCAACTTGCACGTTTGTGATCAGATATCAGTTCCCTCAATGTCTGAATTCTTTCAGGATCATGCGCCAAGGACCTCTGAAGAAATGCCTCTTGCTCTTTGGGATCCTTGATCTCGATCGCCTGAGCAAATAATATCTCCAGAGAATCATGAGACTCTGACATGTCGTATCCAGACCGTTTCTTTGAGCTTATTCGAGCCCCTGCTCATATCGCTTAATCAGACGAGCAAGCCAAGCTTTAGAAAACTGCCAATGCCGCTGCACCGTCGCTTCGGAAATACCCAACAGCTCAGAACAAGCCGCTATATCCAATCCGCCAAACATCTTCAGTTCCACCAACTTTGCATGAACAGGATAGGTCAATCCGAGTTGCTTAAGAGCACGTTCAAGTAGTTCCATTCTATCCATTTTGTATCGGTCAGGGTCGACTCCAGTAGGGTTCGGAAATTCCTCAGGCCTCAAGACGATCGGGTGCAAAATATTGTTTCGACGATTGCGTCTTCGGGCATGATCAATCAATACCCGACGCATCGTCACCGCAAACAACGATCGAACATCCTGACGCTTATCTAGCCCCTCAGGTAGACGTGGACTGAGCCTAAAATAAGCCTCATGGAACAAATCGGTTGCACTCAGCGTATGGTTCTTTCGCTCCCCACGCATAAAGAACCTAGCGAGCGATTTGAGTTCCGAATACAGATCCCCTATAGCAGTATCCATCGATGTGACCCCTGCAGAAAAATGCAATTCCCTCCACTCGACTAACAGAGTGCTGAATGAAAGTATGCGATTTGGGAAAGCAACTGGCAAGCAAATTCCGTGAAAGTTGCCGTCAGCTACAATAGCATCCAATCCATAAAATCACACCATTTCCTCTTTTTTCATATTTCGATGAGGGGATCTGAATGCGAGCATCGCTTTATCGCCCCCGGGGTTGCGCTAGCGAAATAGCCGCAATGAACCAATCCCAATGAGCGGCAATCCAGAAATCTTTTTCCCATACTCGTAATAAGGGTGGCCTATAAATTTCAATAAACGCCGGTCCTTGAAGTAGCTGCCCGCGTAGATGTACAAGGTCCAAACGCCCGTCAACAGCGCGTGATCCAAGGTCATCACCGGAGTAAACCAGATCAGCCCCAGAAAACTCATGTACACCGGATGTCGCATGTAGCGAAATGCTCCATCAGTGACAAAGGCCCTTTGGGGAGCCGGGGTTTGCCGAAACCAATACCACCACTGAGTAAGTCCAGTCTGATAGCCAAATCCTGTCCAATACAGACTGTAAAGAAGCGCGACCCAAGACCCATAAAAACCGATCAAAATCGCTTGCTCCATCCATCCGGTGGCATGCCACAATTCCACCGGCATGCGCCCCCAGTAATGGAACATCACCAGCAAACTTATGCAACTTGTCGCGCAATGCAAACACCCAAGCAACCCGCTGGGCATCCAACGCTTAAGCCACTTGGACATAGGCGGTGCCAGCAAAATACTATGCGGCAATGCAAATCCAATCGCGAGCAACAAATCGGAAATCCATGAGTTGGGGTACTCCTGCCATCCACCAAATCGCAAGAAGAGAAAAAGATAGACGACCGTCCATAGGAATAGCAGTTGGGTTCCAACCCCAAATACGATCCCCGCAGCACGACCCAATCGACTCACTGTCAACCGTTCAGATAACATGCCAGTAGGTGAAACTGCCTGACTCACTTGCTGCCTCTCTGCGCTATGAAACAACCATACTCCATCGCCCCGGTCCGATATGCATCCAGGATCGCTTGGAAATGATCCAAAAACAAAACATGATTCGCACCGAAGAGCTTGGCCAAGTGTCGAATGCGTGTTCGCTCGACCCGATCCAAGCAGATTTCCCAAGTTCGCTGCACTTGCTTGGTCCAAATCGCTTGGTACGTCACCGTAAGTCCAGCTTCTTCAAACCACTTGCAGTAATCCGATGCGGTCCCAAGCGACGGGCAAAACATCCCGCGACAAACCTGCCGGGTCAGTTCCGTTTGCTCTGCACTCAGAGGTGGCTCTCCTGCTAACCACGCACACAGAGCAAATCGCCCCTGGGGCTTAAGCCATCCGGCTGCCTTGCGAAAGAACGCGGGCTTGTCGAAAAAATGCTCCGTGCACTCAATGCTCCATACAAGGTCGGCTGACCCTTGATCAAATGCGACCGCCTCGGCATCAGCCCTCGTGAATTTCGGTCGCGGTTTGACTCCTCGCAAACTTGCAGCACTGCTCGCATAAAGTCTTTGTACAGGACTGAGAGTCACCCCCGTTACCTGACAACCCAAGTTTCTTGCAAGCCAAACACTCGAACCACCCATCCCACATCCGATGTCATAGACTCTACTCGCAGGCGCTATGCTCGCAGCCTTCGCCAATCTCTCGGTCAATTGAACCTGAGCTCGCTGGGAACTCTCGTCGGACTCCCAATAGCCATGATGGATATGAGGTCCCCAAAACAATCGGTAAAACGGAGTGATGATATCGTAGTGATTTCGAATCACTCCCTTGGCTACATCTGGAAATTCAATCATTGACGAGGTACCACCCACAAATCCCCTTGAATCACCAACTCATCCTTGATACCCACCGCACCAAATGCCTTGGTGTAGGGCTTGATCCCAAAATCCGTCTGCCGAATCGTAAACTTTCCTCGGACATGATGCCAACCATCCTTGACCTCCAAGTCACAGGGAGCAACGACATGCCGTGTGACTCCATGCAACGTAAAGTCCCCCTCAAGCTGGTACTCGGGCAATCCCCTAGAGCTCTGTTTGCCGCTTCTCTTCAAACTAGCTTTGCTCAAACTTGCTTCCGGAAATCTCTGAACGTCGAGTATCTCCTTGCCAAGCATGTTCTGATTGACCTTCTTTACCGTCGCAGCGTCAATCGAAGCGTCGATTCCAAAAACCCGTCGGGCAGTCTCGGTGTCTGCTACAAAAGATCTCATGTCAAATACCAATGAGCAACCTTGGCCACCGTCCTGAACGATATGACCACCCTTGAGCTTGCCTTCGACCCCGTGACTGTGCCCAAGATTGTTGGTCTTGTCCACAAAGATATAAACGCGGCTAAAGTCCAGATTCAAATCACCAGGCTTGTAGTCTTTTGCCTGTCCAGGCTTGGTCTTCTCCCCCGCCTGATTCGTCGGCGTTGCTCCCGCTGCAGACTCCTGTGCCAACCCCGATTCGCTCCACTCAGGAGCCTTAAAACCGATAAGCCAAACAGCAAACAGAATAAAAACGACTCGTCTCATTCCTTTGACCCCCAACCCATCCGTAATCCAAGGCGTGCATACATCACACCCAGTATATGCGTTAAACCGGCTGGATCACCACGTCGTTTCAAGGGGCTAATTGCATTTTAAATTAAATCAACGCACAGTGTTTTTAAACATCCTGCAATCAAACCCAACGCGAGAATCGATCACTTGGACTTATCCTTGCCGAGTCGATAGGTTATCTTGCAATCAATTCGGTTCCCAATCTGCGAGGACTCCTTGCACCCATGGCGTTGATTCCCGATCTGACTAGCAGGTACCTTGTGCCTGAATTAATGGACGACCCCGATTTGCCCAAAGCAGATCATGAGCTGGCTCTCCAAGGACTGCGACGAATCAACGCTTGGTCCAGGACCACTTCCCATCTTGCAAGGGTCATCCTACAAATCGCTAAGAAGAATCCACAGCGACATTGGAGCCTGCTGGATATCGGATGCGCCAACGGTGAAAATCTGATCGCGCTGCAAAAACAACTATCCAAAGAGATATCGGTCACTTCGGTCGGATGGGATATCAGCCCCTACGCGATTCAGCAAGCACGAGAACTCTCGTTGGCCCACAAGTTATCTGAAGACCAACTGCGCTTTGAAACCGTCGATGCTCTAAGACTCTTGGATTCCGCCCCACAAGCCGACATCGTGATGAACTCTTTGTTCATGCATCACTTCGAGGCCGAATCGGTCGTCAAACTTCTGTCTCAAAGTGCCAAACTCGCTCGCGTTGCCCTGGTTGCAGATGACTTGCACCGCACCGGACCGGGCTGGCTGCTTGCGAAAATCGGCTGTCTTGTTCTTTCTCGCTCGCCGGTTGTGCATTTCGATGGACCTCAGTCGGTTCGCGCTGCTTTTTCCATCCAGGAAATCAGCGACCTAGCCCATCAAGCTGGCCTAAAACAATTCGATATCCATCGGCATTGGCCAGAGAGATACACGCTAATGTGGACCAGAACCACTTGCCATCCATGATCGCTTCGAACCACGTTTTTTCACAACCGACTTCAACGCTCGAGTTGGAACAAGCAGCACAGGGCTGTTGGGATACCATCGTGATTGGCGCAGGAGTTGCCGGTGCTGCCACCGCAATCCATGCTGCGCGAAATGGCCTGCGAGTTTTATTGGTCGAAGCCAAATCGTTTCCTCGAGAAAAAGTCTGCGGCGGGTGCCTAAATCGCCGAGCCCAAGACGCTATCGCTCGACTGGGACTTGCTGATCAAATTCGCTACGCCGGAAGTGTCGATTTAAGCGAAATCCATATTCAAATGCATCGTGTCGGTTTCAGTTGGCCCATCCCGTCCCTGCTCAGTGTCCGCAGATCGACCCTCGATTCCATGCTCGTAAGCCATGCGATTTCCCAAGGGGCCTGCTTTTTGGCCAATACTACTGCAACCCTTGATCCGATCGAATCACCAGAGGATGCCAGCCAGTTCAAGCCCTCCGATCCGATCGCCGTCCGATTGCGATCGACTCGATCGACCAATTCCAAAACGCTCTCGAACTTTCTTGCCCTGGCAAACACCGTAGTCGTCGCATGTGGCTTAACTCGCTCCGCACTCAAGCCTTCCTCCGATTGGCCTTCAAACATCGATCCATCCTCCAGGATCGGTGTCCAATCACTCGTCGAGTTGGATCGGCTGAATTCCGGTGCTCCAGAACTTGGCAGGATCCTACAAGCCAATGGAAACCGCCTTCACATGATCGCTTCAGGCTGTGGCTATGTGGGGATCTGCATGACCGATGGCCAGATGGTCGATCTGGCCGCAGCCATCGATCCAGCTACGATCAAACATGATCAGCCGATCAGCAAATCGGTTGCACAAATTCTCTTGGATTGCGGAATTCCAACAGGGGCCTATTTGGACTCATGCCACTGGATCGCTACCCCTTTGCTGACCAGGCAGTCGGCATCGGTCGCCAAACCAGGCATTTTCCTCTGCGGTGATGCTCTGGGCTACATTGAACCATTCACCGGCGAAGGTATGTCTTGGGCTTTTGACAATGCAGAGAATCTAACTCCCTTGCTTTTACGCTGTTCTAAAACCCCTTCGCAACGCATCGAAACCCTCCAGAAATGGGAAAGCTATGTGAAGGCCCACAGAAAACTCAGACAACGGGTTTGTAAGTGGGTTGCCAAACAAGCCCGACATCCACTTCGCTCCCAGTGGGTCTTGAAAGCCTGCCATTGGTGCCCGCCGTTTCGTAATAAAATATTGAAAGAAGCTATCCAGTGACCAATCATCCAACGTCGGTTCAAATCACCTCGATCGCAACGGGCATTCCAGCTGGAGTGATCGATCAAGACGTTGCG
>Ga0208222_1000543_pt1 | contig 10802 bp, 5 predicted proteins | sample LakMenEpi13Sep09_FD_150694 | JGI IMG/M metagenome (GOLD analysis project Ga0208222, IMG submission 150694) | Freshwater microbial communities from Lake Mendota, WI - 13SEP2009 deep hole epilimnion (SPAdes) | ecosystem: Environmental > Aquatic > Freshwater > Lentic | place: Lake Mendota, Madison...
TTAGGACTTACGCAAGATTCATGGAATAACGAACCACTCCAGGCACAGAGGTCACGGAGAAATGAGGATTTGAGAGATATTTTGCGTAAGTCCTGTTATTATTAATATGTGTACCTCATAATATCCAAAACTCCTGTAAATATGCGTCTCTAGAAACAGATGTAGGGACAATTCATGAATTGTCCCTACAACCTTGACGAGAGGTATTTAATTATGCAATTCTGATTTTATAAATTTTGTCAACTACCCTGAGATAGTTGGATAAATAAAAATTAGTGTTTAACTATGATAATGTCATTAAACCGAACAGAAAGTGATGTTTAAGCTCTATTATAGAATATGCGGCAATCTACCCCTGACAATTACCAAAATTACCAAAATCACCAAGATTTGATCCGACAACTGATAACTTTATTAGCTGTTGTTGGTTCTTTTTTAGTGAATGTAGCATTAAATATTTTTCCACCCTATGGACTTCCCTTAGATGCAGTTTATGAAAAATTTTACAAAGGTGTACTAATTATACCTGCTAACTATGCTTTTGGAATATGGGGACTGATTTATTTAGGATTATTCACTTTAGCAATTTATCAATTTCTCCCATATAAAGGAAAGGATGATGACTTACGTAAGATAGGATATTTATTAGTTATTGCTTGTATTTTTCAAAGTATTTGGTTGTATTTATTTCTATCTAGATTCTTTACCCTTTCTGTGGTGGCCATGTTCGGTATTTTAGTACCATTAATGGTTATTTATCATATTTTACGTATTGGCAGAAAGCGTATATCTGGGAGAAAAAAGTTATGTTTACATATTCCCGTGAGTATTTATCTGAGTTGGACTAGTGTTGCAACTATGGTGAATGTGGCTTGTGTGCTATATTTTTATGGTTGGAATGGTTGGGGACTTAATCATCAAGTATGGGCTATAATCATGCTTGTGATAGCTGCAACAATTGCGACTTTAATCATAATTACGTGCAATGATATTATTTATGTTTATGTGACATTTTGGACATTAATAGCGATCGCTATTAGACATAGTAACATTGATTTAGTGCGGAATTTAGGGATATTTTTACCAATTATTTGCCTGGTAGTGGCACTAATTAAACGTTCACGTGAATAAAAATTATTTTAAACGCAGATAGAGGCCAAAATCAAAAGTTAATTAATAATAGTTACAGTCATCATGGGAAGGAATTAGCTATGGATTTATCATTTAAAGACATCAAATTCATGATTGAAGCTGTTGATAATTTGATGGTCAAATACCAAGAAAGAATCAATCAAATTGAAGACTCGGATGAATATGAAGATGAAGTTTCTAATCTAGGGAATGATATAATGTTTTTATCATCACTTCGTAAAAAAATAGATGATAGTTTAAACGATAGTCTGAATCCGAAAGTAGATGCTAACGCTTCAACAAAATATGTCAGCAAGAGGAGAAAAGATATATGGAAAATCACAAAGATACCCACCCCAAAAACCCCAAAATCAATAAAACAATCATCAACCAATCTCCCCAGCGTACATATAAAGTCTGAGTTTGACGAGGATAAATAGTTTCTGCGTGGGTTTCATAGGTATTATATCCTGATTTCCATAAAGTTTCACCATGAGGATTAATAAATGCAGAATAGCCCGTATTTGTTGCCCTTACAGCCCATCTATCAGTTTCAATTGCCCGCATGATATCCTGGGCATGGTGTTGATTTGCCATTGCTGGCGTATAATGAGCATCATTAGAAGAACTGAGGATAAATTTCCCACCCATAGCAGCTTGATAACGGAAATTTTCCGCAAAAGCTGATTCATAACAAATACCAATAATCACCCTACCAAAAGGAGTATCAAAAATTTGATTAACTTGACCCGGAACTTGATGTGCTTCTAGTGGTGATAAACGTTGAATAATTCCTCCTAAAACATTCTCAAAAGGAATATATTCTCCTAATGGTACAAGTTTAGATTTATCGTAACGGCTGGTAATTTCCCCATTTCCCAAAACAGTAAATAGACTATTTGTATAACTACTTCCTTGTTCACCAAAAGCACCTATCCAAGCTATAACACCTCGTTCTCGAATAGCATCAAATAAGGGAGTTTGAGCTAATTTACTAACAAAAATAGGTAGAGAAGCTTCTGGAGTAAGAACAGCTTGGACACCTTGATTAGTTAAATTTAAATATCCTTGAGTATAAGCTGTCATAGCCCGATTTAACCCTTGAGGAAGAACCTTAATTTTATTAGGAATATTACCTTGAATAATGCCAATTTTTAAAGCTGTATTTGGGGTAAAATTCAAGGGGTTGCTATAGAGGATAAGGCCAATCAAATGGGAGGTAATTAATAGGGTGGTGGCTAGGATTAAGTGGGAATTAACGAACCACAGAGGCACAGAGGACACAGAGGTTTTTGCATGAGGTTTTCTTTCTTCCTTTGCGTCTTCGCGCCTTTGCGTCAGATATTCAGCAATAAAGCCATTAAAAGCGACAATTACCGCAGTGACAGTATTGGGTCCTGAAAGTTGTCCTAAATGGAGAATTACGATATTGTACGGTGATTGAGTGTAAGCCAGAGAACTCCACCATAAAGGACCAGCACTCCAGAGGCTTTCTAAACCACACCAAAGGGCTGTACCAATGAGGACACGCAAATAAGGGTTTCCCCTGTCTAGACGCACCATTAAAGCCGCCCAAATAGAGACGAAAATTCCGCCCCAGAGGCTAATAAATGCCCAACAAAACAGGGTAATAATTAAGCTTGGTAGCCAAGGGACACCTAGCCAGTCCATGGGATGAATACCTGTAATCCATGATATGGCAACTCCGTGATAACCGATACCCCAAATGAAGCCAAGAACAGGGGGAGATGGATAATTTTTGTCTGTTTTTGGTGTAAATTTAACTACTAGCATCCACAAGGGGGCTAGGGATACCCAGGCTAAGAACCATGCACCAATAGGGGCGACGGTTGTTCCCATGAATATGCCACTGAGGAGAGACAAGGTATAATATGTAATATTATTAGTAAGTTTTAACGGTCTAAGTTTGATCATGTGCTGTAAATGAAATTGTCATTTTTAAAATATTGGCTGAGTAACTTTTCGTTTATTGGCGGACAATTAATATTAGCACCAAATAATCCCTTAACTGTATTTTGATAATCGAATTTTGGTTCGGGGATTTTTTGCTGTGAAGTTGGTGGAAAGAATGCAGACATAATTTCTAATTTTTTATCTGCTGATTTTTGCATCAGATTAATTAATTGGGAGTACCATTCCTCATAACTAATTTGTGGTAATTGATAACCTAGTTGACGCATTAAATTAAATAAGTGATTCATGGATATAATCTGCGGGTTTAGTAAGTGAAAAGCTTTTCCTAAAGACTCTTTTTGAAAAGATAAATATACAATTGCTTGACTGACATAATCAACTGGTGTTAAATTATCTTCCCAGTCAATGTTAGGTGTTGCTCCTAATTGCATACAAGTTGTAATGATTCTGGAAAATAAATCTTCAGGATTGCAAATACCAATTTGGCTATGACCGATAATTCTAGCTGCTCTATATATTGTAACAGGTAAACCCCTTTCCCTTGCTTGCATTACTAACTTTTCTGCTACCCATTTACTTTGACGATATCCACCTCCTAATCCTTGATAATAGTCTAAAGGATCTGATTCTAGTAATACTTCATTTTCAGGATAATTTTCTGGACAGAAAACGGAAGTAGTAGAAACAAAATGTACAGGTTTAATTTTAATTTGACTTGCTAAACGTAAAATCTCTTGAGTACCTAGTACATTAGCAGGTTTTAAAACTGAATAAGGATAAATCAAATTTACAGAAGCACCATTATGATAAATAATATCAATTTGACTAGCTAAATATTGAAATTCTTTTTCAGATAATCCCAGGAGATTTTTTTCTAAATTTCCAATGATAGGTATAATTCTTTGACTATACTGTTCATTCCATAGCTGATAAAATGATAGCTTGTTTTTCAACTTATTCCTAGCTTCAGAAACATTCTCAGCGCGGACTAAACAATGAATATTGGCTGAGGTTTTTTCTAAAAGTTCATGTAATAGATGAACACCTAAAAAACCAGTTGCACCAGTTAAGAGAATATGTTGTAACTTATTAGTAAATTGTTGAGGTGGATTTTGTGGTTTAATACTAGAATCTAAAATAGCATCAACATAAAAATCGTCACTAGGAGTGATATGATCTGCGGTTTGCAATAACTGATTAATGACTTTTGTTAAACCTGCTATTGTTGGTTGTGTAAATAAATATTGTAATGGTAAATCTATTTCTAGGGTTTCTCTAATTCTAGATATAATTTGGATGGTTGCTAAAGAATGTCCACCTAAGTTAAAAAAGTTTTCCTCAACGCTAACTTTTTCTAAACCTAAAACTTGACACCAAATTTCTGCTAATTTCTGCTCAAGGGGATGACGAGGTAATATATAATCAGTTTCATGATTTAATTCTAGCATTAATGCAGATAAAGCCCGACGATTGATTTTTCCTGTAGGGGTTAAGGGTAATTCTGCTAATCTGACAAAGAACGCGGGAAGCATATAATCTGGTAAGTTTTGCTTCAAGAAAGAACGTAAATCCTGTTGAATATTGCTATGGTCTTCGGTGACAACATAAGCGACTAATTGCTTATTTCCCGGTTGAATTTCTCTGACAATTACTGCTGATGATTTAACTAAAGAATGTTGTGCTAAAACTGCTTCAATTTCTCCTAATTCAATTCTAAAACCACGAATTTTAACTTGATCATCAATGCGACCTAAAAATTCAATATTTCCATCTGGTAAATATCTAGCTAAATCTCCAGTTTTGTATAATTTTGATGATTTGGAACTGGGAATGGGATTGGATATAAATTTCTCGTTGGTTAACTGTTTGCGGTTTAAATATCCTCTAGCTAAACCAGCACCACCAATATGTAATTCCCCAGGTATACCTATAGGAACAGGTTGTAAATTTTGATCAAGAATATATATTTCTGTGTTAGCAATAGGACGACCAATAGGTACAGAATAAGTGGTATTTAATTGATAATTTACTGGAAGTTGATAAACTGTACTGGTGATAGTAGTTTCAGTGAGTCCATAAGCATTTATCCACTGAATATTTTGTCCTTTTTCTGTTACTAATTTTTGCCATAAAGCTAATTTTTCCAGTAAAACTTGATCGCTACCTGTGATAACTAAACGTAAACTATCAGGAATTTGACTGACTTTCCTATCTATTTCTAATACCCATTCTTGCCAGTAAGGTGCAGGTAAATTGACGACTGTTAAACTTTCTTGTCCTAAAAATTGGCTAAACTCTATTAAATTTGTAAACATTTCTTGAGGACGCATGATCAAAGTTGCACCACTTAACCAAGTGGTAAAAATTTCTTCTGCGGCAACATCAAATATAAATGTGGTAAATTGTAAAATCCGATCATGACTATTAATTTGATATTTGTCAATGATACTAGTAGCATGATTAACTATATTTTGATGGGTAATCATTACTCCTTTCGGTTTACCCGTTGAACCAGAAGTATAAATTACATAAGCTAAATTATCTGGTTTTATTCCACTACTTGGTATTTCTATATTTTGCTGAGAAATGATTGTTAAATCTCTATCTAATAAGATAATTTTCCCTTGATATGGGGTAAAGGGTGAACTAAGGGAGGTTAATAATTTTTCTTGGGTTAAAATGATCGAAACTTGAGAATCATCTAAGATATCTGCTAATCTTGATTGAGGATATTTAGGATCTAAAGGTAGATAGGCACCACCAGCTTTAAGAATTGCTAAAATGGCTATTAATATATCTAAAGAACGTTCTAAATACAATCCTACTAATACTTCTGATGTCACACCACAATTTTGTAAATAATTAGCTAATTGGTTAGCTTTTTGGTTTAATTGAGTATAGGTTAATTGTTGATTACCAAATTTAACTGCTATAGCATCTGGTGTTTTTATAACTTGTTGGGCAAATAATTCATGAATACAAAAAGATTCAGGATCATCCTGCTGTGTATTGTTCCACTTTTCCAAAATTTGCTGTTGTTCAAATGCTGAAATTATAGGTAATTGATTAATAGGTATTTCTGGGTTATTAACAATTCCATTTAACAAGGTTTGGAAATTTTCTGTCATTCGGCTGATAGTTTCCTGGGTAAATAAATCGCTGCTATACTCCCAAACACCAATTAATTCTGTATCCCTATCTTCTATGATTAAAGATAAATCAAATTTTGAAGTTGAATGTTCTCCTAAAAAAGTTTGTAAAGTCAGTCCTGGTAGTTGTAATTTGTCTGTGAGTGAATGCTGAAGATCAAATAATATTTGAAATACAGGATTATAACTCAAGTTGCGTTGTGGATTTAATGCTTCTACTACTTGATTATAAGGGATATCTTGATAATTATGAGCGTTCGTAGCTACTTGACGAACTTGGTTGAGAACTTCCCTAAAGTTGGGATTTCCAGTGAGTTTAGTTCTCAAAACTACAGTATTAACAAAATAGCCGATTAATGATTGTATTTCCTGACGATTTCTACCGGCCATAGGAGAACCAATTAAAATATCATCTTGACCACTGTAGCGATAGAGTAGAATCACAAAAGCCGCTAACATGGTCATAAATAATGTAGCGTCTGACTGTTGGGTTAATGTTCTAATTTTTTGGCTTAAATTGCTATTAATTGAAAATTCCCAAATACCTCCGCGAAAAGATTGAATTGGGGGACGAGGTTTATCTGTCGGTAATTCTAATAATGGTGGTATGTCTGCTAATTGTTCTTTCCAGTAATTTAGTTGTTTTTCTCTAATTTCTGAAGTAAATTTTTGTTTTTGCCAAATTGCATAGTCAGCATATTGAATTTGTAAATCTGGTAATGGTGATTTATTTCCTGCTAAATAAGCTCTATAAAGTGTAGATAATTCTTGTAATAAAATTCCTGTTGACCAACCATCAGAGATAATATGGTGCATATTTAAAAGCAAAACATAGGAATTTTGATTCAGTTGATAAAGTGTAGATTGGAATAAATCATCTTCACTTAAATTAAAAATTTTATCAATTTCTTGATTAATTAGTTGTTGGACATTTTGTAATTGTTGTTTAGCGGGAATTTGATCTAAGTTAATCACTTGCAAGCTAATATTAATTTCTGGTCTAATTACCTGTAAATTCTTAGCTTCTATTTGTTGGAAATTGGTACGTAAAATCTCATGTCGTCTGACAATTTCTGTAATTGCTTGTTCTAAAACTGATATATTTAAACTACCACTAATTTGTAATGCAAGAGGCATATTATAAGTGGTATTATCCTGCATTTGGGATAAAAACCAGAGTTGTTCTTGACTAAAAGATAGAGGTGCTGGTTCAGAGTTGGGACGAGGAAGAATAATTTCTGTTTGGAGATTAATACCTTTTTTATTGAGGAGGAGTTTGAGTAAATCGCGTTTCTGATTAGTTAAAGAATTTTCTGTGCTAGTCATGAGATGTTGTAGTTTAAAGTGAATTAAGTTGTTAGTTTTAAAAATCAAGATGAAGGGGGATAAATCCCTCACTAACAAGTTAGTTGGAAGAGCCAGAAGTAACTGGTTCGGGAAAGGTTGTTACTGTTTGATTTACATCTACAATTATATCTATATCTGGTAATTCTTCTTCTACTGATCTTAACCGGGGAGAAAGATAAGCCAAGCAGGTAGAAGTCACGGTGAGAATTCCTAATAGGATTAACAGAAGACTCATACCCCGACCAGGACCAACACCAATAATTTGTCCAATGGTATTAGTTAAGAAATTGTCACCAGACATTAAAGGTTCAAAAACTTTTTCTGCTAAAGGACCAACAATGATGTAACCTAAAGGGTAAAGAGAAAATTCTATAGCATCTTTCATAGCAAATACTCGCCCCTGAACATTGATATTTACTTTTCTTTGAAAGATTGCTTGTATAGGACTGGAAGCAAAGGTGGAAATGACAAAATATAGACAAATTGAGCCAGTAAATAGAATTAAAGAGGGAGTTAAGCCAGAGATAAATACAAGTATGCCACCAATAAAAGTAGACAGACAAATAATATCTATACTCCGCTCGAAATTTCCCCAAATACTAACTAATAAACCCCCGATTAGCATACCAGAACCAAAAATAGAAAGGACAGTTCCTAATACATTAACAGAACCATAAGTTAATACTAAAGGGGTGGTAATGACGTGAATTCCACCAATGGTAAATATGGATAAAGCTGATAAAAACATTAATCCTAATAAACCAGGTCTTTGTGTTAAATATTTCCAACCATAAGTTATATCTTCTAAAAATGAAATTGGTGGAACTGATTCGTTATCGGTAGAGGTTTTAATTTCTGGAAATCGCAAAAACATTAAAGGAACAATGGCAAAAAATAAGGTAATAAAATCAATAACTATAATGCCTTGTAAATGAATCCATCCTAATAATAAACCCCCTAAAGGTGGTGCAATAATGCGGGCAGCACCATGTAAAGCATTCATCATGCCATTAGCACGATTTAGGTGTTTTTGTGGTACTATCATGCTATTGGTAGTCATGTAAGCAGGATGTAGAAAGGCTAAACAAGCAGAACTGAAAGTATTGGCTAAATAAATATGCCATACTTCTAATTTACCAGATATAAATAAAGCAGCGATCGCTAATGTTCCCAAACTTCCGCACATATCACTAATAATCATTGTCCACCGCTTATCCCAGCGGTCTATAAATGTACCAGCTATAGGTGAAATTAACAAAAACGGTAAGGTATTAAATAAGGTGATTAAGGCAAATTGTGTGACTGAACCCGTACGTTCATATACCCAAACATCCAACGCAAAAGCGGTAATACTAGAACCGATAAAGGTGATTACTTGTCCTAACCAGATAATTAAAAACAGCCGCATTTCGCGGATTGTGGTTATTGCTGTGGTAAACATGGTGTATAAGTAATAAATTGGCAGTATTTTTATTATACAATAACAGGTGAATTTTTTATTACTGTGTCGAAGTTATAAACAAACTTCTTCGTATTCTTCTGATGTATTAATAGTTTCAGCAGACGTTACTGCCCAATGCAGTATATCAAGTTTATGGGCTAAAGTAGCTACAGTAGGAGACGCAAATAAACTTTGCAGAGATAACTCAATAGCGAAAGTATCACGCAACCGAGAAATTACCTGGCCAGCTAAAAGAGAATTACCTCCTAATTCAAAAAAGTTGTCCTCAACACTCAAAAGAGAGATGTTTAAAACTTGTTGCCAAATTTGAGCAATTTTCTGTTCTACTTCGTTGCGGGGTGCTATATAATCACTTGTTTCCTGACGAATATACTGCCGTATTAATTTGTCTTTGTCAATTGCACCATTTGTAGTCAGGGGCATTTCTAAAAGTTGTACTAATTTACAAGTGCAACTAGTACCAAAACTGTCGTTTATTTGCCAGTTCTGTAATTTTATATCGGTCGAATTAGTAGTAAAATAAGCGGTTAACGTTTGTAAATTGTCAGATGTCATTAACCAACGACGAATATTAGGACTATTACCATCTAAACCGACAAATAACTGTGTTTGATTATGGTGCAAACTGGCAAACATAGAAGCGATAGCTTGAGAACAAGACATAGCAGAAAACCCCTTGGTATTCATGAGATTTTGAATCTCATAACCCTGACTCATACCTGTATTATTCCACACACTCCAAGCAAAACAATAACTATTTAATGTACTGTGAAATTGTTGATATTGGGAAAAACGATCAATAAAACTATTGGCCGCAGCATAAGCACCTACAGCAGTGCTACCAAAAAAGCCATGTAAAGAAGAAAAATTGATAAAAAAGCTGTGGCTATGATTTTTAATCAATTGGTGTAATGTCCAAGTTCCTAACATCTTAGGAGTTAACATAGCTAATAATTTTTCTGGGCTTTCTTCTAATACTAATTTTTCATAAAATATCCCAGCTAAATGAATAATACCATCCAATTTTTGACCCCAATTTGCTTCAGATTTAGACAATATTGACCGCAACTGTTTTAAATCGCAAATATCAGCAGCTTCATAGGTAATTTCTCCCCCAAGCTGCTCTAGTTCTTGATAAGCTTGTAGACGTTGGCAAATAGGATCTTTTTTTTGTAAATGCAAATCCCAGGTACTTTTTTCTGGTAAGGCAGTTCTACCAATTAATAATAGTCGAGCTTGATAATTCTTCAACAAATATTTAGCAATTTCTACTCCTATACCTCCTAGTCCTCCACTCAATAAATAAGTTCCACCTCGCTGAAAAGGAATTGGCTGTTTAGGTTCATTGAGCAATTCTACTTTTTGCAAGCGAGTCACAAAACGTCCCCCATTTCTATAGCCTACTTCTCGTTCTTTGCTAGATATTTGTAGTTCTTGAAGAAGATAATCACCATTTTTTTCAACTTCCTCAAAAGTTAAATCAATGTGACGACAATTTAACCAAGGTAGTTCTTGGGGAATGGTTTTTAGCAGTCCCAAAACTGGAGACTTTTCATAAGCTATTAAGTCAGTTGATAAAATAGACTGAACGTAACTAGAAACAAATAGTAACTTAATTTGATGGTCAACTTGATGTTGAGAAATCTGAACTTTAGCTAAAGCTTGAACCAGGAATAATAAACTATATATACCTGGTGTTTGCGCTTGTTTAATAGCCTCTAAACTCGTGACTTCCCCACTATATTGTTCATAAGTCCATAGGTGGATAATTTGCCCAA
>Ga0208222_1000551_pt1 | contig 10708 bp, 14 predicted proteins | sample LakMenEpi13Sep09_FD_150694 | JGI IMG/M metagenome (GOLD analysis project Ga0208222, IMG submission 150694) | Freshwater microbial communities from Lake Mendota, WI - 13SEP2009 deep hole epilimnion (SPAdes) | ecosystem: Environmental > Aquatic > Freshwater > Lentic | place: Lake Mendota, Madison...
TGAGATTGCAATTGCACAACATCTGGGTATAATGCAGTGTTTGAGGGTGTCATTCCTTCTAAAAATGACACTGCTGAACCATGTTTGATTCTTCGATAAAGACCAATGAGAGAAAATGCTAGAATAATGCACAGGATGCCAATGATGATTGTGTAAATGGTTGTCTCTGAAATTTCATCAGGAATAAAAAACAGTAGGGAATGTAGTGAGAATGATTTCATTGAGTTAATGTGTTGATTCAATGTAATATCTATAATATCAATACATTATTTTGTCATTAATAAAACGTGAAACATGCGCTCATTGAGCCTTTTTCATGTTTGCAATTTTTTGATTTGTTTCAAGTTGTGATTGTATCACTTTCTGAATCATGGCTGTGTTGTTTGTAATTCCAATTTCGTTTTGAGTGGATTGTGCATTTAGTTGGCTTGCAGTGGAAATCAATGATGCAATTTGTGTTTTTAACTCTGCAATTGCAGCAGTGTTTTCATCAATTTGGGCTTGTTTAGACATGTCAGATGATGAAGAAGTGGGCGAAGGAGGTGGTGGTGAGGGGTCAAGACCCTCAATAATGTTTTCAGATTTAGAATAAAATAAAGCACACAGTAAGAGCCATGAAAAAAACAGTATGAGAATGCTGCACAGAATCATGTTTGAATGAACTGCTATAAATAATATCTTCAACTTAATATATATTGAATATTATTATTTGTTCTTTTCAAAATCGATGACAACCGCAGTGGCAACAATATCAGATGGCATTGGATGGCGCCATTCAAATAGTCTTATTACAACCAAGCGTGTGCATTATCCCACTAAACCAGCCGATCCTGCCACACGCCAGACAACCACGAACCAAGTGGTTCCTGGATTTAGTCGGCCAAACGTGAACGGCGCATTATTGAACATTGCACCGGGTGCAGCTCGTGATGAAGCGGCGCATAACTACACCGGACCTGCTTTAAAGGCTCGCCCCATGAAGCATTGGCGCCGCAAGCTGCAGCCAACTGCAAACAGCGGTCGCAGCGTGAACTCAGTTTCTCTCGTAATTGACACACCGGGTGGCACTACTAAATCCAACGACGGCGTCTCTTGCAACTGTGGCGACTCATCGGCTGATTCAACTGCAAAACTAGACCAGAAGTTGATGAAAATTCCGTCTCAAAAATGCGAACCATGTGTCAAGGTGGAAAACAATGGATATGTGCAAGTGGGCGACCCATCAAATCCCAACAGCTATCAAATACAGACTGGCTTGTATGATACAAAATACATTGGATGCTGTCCGTCAAACAATGTCATCAAGTCTGCGGTCACGCTCATGAGCAAGGCATACTACAGCGACACCCGCGCCTACCTTCAGTCGAGGTGCAAACGCTATGACCAGAAACTATCCACCAATCCGGTTCCAGGCATTCAATACATTGGACCGGACCACATGCCCAACTGGCCGAACAACGAATGCTTTGGTCCGCAAACACGGTTGACCGGAAGTTGCTTGTATCCTCAATGCAGTGCAAACGAAAACCTGCTGCCCAACAAGTGTCAAGGAATTACGATTTACAAGCCGAACAATGTGCCGTTTGCAAAACAGGGTGGTGTGAGCAGCGGTACTCGAACATTGAGCCTGCGTGTGAACACCGTTAACTTGAACGGTAATTCATTTGCGAGCGCATTTGGCGCAGAGGCTGCAAATGCTGGCAAATACAGTTATGAATACAACCCATCTTATTTTGTTAAGAACAATTATCAGGTTCCGAACTGCAAACTGTATTATGGAAGCAAGACTGGTAATCACACTGTTTGCTTTTTTTCACCAACGGAAAACAAGACTGCATCTTTGCCCAATCCCGTTACAGCTGCTGGATACAAATGAATTTAAAAATATATCGATTTTTTTGCAAAATTGATTTGCAAAACAACTTAATAATGATAGCATATGTGACTAATAACGCGAACATGCAGCCTTTTATGAAATGGGCCGGAGGAAAAACACAAATCATTGAAGATGTGATGAGCGTTTTCCCAAAAGAGATGTGCAACTACCATGAGCCGTTTTTGGGAGGAGGCAGCGTGCTTCTTGCATTCCTTTCTCGAGTGCGCGATGGACAAATTGCAGTGTCAGGTGGGGTATATGCCAGCGACTTGAATGCAAATCTCATTCATCTTTATAAGAACATTCAAGCCGACCCGGAAGGCCTCATTGCAGAGGTGCATAAATTGGTGGTAGAGTTTTCAGAGTGCAGGAACGAGCCGGTAAATCGCAAAGCTGCAACGCGTGAAGAAGCACTTGGGTCGCAAGAGTCATACTATTTTTGGACGCGGATAAGATTCAATGCATTGAAAGAGCGTGCATCATTGCAGGCATCTGCCATGCTGCTGTTCATGAACAAGACGTGTTGGCGTGGCTTGTATCGAGAAGGACCGAATGGGTTCAACGTTCCATTTGGGAACTATAAAAATCCAACCATTCTTGATGCGGACCACATTCGAGCAGTTTCGACCCTGGTAAAAGATGTCATTTTCACGAGCTGCAATTTTGATGTGGCTTTATCCAGAATTTCGTCAGGAGATTTCGTTTATCTTGACCCACCATATGCTCCTGAAACCGCAAAATCATTTGTGGCATACACGTCGGCCGGATTCGGTTTGGTACACCACAGTGAGTTGTTCAAACTTTGTCATGGCATGAAAACAAAAAATGTGAGGATGGCAATCAGCAATGCGGATGTGCAGTTGGTGAGAGATGCATTTCCGCATCCGCTTTTCAAGACAAAAATAATAAATTGCAGAAGAAGCATCAATTCCAAAGAGCCTGACGCAAGAACCAACGAGGTTTTGGTTGTCAATTTTGAGAACGATGTTGATGTTGATGTTGATGCTAATTGAATTTGAACATGTAGTGTCCATCAAGAGTAATGCTGTCCATACGAGTTGGCTCAACAAAATGGTACTTCCAAATGTGCACTAGCTCGCCACACTTGTGAATGAATAAACATATGATTTCCTTTTTTGTTTTCACTTTTTCAAAAATCTCTCGATGTGGGAAATACAATTGTCGAATGTTGAATGAATCAAACGGCGAACTTTCATTCTTTCCTTCAATGAGCAATATCTTGTTCGTAGACTCAAAACAGGAGTCAACTTCATATTGGACCCCGTTTATGGAATAAGAATTGTCTCCCAGCTTCATTTGGAAGCTGCACCGATGTCTTCCATTCAACAATGGTCCGTGTGTGATTGGTTCATTTGCGAATTCGGGGCGTTCAAACACACCACTGTAATGAAGATTGTCAATGAAAGATGATTCGCTGTTTCCGATTGAAAGCAGCAATGAAGATGTGTCCCGATTCAGAGATGTGATTTCCACGGGAGAGTAGTCCAACGATTGGTATATGTTGTTTTTGGTCAACTGGTATACACCATTTCTCACCGGGAACATGTAAATTTCATGTTTTTTGAATATTGCAGGGCGGGATTCGGCGGATATTTGATACGCAAGCAACCGGGGTTCAAATTGGTTCTCCTTGCCCTTCCAGGTCGACCGGCAACTCTTGATTTGGGCTGAACTAATTGTGGTTTCACTGCTTCCATCAATTTGCAGACATTTGAAAATGTGCGCCCATGGTTCATCTGATTCAATAGGCATCTCATTTATGGTTTCCATGATATTTGGCGTGTTGCTCATATTTGCAATGCATAATTATAATCAATTTTTTGAAAATTGTGCGCCATTTTCAAATATTTTTATGAATTTCTCACAACAGCTCGGCCACACAACAGGATGTTGTTTTTGTTCCGCATTTATCATTTTGCAATGCTTCATTTTGAGAGAAATTCCGGCATTAATTCTAAACGAATCGAACCTTTTTGACATGAGGAAATAATAGTTTGTCAACGGTGGTGCGAACACAGAAGAGGCGATGCAAGATGATTCCCATCAAGAACAATCCAGCAGCAGTCCACGCAAATGATGTGTGCATCATCCGAGAGACAATGTAAGCACCCACAAGTGTCATAATGACGTCCACGATTGCGACTCCACCCAGGCGAATCGAATGTGCACCTTTTCCAGGAACTCCCAGCGCATTCCGGTATTTACACAATCCCAATTTAGAACCTAAGTCTGCCATTGAGAATGTGTTTATGTGTGTATTAGTAATTAAATATTATACATTTGGAGTATATAATATTTGAAAATGCCTGTGGAAACAACTGCGTTGTCATCGGACCGAACAAAAGAGGAGAGGCAAGCGCAGGTTCGCCCCATTTTAGAAAAGCTGACCGAGTTGAAATTGTATGCATCCAAGTTTGATGCCATAAAAAAGCTGATGTTGCAGATTAAAGACTATGTTTCAAATGGCGAACCGCAGCAAATAAACATTGAGTTTCCTGAATTCAATCGGCGCATCAAAGGAACCTTGGAAACCAATCGTTGGACCGAGTCTGTTATCAAGATGACTGAAATGAATTGACACATGTGTGTGCATTATGCAATGGCAAGTGGGTGCCATCGTTTGAATCGAATATTGAATGCACAATCCATTTTTACACATTTTTCCAGGTCAACCAATTTTTCGGGGTCGGATGCTTCGTCTTCATCGTCGCTCTCTTCCAATGCATCCAGATTTCGGTTCTCTTTGATGTTTCGGAATATTGCATTCATCATGACACTTGTTTTGTAATTTGGAATGTGCGCAATCATTGTGTTTTGTGTGATGGGTTCATCCATTCTGTGCAACACATGATAAATGTCATTTTGCAGGTCGGCTTTTATGAAAAATGTGCGAACATTTGATTTGGAATGAACTCGTTGCGGTTGCGGTTGCGGTTGCGGTTGTGGTTGTGCATGCGATTGTTTTGGAAAAAAGAACTGCGTGGGTTTTGGTTGTTGGTCCGGTTGGGTTTGCGCCAAATGAAACAACAAATTTTTGAATTCAGAGCAGTCGCGTTTCAAAAATCGATGTTGGATAGAATACACTTCATATGATTTTATGTTCATTGCATCATTCAATGCATCGGCAAATGTTGCATGCATGATTGGCATGAACATTTGAAATGGAAAGGATGTTGCTATATTGCTTTTTTTCAAATGCTCGAAAAAATGAATGAAACGGTTCATGCTTCCATCATTCTCTTGTTTTATTCCACAAAAATAATGCACATTCTCCACACTAAACCGGGTTTTGTCAACCAAATGAGTTCCATACAATATTGTTCCCATTCCGTTGTGCCACGACTCATCCGTGGATGGCACATTCAACATCCGAATTGTGTCAAATGAGACAAGCTGTGCATGTTGAGATGCGTTTCCCTCAATGTAAGGCCGTTTTGCAATTTGAAACATCCACACTTGCTTATTTGTAAACCAGAGTGCGCATTTTTTCCCTTTTGGGATAACAGCATACACATCGGCCAAAAATTTCTTATGAACACCATTTTCATAAAAAATGTGACATGCATCCATGAATCGGTCTTGGACAATTTTTTGAAACTCATTTAATGGGTTGCGTTCTTGATGGTGCATTTTCTAACATATGTGTTTACATACACGTGTCGCTTTAATATGATTTCATAACAATTCATTGGTTCATCCGTTCATTGATAAGCGGAACCAAGTTCAATGAAACTTGAACTGGTGATGGATGATTGTTGCTGTGGCACAGGTTCTGATGCAGGTGCATTCAACTCCATAAGATATCGTTTCAACTCGTTTTTCATTGCATCGTTTGCAGGTTCATTTGAAATGGTTGCATTGTCTGCATTGTCCGACTTTGTGTCTGTGGGGTGAGTTTGCAGCTCTCTAAACAATGCATCATATTTTTGCTGAGGACGCCTGACAAGGTCTTTCATTTTTGGCACTGTCAACGTTTCCTTAAAAAAAACATACAAATTGTGCATTACAAAAATGATGACAAATGAAACAATGGTTACTTGAATCACCCAAAACATGTTTCTTTGCGTCGAGAGATAATGCAAGATTAAATTATGTTTACAAAGTTTTTGCGGATTTGAAACGTATCTTCAAACCAGTAGTTTCATTCCATAAATATAAAATATAGAAAACAAAATGATTTAAACCCATGCGCAAAGATATTGCAATCAATCTCACTTATCTCATATCTTGCTTATAGTTGAGCATGCCTCCCAAAACGTCTCTTGAAACCACCATTCCAATTGTCATCGTTGAACGCAATGGCGATTTGCGAGCTTCGAGCATCAACTCATACACTCCATTAGAACTTTCAAAAAAATGCAAACTTAAAACTGCATCTGGGTTTGAAATTCGAGCAGAATGGGCTTATTCTGGTTGTTCAAGCACAGACGAGCGGTTTATGGTGGAGTTGTGGGCTCGAGAAGATGGCAATGCTGGTCAAGAGAACAAATATGAATTTCCGCCACCGGTGGACACCATTTTATTTTTTGGAGCATGTGCATTGGTGGCTAAAGACATGTCATCGAGGCACAGCATCATTCCTCTTACACTTGAAAGGTGGGACAAAATGTATAATTTTTTATTTGGGGGATTCGACTCATTGGCAAATTGCGATGATGATGACGATGAAGAAGATGAATTGGATTCCATTCCTGCACACAGAAAAACAAAGGATGGGTATTTGAAAGACGGGTTCGTGGTGGATAGCAGTGAGGATGATGATGATGATGATGATGATGATGACACAGATGAATCAGAAGATGAAGAAGAAATGGAAGAAGATGAGGTGGATGAAAATGACGAAGTTGACAATGAAGACGACGATGAATGCACTGCATCCAAGCATGTTGCATCGAATGTGAAATCCAAAGTTTCCAAAAGACGTGAAAAAAAACAACCCAAGGAAGAAGTGTTGGTGGACACATCATCCGAGTTGAGCGAAGAAGCATATGAATATCTGGATGATTAATTAAAACAAATGATTCAAAACAACATAAACCATATGCATTGTATTGGTGTAATCATTACAGTAATTATGTCATATTATTTTGAATTGCCCAAATTACACAATCTTGTCGTTCCATCGGATGCTGCTTTGTTTGAAATCAATTCATCTCCAGAAAATGCATGTTCAGTCTTGATTTCACACACGTTGAACATGAACCTATGTGCCGTGAAAGAACAGATTGAAGAATGCGGCGAAGACGTGTGGGATTTTGTCAAAAAATACACGAATCCGTTCGAATTCATTCACACGGCAATTCCCAGTAGCAAGACTTCTGCAGTGAGCAAACTGCGTCCATTGTCGCGTTCGTTTTACAAAATGATTGAATTGCATTCAACATTTTTTTCTCAGTCCGAGTTTTCACAATACATAAAGTCATTTCACTTGGCAGAAGGACCTGGTGGATTTATTGAGGCATTGGTGCACATAAGGTCTCGCCAGTCGGTCGACCAAACACAAACAGACACACACTATGGAATGACACTTTTGAACAGCGATGTATCGTGTCCTGGGTGGAAAAAAAGCAAGGTGTTCTTGGACATGCATCGAAATCGTGTGTGCATTGAGACCGGCGCAGATGGCACCGGAAACATCATTTCGTTGGCAAACTTTGAGCACTGTGTTTCGAAATACAAAAACGCATGCGAATTCATCACAGCAGACGGCGGGTTTGATTTTTCATGTGATTTCAACAATCAAGAAACCATGGTCTCTCGGTTGCTTGTTGCAGAAATGGGGTTTGCACTTGCTTTGCAAAAACCTGGTGGGCATTTCATTCTCAAGGTGTTTGACACATTCACAAAGCCCACAATTGACGTGTTGTATGTATTGTGCAACCTGTATTCAGATGTGTTTGTATCAAAACCTTGCACAAGCCGACATGCCAATTCAGAGCGATACATTGTGTGCAAAAATTTTCGTTTGAAAACCTCAGACGCATTGTTGCCGCACTTGACAAACATGTTCAAACAGTTGGAAGAGTTTCCGCAGAATTCGGCAATGACTTCGATTCTTCCAATCGAACATGATTCCTATTTTTTGAACAAAATAGAAGAATGCAACGCAATCATTGGACAGCAACAAATGGAAACCATCAATTCCACCATTCATTTGATAATGAACAAGGGGAATGTGGAAAAAATGGAGTCAATGAAACGCCAGAATGTTGCAAAATGCGTAAGTTGGTGCGATAAACATGGCATACCTTACAATAAGGTCATTCAACAAAACAATATTTTTTTAAAACACTGAAAAATGATGCACAGACCAACTTTCAATTTAGAACTTAATGAAAATAAATATAAACCTTATTTTTATATAATTCATAGTTGAATGCAGTCCACACTCCAAATATTGTATAAAACCATTTATTCACGTCGAAAAAAGGAGAGATTTGAGACTATTTTGGAACCATTGCAGGCCATTCTTCAAATAGCGCTTCTCTCGTTTTATCCCGTGGGAACCAAAATCACGATTCAAAACAACATGCTGACATTACAGCCACCGGCATACTCTCAGTCCATGTTGAGATGGTACAATAATGACACCAAGGAAGACCTGTATTTTTTATTCAATGTGTTTCATCGTTTCAAGAAATTTTATGCGCACTGCAAAAAAGATGATGGTTCGGTTCAACATCGGCTCCATATACTATTGACCGAGCTTGCAAAAACGGGCATAAACAAGTTGATACGAACATACGGACAAACGGACAAGCCGCACATTCTGCAGACGTTGACCATGTATAGATACATCCTGGATGACCAACTTTCGCCTGACATCATGACGCTTCAGCCACCACCGCCAAACGCATCAAAATCCTATAAAATGAAACCGGTTTTGAAAGATGATGACGATGAGGCGACAACCGCAAACAACACGGTTGATGACATTTTTATCAAGATAGTTGACATTTACACGCCAGAAATGCAGCACATTATGTACAACACTCTGGTTTTGATGCAGAACAATGAGTCTAACTACCAAGCATATGCGGAAGGACTTAATCGAATACTTGAACCAACCTGTGTCATACTGAAAAAATGGATTGACGAGCACATCGTGTATTGAGGGCAAGTTTATAAATGGCATATGATTTGAACAAAACAACAAGTATTGTTCAAATTGCATGTTTTTTATAAGATTTATCGTGTTATCTCTTGTTTGTTCATGCTGCAACTGTCAAAATGTGCAGTTTGAAGATAGCCCATATGGCAAGTGCAACTGCAATAAACAAAAACAGATAAGGAAACAACACCAAAAACCAAGATACCTTGCTGTATCCTGCAAAGCAAAGACGATTCAAAATCCACGTCCAAAACAACGTGAACAACACACTTGCAAACGTGATTGCGCCTTTGGATTGATTCACGCTAAAATTCAACGAGTTCAACGAAGGATGCATTTTGGATTGATTTGTTTGCATAAAATTTGAAAACTCATTCATGCTAAAATAAGCACCAATCATGTAGATGATGGCAAGAGTTATATAAAGTTTTGCTGGTGTGCAAAGGTCTTGATATAATGACATTTTTGAATGGAATAATGCGACGTTATACATGAATCCAATATTTTTATTGCTTGACCAATTGCCTTAATGCATGTGTTTCAATGCATTAATGACATATGGTTTTGGAATTTGCACAGGAGTTTTAGATGAATCAAATGCCGGTTGAACCCAAGGAGACGCAGTTTTAGCTTGGGTCAAGCCCATGAATCCTCTATACAAATTTGTTCCTCCAATTTTTATATTGTCCCATCCAGTTTTTATTGTGGCTGGAAACCCTCCAAAGTCAACTCCGCCACGCTTGGACCTTCCTCGTCTGCGCTTATATCCACCTCCCTGCAATGCACTGGGGTTAAGAGGAGGACTCAATGTGTTGGTTTGTTTCATGCCAGGTCCCCACATTTCAGGAACGGCGGGTTGAACGCCGCCCACCATAACACCATTCGGGCTTAACTTGAAATGATTGCCATCATTCTGGCCGTTCCAAGAAGGACCGGTCATTGTAGTTCGAGACCAACCGCCGAACCCGCCTTTCTTGCTGCGCCGATGGCCACTGCGTTTGACACGGTGTCTAACTTTGTGCTTAGTGTTGCGCCGCGTTTTCATTTTTGTGCTTATGTGTATATATAATATGGTTTCATATTATATATTTTGTGTATTGTGAAAAATATATAGAAACATGAAACTATACATCGATAAATCAATATTCATGTTGCCTTACACTAATCAAGAAGCAAACGCGTTATCTAGATCCAAATTCAAACATTTCAGGTCAAATTTATATGGAGGAACAAGAACGGCTGCAACTCATTTTATACATTCCATGGTCGTGTCTGCTAAATTATTGATGGCGTCCATTGCATCGTGTGTGAACGGATTTATTCCGTCTGCATTTCGATACACGACAGCCAGCGTTTGTTTGTCCATCATAGAGGATGACTTGCAAAACAATCGCATGCCAATTCCTCAAAAACAAAAACAATCAACTTTAAACGAACTTGAATTAAATGACATATCCATGCCAGTGAGTGTTTCTGATGAAGATAAATTGGAATAAATGAATCAGTTGAACATGGTCGGTCATTCAATGTCTACGTGTGTCAAGAAGTGCCGCCTGCAACACATTTTGTTCAGCTTAAGTTTGTCCATGACCTCTCCTTCAGGTGTTTTGTTGATAAACTCTTTTGTAAGATAAATCACTTTTTCAGTGTCCATGCCGCGCGACATCTTGAGTTTCCGCACCTCAGCAAGATAGTATTCG
>Ga0208222_1000559_pt1 | contig 10656 bp, 8 predicted proteins | sample LakMenEpi13Sep09_FD_150694 | JGI IMG/M metagenome (GOLD analysis project Ga0208222, IMG submission 150694) | Freshwater microbial communities from Lake Mendota, WI - 13SEP2009 deep hole epilimnion (SPAdes) | ecosystem: Environmental > Aquatic > Freshwater > Lentic | place: Lake Mendota, Madison...
CGAGCCACGGTTTCACCGGTCCAATCCCCGCTTGGTTCCTGGCTGCAATGTCTGTATAAGACTCAAAGAAACTACCAACTTGCTTGGCCTCTGGCGATGCATCGGCTGAAGCGCTTGCCTGCTCAATGATCGTGCGAATCGAAGCCTTGGTCTCAATATCCAAAGCCGTGAATGCCCCGTAGTTGGACTGGTCTGCTGGGATGTCCGTCGAGTCGAGCCAGTTCTCATTGACGAACCGAAAAAAATCGTCGGATGGACGTAAAGTCTTGCTGATGTTCTCCTTCTCTACCCCCGAGACTCGAATGGGTATTTGAGCAGCCGTCGAATCCTGGGCCATCAAACCGCACCGATCGCTCAGCGTTAACGAACTGACCAAACAGGCCGTACCGAATCGAAACAACAAAGCCTTTTGCATAACGAGCCTCCCGAGTAACCCTTTGCTAACAACATCTGCGAAACCAAATCGCAAAAGACAATGTTAACTCTAGCTTGAGCATCCATAAAGGCGTCTAATTTTGTTTTCGAGCTAGAACCTCTCGGTCGGAAATGCGCACCACCCAACAAAGATCCAACAAAACATCGGTAATACCCAAACGGTAAGTTCGCACCAATGCTCGAGTCGCTTGAGCCGAGGGCTCAGAGGCTCATTCCATCCAAGAGCGGTATTGTCATGGATCGAATGAATCAGTTTGCTGTACTGGATCGACGTTTCCTTGGCGAGGCCTTGCTCCACCAAACCGTCGACTAATGTTTCCATCGGTTGGGTTTGCAGTTGCTCGAATCCCGTTGGTAAAGAAATACCATAATCCGGATCGAGAATCCAAGTTTGTTGATCGTGATGAACTTCAAGGACCACATGACCACCAAGACCGATCAAACGGGAAGTCAGTCCTTGGCATTGAAGTAAATCCTGCAAGACGGCGGCCCGTTCGGAGCAGTCTCCTTCACCGGCTGAAACAATCCACCGTGGATTCTGTGTTCGCAAAAGCGGAGAGTAAAACTGTCCCAGCAACCACTGGACCCAGTTCTCCCAAATCTCCAATTCTCTCCCCTGGGTGTGCTTGGTGATCGAGTGCACATAGAGATTCGCGGCACTGGGCGTCATAGGTTCGCTGGAATTGGCAAACACCTTTTTTGTGTGATACTCGAACAACCGTTCGAAAGAACGCCCCTCTGAGAATAGGAATCGTGAGAACAACCCAAAACTGCTAACACAAGCCGCAACCATCAGCAACCATAATGGTACAAGCCGCTGGGGGTTTGTAAGGCTGATTTCCGTGGAGTAATATCGCATTCCCAAAACCAGCCGCAGTTCTTATAGATTTCACACGCTTGCCACCTAGCCCTCTGGGCCGATACACTGGAGCTAACAACCCTGTTGACTTGAGCGAGTTTCTCGCCAAGTAAAAAACTACAGATTTGTAATCCATACAAAACCGTTAGCTTTGGGCTGCATGCATGGAAGCGTCAGAAGATTGCCATACAGACAGAAAGCCGATGGGCAAATGGACCGAGTCCTTCACGGACTTTGGACCAGATGTGCTCTTTAGCGATCCAACACTTCGATCCTGCATGCCCACGCTTGCACGTATCGATGCGCGCGATCTGAAGTCCACCGCATCGATCCAAAAGGAGCTTAAAGCACTGGTTCAGCAGTATGTTCCTTATAGTCCCGGTGTGTATGGGATTCTTGATCCGCTGAACCGTTTGGTCTATGTGGGAAAGTCCAAGGCGGTGCGAGCGCGACTTTTGAGTTACTTTCTGCCGGGATCTAAGGATGAAAAGGCAGGTCAGATTCTCAAACATGCCCGAGGAATCGTCTGGGAAACTCAGCCAAGCGAATTCGCCGCCCTGTTAAGAGAGCAGACCCTAATCCGCACCTGGCAACCAACACTCAATGTTGTCGGGATGCCAAACCGCAGTCAGCCAGCTTTCCTGAATCTCGGGCGAGGACCCGCGGAGTCTTTCTATGTGTCGCGTCAATGGGATACTCGGGCCTCGATCTGCCGGGGACCATTCTACGGTTCAACGAAATTGTTTCGCGCTGTAGAGGTGCTCAATCGTCATTTCTTGCTTCGAGACTGTTCAACCAAAATACCCATGCTCTTTTCAAATCAACTCCCGCTGTTCGAACTCCCTGAGCGAGCAGGTTGCTTGAGGGCAGAATTAGGAACGTGTATCGCGCCTTGCTTGACAGATTCTCTCAGAGCCGATTATCAAGCACAAGAAAAGCTTGCTCGAAACTGGATGGAGGGTCAGTCGACTAGCATCCACTTAGAGCTCAATGAGCAGATGAAAAAGGCGATCGAACGAACACAGTTCGAGCGCGCCGCAAGATTGCAACAGGACGCTTCGATCATCAAATGGCTGCACGGAAAACTCAAGCAGCTTCAAAAGGCATCTTGCACTCCTCCGAGTCTCTACTGGGTGGAAACCACAGGAGGATCAGGGTTTCCCAAACAAGGGATTTTGTATTTGATGCGATTCGGAGGTGTTCAATATGCCATCGCGGCAAAAGCAACGACCAAAGCCAGACAGGAAGCCTTAGAAAAATGGATTCACGCTCAGAATCAGGTCGATCTGAAATATTGTCGTCCCCATGAATCCCTGGGGCTCGTTGCAACTTGGTTCCAGAAGAATCCATCGCTGCGAAAACACCATCTCCCAGTGAAATCACTGGGAGATGCGTTAGAAAAGTCGATTCGATTCCCTACAAGTACCCAAAACAAGGGAGCTTAGTTGTCGTTGCCGCCGCCACCAGGACGTCGGTTGCCACGACCACCACCAGGTCCGCCTTGGCCACCAGGTCCTCCGGGACCACCTTGGCCCCCGAATCGGAATTGAGGTTCAGGGAACTTGAACTCAGGCCCCTTGAGCGACTCCATGTCCTCTTTCTGCTTGGCAGTGAGCACTTCCTTGAGCTTGGCTTCGCCTTCCTCTCGCATCTTGGTCATCTTTTCGCGAGCATCTTGGTTGAAACCACCTTGGAAGAGTTCTCGCATCTTTTCTCCGTTGGCCTTTTCGATCTCAGCCATCTTGGCTTTCTGATCGTCGGTGATTCCCAACCGGGAGGCAACTAGCTTGCTCTTCACTGCTTGAACGTTGGATCGTTGAATCACCAACCCGACGAGGCGGTCGACTTGCTTGGGATCGAGGATTTCCTCGACCTTGGACTCGTTCTCTTCGGTGATTTTCTGCACCTTTTCCATCATCGCTTGCATGTCTTGCGGATTGAAAGCTCCAGGTTGGCCTCCGCCCCCATTGGCTCCACCAGGACCACCCCCTTGTGGACGCAAGTTCCGCATCGATTCCATCACCGACTTGCCAAGTTCTTCAAGCTCAGCGACTTGGTCTTCATCGAGCTTAAGCTCTTCACGAACTTCCTTCATGGCAAGCAAACCGGTGACACCGCCACCCATCATGCCGCCACCCATACCCATCATCATCCGTCCACCACCTGCACCACCTTGGCCACGACCGCCACCGGGTCCACCCGGGCCTTGAGCCAGAGCCCCAAGGCTCATCGCTCCGACCAAACTCAAAGACAGCGCAATTCTCGACAAAAGTTTCTTCATTGGCATGAGGTTAACCCCAACTGAAACAACAGTATTGAAAGAACGTATCAGAAAAGTGGTTGCCAGCCCGACAATAGGCGAACGTCGGTTATGCTACACCATCAAGTATCCTTTGTAACCCATAGATTCCGATGTCGTTTCGCTAACCCTAAAAAATTTTCTTATGGAAAACTCGAACTATCTACCAAGCTCCTCCCAGGTCCTGAGCATGCGAGACGCCGCCATGGGACAAATGGAGTTTGCCCGCAAGTATACCCTAGGACTGATTTCCGAGGTTCCCGAGGAGCTTTGGCAAGTGGCACCGGCGGGAATTCCTAGCCATTTTGCTTGGCAAATCGGCCATTTGGCCGTCGCTCAGTACGGGCTGATGCTCTTCCGCCAACGCGGCAGGGCTCAAGGCGATTTGGATCTGATGCCAGGCTGGTTTCGGAAACGCTACTCACGTGGAACCAGCGCCATGGATGACCCAAGCCCCCATCCGGATCGAGCCACGATGCTAGCGATGCTTGAGCGGATTGATCAGGCTTCGAGCGAATTCATGAGGCAAACCACGTCTGATTCGCTCTTGGAACCCACGGAAATGCCTTACGCTGCCTTTCCCAATAAACTCGGGGCGTTTCTGTTTTGTCCGCTTCATGAATCGATCCACTCAGGCCAAATCGGACTCTTGCGACGGGCCCACGGTCTTTCGCCCGTTCGTTGAGGTCCTAGGTGCAATTGGACTACTCTCCCGACAAGACCACTTGCTACACTCCTGAAACCCTGAGGACTTCCCCAATCCCTTTGCCAATCCCCCAGTTTTCCTTATGAAGGAACGATCATGGAGGTCGCCAACCATCAAACCTACACCTGGCTGGATCGCCTCGTGTACTGCGTTTTTCGACTCTTGATATGCGCCATCCAATCGATCTCCCTAGAGCGATGCCAAAGACTTTCCAAGCTTGCCGGGTACGTTCTTTCCAGGATTCTCAAAGTTCGACGCTCACTCATCGAAAGCAACCTCCAAAGGGTCTTCCCGGATTGGCAAGCCCAGCAGCGAGACTCTACCCAAGAGCAAATGTGGGAACACTTGATCTTGATGGTTTGCGAAATCGCCCATGCACCTCGCAAGATCCACCGAGAAAACTGGTACGAGCACTTCGATGTACCGGATCGAAAGCAGTTTTTGCAATTGGCACTGGACACGCGTCCCAAAGTCCTGGTCTCAGGACATTTCGGCAACTTTGAACTCGCAGGATTCGTAACCGGGCTTTTTGGGATCTCAACCACCACGATCGCCCGACCTTTGGACAATGGCTATGTTCATGATTACATCGATCGATTTCGTTCAAGCGGCGGTCAATTCATGCTCTCGAAATCCGGGACTGCGGGCCAAGTCCAATCGCTGCTTGATCAAGGAGGTATGCTATCGCTGCTTGCCGATCAATACGGAGGGCCCAAAGGTTGCTGGGTCGAATTTCTGGGGCAACTGGCATCCTGCCACAAAGCCCTAGCCCTCTTTACACTTTCAAGCGGTGCGCCCATGGTTGTCTGCTCGAATATCCGCAAAGAGCAACCGCTTCAGTTTGAAGTAAGGATCCTGGGCCTTGCCGACCCAGCATCCAAAGATTGTCCCGATTCGATCATCGCAATGACAAGGTGGTACAATCAGTGCCTAGAAAACGCCATCCGCCGCACCCCTAGCCAATATTGGTGGGTTCACCATCGTTGGAAGGGGACTCCTCCTACTAAAATGGCAAAGGTCGCCTAAATCCCATGCCTAAAATACACAGAGCCCTGGGCCTTTCAATCACTTACCCAGACAACTGGACCGTCAGCGAAGATCTCCACGAAGAACAAGTCGTAGGCTTTCAAATCCAAAGCCCAGCCTCCGCCTTTTTGTCGTTGCTTAGCTTTGACTGGTCTACAACTCCCGACCAAGCCATCGAGCAGGCAACTCAAGCGATCCAGTCTGAATACGACAACGTGGAGAGTGAAAACTTCGACCCCGAACTGGTCTCTCACCCAGGACCACTTTCCGATCGTCGAGGCCGCGAACTGTACTTCTACTACCTGGACTTGCTCATTCGCACCAAACTCATCGCCTTCGGAGTCCCGCACCACACCTTCCTGGTCCAGTTCCAAGCAGAAGACTCCGAGTTCGAATCCATGGAACGTGTCTTCGATGCAATGCTCCTGACTCTGTGCCAGTCCATCAAGATGGACTAAGTCCAATCGAAAAGTCTGCGGCAACCAACGAGCATCATTCCCATCGCACTAGGCCCATCGTGTGACGACCTGAGGGCTTGAAGAAAAGAAAAAGCCTCACCCAACAACGGTTGGTCACGCCCGAAATCCAACCACCGCCAGGTGAGGCATGTTCTTTGTTTTAGAGTGTTCGTAAGCCGCAAATCAGTCGTCTTTCGAACTGCTCAAAGTTTACCGCATGAATCGACTCTTGGCGACGATCACCCAAGTTTTTTTGAGGATTTTTACCAAGTTGCGTGTTCGCTTTTTGGTTTTTTTACGTCCACCCTTAAAACACTGGGAAAACATGTTATTTATGTTGCGTTTCCTGTCAGCCGATGCGACTTTTTCCAACCCATGGAATCAAAACTTTCGGAATCTTAATCGATCCATCCGCCTGTTGATGATTTTCCATCACTGCAATTAATGCCCGGCTGATCGCGACCGCTGTCCCGTTCAGCGTATGCGCAAAATGGGTGCCTTTTTCACCTTTGACACGGTAGCGTATGTTCAATCGACGCGCTTGATAGTCGGTGCAATTGGAAGTGCTCGTCACCTCTCCCCACTGACCTGCTTCACCTCGTCCGGGCATCCACGCCTCTAAATCGTACTTGCGATAAGCAGGTCCTCCGAGATCCCCGGTCGCCGTATCGACGACTCGGTAGGGAACTTCCAATGCATCAAAGATTTCGCATTCGATCGCACGAAGCTCTTCATGGATGGCGCTGCTTTGGTCGGGCAAACTGAAAGCAAACATCTCGACCTTGGTGAATTGATGAACTCGGTACAGACCTCTGGAAGCTCGCCCAGCGGCTCCAGCTTCGGTCCTAAAGCAATGGCTGATTCCGACGAGTTTTAGTGGCAATTGCTCTGCCTCAAGCACCTGGTTATGGTACATCCCTCCGAGTGTGATTTCGGCCGTTGCAACCAAGTTCAGCTCTGTATTTTCGATGCTGTAAATCTGAGTTTCGGGCCCACGTGGAATAAACCCAATCCCATGCAAAATGTCGGTATTTGCCACATCCGGTGTGGAAACAGGAACAAACCCTTTCTGAACCAAATGACTCACCGCAAACTGCTGCAAGGCAAGTTCCAAAAGAACGGCATCTCGCTTGAGAAAATAAAACCCAGCACCCGCCACTCGAGCTCCCGCCTCAAAGTCGATCATGTCATGAATCGCCCCAAGTTCCAAATGGTCTTTGGGTTTGAAGTCAAATTGAGGGATCGCAGTGGCTCCGCGAGCAATTTCCAAGTTGTCATTGTCGTCGCTGCCAACAGGAGCCGATGGATGGGTCATGTTTGGAACGCGCGACAATAGCGCGTCGATCTCTCGATCCAAGGCATCGTGGTCCTTTTGTGCTTGCTCTTTCTGAGTTCGTAAGACCCTGCCCTGCTCCTTGAATTCCTCACGCTGCTCCGGAGCTACCTTTCCGATCTGAGCACTGACTGCGTTGGCTTGCCTGTTTAAATCTTCGGCCTCGGCTAACTTGGCCCTTCTTTGCAATTCCAACGCAACGATGTGATCTATGTCCGCACTGACCCCTCGATGTTCACAATTGGATTTCACCGCTTGGGCGTTCTCTACTACATATTTTCGGTCAAGCATGATTTACTTTTTCCAATGGAATTATGGGCCCGGTTGGCGACTACCTTCATCGACTGAGCCAATCGATTTCTCGCTTCTGGAAAGTTTACCGGATTTGCGGATTTTGAGGATACCGAAGCAATTTCGGTTCAATAATCTGACCAATTGCCAACCGAATCGCAAAGGCGATGTCCGACGCTACTTCGAATCGATGATTCGAATGTCTCATGTTCCAAGCTAAACTACCATCCAATGCTACTACGTGCCCTTGCCCATACCTGCTTACTGACCCTTGGATTTGTTGCCTGGATCGCTTCGCCCGCTCCTACGTTCGGTGCTCAGTCGGCTACAGATCCGGCATCCGGACAACTAGAAAGCCCCGGAGCGGCCAGTTCTGAATCGTCCTTGGATTCCTCTGGCATTTCGAAAGCAGACGAAAAAGCCTCCGTTGGTAAATACCGTTTTGAGCCCCAACCCAACCGCGAATACTTGATCCAGCGGGCTCGGAAAGAATCCGATGCCCGCAGGAATTTGTTGCAATACTACCAAGCTATGGGTTGGAACTATGCCCAGCCAACCGTCGATGGAATGACCTTGCATCCATATCCGCGATCCAGAAGGCCGTTTTTTGTTAAACCTATACGCCCTTGGTAGCTACTGGATCTGCAGTTACTCGGTCTGCAGTGTGATTGCCATGACCACCGGGGCTGATTGATCTCGACCCTTGATCAAACTGATTTTCTGCATCGCCTTGCGCTCCTTAGGCAACACTGTCAAATAACGAATTTGACGACCATCAAGGTCAAAAGCAAACTCGCTCTTGGGCACGTCGACGCGACGGATGTAGTCGGCGAAGTGTTCGCCATTGATCAACTCATGGTCTTCGGTTGCTCCGTCCTCATAAGCAATCCTGACAATCATGCTGGTACTGCCCTCGCGACTTGCTGGGAACGACCAACCTCCAACTCCACTGAGGAAGTGGATCGCAACGGCCGGTGCATTGCAGACCACCTCGACACTCTTAGGCATCTTAGGCGCCATTTTCCCGTTCGGACCATAGAGCATGATCGCATTGGGAACTCGGTCCTCTTGCGGATCGATCAGCACAAAAGGAACGCCCTTGAACATCTTGGGTTTCCAATCGGGAAACACCAATCGTTCGACCTGCCCATCAGGATCAAAAAACATCCCTCGACTGGTGATCGACGTGGCGACCGAGGCGATCGATAACGGAACGTACTTGCCTTTGGTGGTGAGAAACTCCAGCAGATCCTTCATTTCGTCGCGAGTCATTTGACTCTCAAAACCTTCGGGCATCAAAGATTTTTGCGATCCACTGAGGCGTTCAATGTCCTCGCGTAAAACAACTTCGCGTTTACTCTGGACGTTGATCAACTCGATCGAAGTCTTGCTCTCGGAGGCCATCATCCCTGTGACAACACTGCCATCGGTGGTTTGAACGTTGTAGGTCCTAAAGTTGCCCTCGACACTTCGATTCGGGTCCAGGATGTGAATCAATAGCTCATGCTTTGGATGCACTGCCATTCCCGTCAACTCAGGCCCAATTTGATTTCCCAAGTCACCGTGTTTGTGGCACAGGGCACAGTGTTTTTGGTAGACGAGTTTGCCACTGGCACCGTCACCTTTGGTATGAGCAGCATCTTCCCAGGCTTGGACGACCCGTTGACGGTCGGCGTTTGGAATTCCACCACTGTTTTTCATCATCGCCACGGCTTTCTCCCGAATTTTGTTGTCCGGGTGATCTCTGAGGAGCTGGCGTTGGTCCAGTTGCAAGTCGTTGATGCTCAGTTCCCCAGACTCAATGGCCGCGATCAAATCTCTGGTCGAATCGGGCTTCGAGAGCATCACCCGCAACGAGCCCCTTAAAAACTCAGGGGGTAGAGTTCTGGACTTGTCGATCAGCGATTTCGTCAAACCTGGTGCTTTCGATCCACCCAAGGCCGAGACGATCCCAGCGGAAAACTCAGGAGTAGACTGAGCCGTTACCAAAGCCAAAAGGGAATCGACCACCTTGGGGCTTCCAACCTCCAGAGTCACCATCTGCTTTGCGGCCAATAAACGCCTTTCGATCGCCAACGTATCGTTGTTGAGGATGTCCACGAGTTCTTTTCGAAGCGATGCGATCGCCTCGTCGATCTTTGCGACACCAAGTGTCTCGGCAAGTTGGATGACCTGTCCTTTGGAATCCAAAGGCAGATCGCCCGAAAGCCAGTACTTGACCAATCCATCGGTTGCGCTTTGAGGTAAGCTCAAGCGATAGTCCTTAGGCCATCCTTTAGCCAACCCTTGGATCACTGCTCCTGTCACTTGAGGGTTGGATTTTTCAATGATCAATGCACTAAAGGCCTGGGCACTGATCTTATTTCTGGCTGCATGCTCGGCGACGATCGCGATGCGATTGAGCATTTCCTGCGACGGGGCAGCTTGGGCATTAGCGATCCATCGAGGCAAAACCTCCGATGCGTGCGCGCTGGCTGCACTGGTCCAAGCGTCCATCAACCAACGGTCTTGGACCGTGGTTTCAGAGGCGAGCTTTTCACCTACGCCTTTGGTTCCCGTGGCGACTGCTTGCGAAGGACAATCCGATAGTTTGAGCAATGCTGCCAGTTTCAATTGAGCATCTTGGGATTCAAGAGCTCTGCTTCCAAGAATCGCTTGCAAGGTTTCGCCATTGGGTTCAGCTGCTTGGATGGCATTTCGAACCACCGCATCGCTCGGATGATTCATCGCCGAGAGCAATGGACCAGCTTGCCATTTGCCATGGGCGCTAAGAACCCAAATCGCATGGATTGCGCCGGGATTGAGCCCGATCTCATCGGTCTTGGTGTCGCCAACCAAGCCGGCTAGGGCGTTGATGGTGTTGGTGGAAAGACTTTCTCTTTCCGCTAGCAACCACTGAGCGGATTTTCGCCAAAACATGTTCGGATGCTTCAATGCTGCAACCAATTGCAATTCATCTTCCTTCGAGAGCCCCTTGGTAACCAAGCGATCGTAGGCCCCGAGTGCATCGGCCGATAAACCTTTTTCTCCTCGATAGACGACACGATAAACCCGACCGAACCGCTTGTCGCGCAGTTTGGTCTCGTAAGCATTCCCTTTGCCGGTCTGGAAACCTTGAGGGGTTGGGTTGTGCTGAACGATAAAGTTGTACCAATCCAGATACCAAATATTTCCGTCTGGCCCTACTTCGGCCATGATCGGCGAACTCCACTCATCATCGCTGGCCACCAAATTAAATGGATTGGTGGA
>Ga0208222_1000563_pt1 | contig 10601 bp, 9 predicted proteins | sample LakMenEpi13Sep09_FD_150694 | JGI IMG/M metagenome (GOLD analysis project Ga0208222, IMG submission 150694) | Freshwater microbial communities from Lake Mendota, WI - 13SEP2009 deep hole epilimnion (SPAdes) | ecosystem: Environmental > Aquatic > Freshwater > Lentic | place: Lake Mendota, Madison...
CAAACCAGCGATTAACCTCAACAAAGTGCTTTTACCGCAACCAGACGGACCCACCAACACCATAAATTCACCATCAGCAATGGTTAAATTAATACGTCGTAAAACACTGACATCATCAGAACCATCTGTGTGTCCCTTTGCAGATTTCCCACTGCGGGAGGGAAAGCTTTTATAAACGTTTTCTAATACAACTTTAGCCACGACAATTCACTTGACCACTTATTAATTTATAGAAGCGGAAAAATTCCACCCATACCCATAGTATACATTTTTTCTTAAAATCCAGATTCCCGACTTCTCCAAACAGTCGGGGATTTGAGTTCTGCTAAATAAGTGAACGGAAAAAACCGACATAAATAACGAACAGTAAAGTTGCTGGAAACCTCTTTTCTGTTCCCTGTTCCCCGTTACCTGTTCCCTGACTGTAACGACAATTTTTAACGCCAACCTACTTAAATTGATTTTAATAATTCTTGAATTTGCTGATTAATAATATTAACATCAAAACGTTGACTAGCAGTAATTTTAGCATGATTAGCAATCATCGCCGTTTTTGCAGAATCTTGAAGACAATTATTAATTACTCGCGCTAATTCTTCAGGTTTTCCAGGTGTGACTAAAAAACCATTAATACCATTTTCTACTAATTCTATTACACCTCCAGCTTCAGCAGCAATGACAGGTTTACCGCACAGCATAGCTTCAATAATAACCCTTCCAAAAGGTTCAGGTGCGGTAGAACTATGAGTAATTAAATCACACATAGTCATTAATTGGGGAATATCCGAGCGAAATCCCAAAAATTTAACTCGATTTTCTAACCCCAATGCAGTTACTTGGTAGTGAAGATTCTGCACATATTCCTGTTCACCAAATAAAGCATCACCGACTAAAATTACTATCACATTTTCTGCACATAGGGAAAGAGCATCAATTAAAATATGTTGTCCCTTCCAAGGAGAAAGACGGCTAAAATGTCCAATCACAAACTTATCTTCTAATTGGAGATTTTTCCTGAGATTTATAACTTCTAACTCATCAACATCATAATTTTTGATATCAAAACCATTATAAATAACATGAACTAAATTTGATTTTCCTCCAGCCTTTAAAAAAGCCATTTTACTAGCTTGAGAATTAGCAATTACCAAAGCCGCACAAACATTAATTAAATTAACAGCAACCCGGAGATTAGTTTTACTAAAATGTTCTAAAGAAAGAATATCATGTAAATGATAAACCAGAGGACGACGAGCCAATAAACTAGATATTGCTCCCACAATTAAAGCCTTTTGTGTATTAGCATAAATTAAATCATAATTCTTTGCTCTTTGCACCACCTGATTAATTAAAGGTATGATTTGTCCTAAACTGCTTAATGCTGGCAATAAACCACTGTCTTTATTAACATTAATTGGTTGAGTTGTTAAAACCTCCACAGGAATTTGATGGTTTTCGAGTAACTTTCTAAAATCACCATCTGCAAATAAACCAACCAGAGCATTTTTACCATAAGGTTTAGCAATATCTGCTAAACACAATTCAGCACCACCCGGTTTACCACTTTGGTCTAAAAATAGAATTTTCATACAATTTTCATGGAATTTCTATAATCAATTTAAGCTAAGAGAACTTGACGAACTTCTTGAGCGATATTCGTCCAATTGTAATATTTAATTGTGTAATTACGACATTCTTCCCTAGATGGTAAAGGAAGTTTACCTAACATAATTTGTGTTAACTTATCAGCGATACTTTCCACCGTGATTGATTCAGTAATTAAATCTGGAGAAAAGCCTTGTAAAATTTCTGGCATTCCCCCCACTGGTGTACATAAAACCGGAGTACCACAAGCTAAAGATTCAAGAATAGCTAATCCAAACCCCTCAAAAGATTGACTAGGCATTATAGTTAAATCAGCAGATTGATAAGCTAGAGGTAAATGTTCATCAGGTAAAAAACCCAAGAATTTGACATGATTTTCTAAACCTAATTCTTGAGTTTTTTGTTGAAGTAAAGCCTGAATATGACCACGACCAGCTATTGCTAACCAAATGTCAGGGACTTGTATTTTAATCATAGCAATTGCTGCTAATAATTTATCAATTCCCATTCTATGAACTAAGCGACGGGAAGTAAATAATATTCTTCTATCACTTGGCCAACCTAGTTTTATTCTTGCTTCTTGACGTGATAAATTGTTTTGAAAGTGATCAATATCAACTCCACCAGGAATGATGTGAATTTTCTGCCAGGGAATTTGATATTTTTGATGTAATATCTGACCAAAAGCTTTACTAAGAACAATAAAGCGATCGCACCGATTATAAGTGGTTTGTTCTATTAATTTTTGTTTTAGCCAAATACTAAATTTTTTATTATTTACTTCTTCTTGACTTTCCGAAGCCCAAGGACCATGAAAGTTAAAGGTAACAGGTATTCCCTTGGGTAAGATGTCTAAAATTGGAAAACTGTATAATGCAAAATGGAGATTAATTGCGTCAGGTTTACCTAATCTTGTTTTTTTAAAGTTATCACGAATTGAGAATAGTCTAGAACTAATTTTACTATCTGGATTAGCTAAATTAGTTAACTTAATTTGTGTATTTTTTGCATCTGCTGGTAAACCAACTCCACACAATTCTATTTCATCTTTCTGTGCTGCTAATTTATGAGTTAATTCATAAATATATCGTTCCAATCCTCCGGGGGTTTTAGGAAACCAACCCGTACCCAAGGTCAAAATCGCCGCAGATTGTGTATCTTTACGTTCCATTACCAAGATCATTTTTTCAGTATTATCTTCTCATACAAAGCTGGAAATTAAAATCAGCTTAAATCTGAAAAATATTTTATTTCTATAAGCAAAATATATGAAAAAAATACAAGTATTCCTGTATTGAGTATAATTTAGTTATTTTTAAAGTATATTGTATTGATTTGATGAAGTTTCGATGAAATAATATACAGATTCATGTTTATTTGTTAGTTTATGAGTAAGAAATGTAAATTAGAAGTTTTTCAAGCAGATTACCTGGCTTTTGAAACATTTTTAATGGTTGATTAACTGATAATCAAAAAATTGCTATGAACAATAAATTATTTCAGCTTAGTAAAATTCACCACAAAATTAACCAATATATTCATACTTTATTTCGGAGTAGATATTGGCGAAAAAAAATAATATTTAACATTCTTATTGGTGTAACCTGTGGACTAATAGTCACATTCATAGGAATGAAAATGGATTTAGGAAATACGGACAATACCAAAATTCAGCCAAAAAATAAAGTATCTAAAAATTCTGAAATCACTTATACAACTTCCTGGTTAGGAAATACCATTGGTAATGGTAAATTGCGAGTACAAAATAATATTGAGGGAATGTATGTCAAAGATGATGGGACTATTTATACCAATAGCTATTGGGATGAAGCTGGTAGCGAAGCAGGAATTTATAAAGATGGTAAACCAATTTTTATCCTCGAAGATACACATGGTTGGAATCGTTTGGGAGGTAAATCAATAACAGTAAATAACAAATATATTTATATTGCTATGTCTCAGGGGGGCATGGATCAAACCAAAGAAGATTATCCTCCCAAAGATCAAATTTGGTACTGTGTGAGACGTTATGATTTAAAAGGAAAACCTGCACCTTTTGCAAAAGGAAATGGCTGGGATAAAAGTATGTTAATTACCAGCCAAAGCAATCAAGTAACTGGACTAGCAACGGTAGATAATAAACTATTTGTTAGCAATGCTGCTGAGAATATGGTTCGGGTTTATAATACTGAAACCATGGAAGAATTGAATAGATTTACTGTAAATAATCCAGGAGATATCACAATTGATAAAAAGGGCAGTTTATGGATTATTCAAAATCAAAACAGTGGGACATCTGGAAAAATTGTCAATTATTCTCAAACAGGCAAGAAATTACCCCAAGAAATTATAGATATTGATAAACCATCAGCATTAGCGATTGATAATCGCGGTAGATTGTTAATAGGAGAAAATGGCATTAATCAACAATTACTAATTTATAATATCAATAATCAACCAGTTCGTGTAGATAGTTTTGGCGATAAAAAAGGTATTTTTAGCGGTGTACCAGGAGAGGTAAAAACATCAAAACTATACGGAATTACGGGAGTTGGTACAGATAGTGAAGGCAATTTTTATATAAACAATAATGGTTTTAATAAATCAGGAACAGATTTAAGAAAATTCTCTCCATCGGGACAACTACAATGGCAATTACTAGGATTAATATTTGTAGATAATGCAGATACTGATCCACAAACAGATGGTGTTAATCTATTTACTAAACAAGAAGAATATGTCATGGATTATAGTAAGCCCGCTGGTAAACAATGGACTTATAAAGCTTACACCGTTAATCCGTTTAAATATCCTCAAGATCCCCGTTTACATACATCACCAGATGGTACTTTTGTGCGTCGTATTCAAGGAAAACCTTTTTTATTTCTGACAAATATGTTCGGCGGTTTTTTACAAATTTATCGTTTTCAACCCAAGACAGATGGGAAAATTGCTATTCCTGCGGGAATGTTTGTTGGTACTAATGATAGAGGTAAATCTATTACTGGAAATTGGCCACCCTATCAACCAGAAAAAGGAGAGTGGATTTGGCGTGATATTAATGGCAATGGTGCATTTGAAAAAAATGAGTATGATAGTAGCAAAGACTATCCTTATATAGGAGGTTGGTGGGTAGATAGTAAAGGTGATGTTTGGAAAACTTTGCGAACTCAAGATGGTATTCGTCGTTATCCTTTACAGGGAATAGATAATAAAGGAAACCCGATTTATAGCTATAGTTCGATGCAAAAAATTAAGACTCCTAGCATCTTTAATGATTTGCGAAGAATTGAATATTTTCCCGAAACAGATACTATGTATTTATCAGGTTTTACTATTGAACATCCTGCATTTGGTGACGACACTGGAGTAGTAGGATCGGAAATTGTGCGCTTTGATAATTGGAGTCGGGGAAATCCCACCCCAAAATGGCGAACTGTAGTTCCTTATGATACTACTGGTCAGCGAAAAGTCTCGACCGCAGCTATGAGTATAGCCGGTGATTATGTCTTTGCGGTAACTGTCAAAACCGCAGAAGTATATGTTTATAAAGCTGCAACTGGGGAATTAGTGAAAAAGATGAGTCCAGGTCCAGAAGTTGGTAATAAAAGTGGCTGGGTTGATATTCCCTACGGTATCCGCGCTTTTCGTCGTGCTAATGGTCAATATCTCGTATTTGTGGAGGAAAATTGGCAAGGAAAGGTGCTTGTTTATCAATTGAACTTATGATATATAGCGTTTATTTTCCTGAATAAGTGACAATATTCTCGACTTCTCTCAGAAGTCGGGAAGCGGATATGATATTTTTCATGAAGATAAAATTCAGGGCAAATATTGTGCAAAAACTTATTGGTATCTTTTTATTAACTTGATATTTTCATGATAATTTAATCTAAAAAATAAATAAATCTGCTAAAAGTTAATTATGATAATAATAGTTATTTTTACAAACTTATTCCCCATAATAATCAAGGGTTATCATAAGTTTTTGTAACCAAATTAAATGTTGTTTTGAATTAAACTGAGAATTATGAATAAAAATAAAGTATTAACCTCTTTAGAAAAAATTATCCCTAATAAACTGCTAAATCAGATGCAATATATTCATTGCAGTTTAGTTTCATGGTGGATTTTAAATTGGGGAAGTCAGCCTTTAAAATTTTCTGAAAAATCAGCAATGGTTTTTGCCCCTCATCAAGATGATGAAACCTTTGGTTGTGGAGGTATGATTGCACGGAAAAAGGAACAGGGAATACCAGTGGCTATAGCTTTTTTAACTGATGGTAGAGGTTCTCATGGTGTAAATTTAGATATTCAAAATCTTATCCATATTCGTCAACAAGAATCTTTGACAGCGTTAGGTATTTTGGGAGTAAATAGTTCAGAAATTCATTTTTTGAACTACCAAGATGGCAGTTTATCAACTCTTGATTTAGAGGTAAAACAACAGATAATTACTGAAATTTCTGAATTACTAAAGCTTTACCAACCAGGAGAAGTTTATCTACCTCACCGTAAAGATTGTCATCGAGATCATGAAGCTACTTATAGCTTAGTAAAAGAGGCAATTAATCAAGCTGGAATGACAACAGAAATATTCCAATATCCTATTTGGATATTTTGGCGATCGCCATTATTTATTCTCTTGAAATTACAAGATATTGCGGCAGCTTATCGCTTTTCAATTACATCAGTAAAAGAGAAAAAACAAAAGGCTATTACTGCTTATCCTTCCCAAATTCAGATGTTACCCTATGGATTTATTAAGAGATTTTTAAATTCGGAAGAAATATTTTTTAAATCTGAATCCTAGTATTTAATATCTGATTCACCCTACTACCAGTTACTTCTGTGCATATTAAATTAACCGTAAATAATTACATTGGAGAAGAGTTAAATGCGGATTTTACATATTACTAATCATCTGCAAAAAATCGGCAATGGTATTGTTAATGTAGCCGTAGACTTAGCTTGTTTACAAGCACAAAATGGGTTTGATGTTGCTGTAGCTTCTGCTGGCGGAGAATATGAAACATTATTAGCAGATTATGGTGTTAAACATTTTCACCTAAATCAGGCTCGGACACCATTAAATCTGATTAAAGCTACTTGGAATTATCGCCGAATAATTAAAGAGTTTAAACCAGATATTGTTCATGTTCACATGATGACAGGAGTTATCTTAGCGGGAATTTTTAGAAAAAATCGAGAATATCATTTAGTCTCTACCGTCCATAATGAATTTCAACATAGTGCTGTACTTATGGGATTAGCAGATCAGGTAATTGCAGTTAGTAATGCAGTAGCTAATTCAATGATTCGACGCGGTATTCCATCTGAAAAATTGCGAGTGGTTAGCAACGGTACTTTAGGAAGTCCTCGACATAAAAAACTTCAAGATTATCAACCAGTAGCAATGCAATATCCATCTATAACTACTGTCGCTGGGATGTATACCCGTAAAGGTATTTCTGAATTAATTGAGGCATTTAAAATCATTGCCATAGATTTTCCTGAAGCACATTTATATTTAGTAGGAGATGGACCAGATCGTCCTGTGTTTGAGGCTATGGTGAAAAATACAACTTTAAATAATCGCATTCATTTTGAAGGATTCCAACCAGAACCACAACGTTATATGTTAGCCACAGATATTTTTGTTTTGGCTTCCCATTGTGAATCTTTTGGTTTAGTTTTGACCGAAGCACGGGAAGCGGGTTGTGCAATTATAGCTAGTAATGTAGATGGGATTCCTGAAACTTTAGATCATAGTCAAGCTGGGATTTTAATCCCACCTAAAGATATTGACACCTTAACTAATACTTTGACACAATTACTGAGCGATCGCCAACTCTTAAATCAGTGGAAATTCCGCGCTCAACAAAATCTAGAAAGATTTCATGCAGCGCGAGTCAATGAAGAAACACTAGCTGTATATCGGGAATTAATGAGAAAATCCAATGAGATTGAAGTTATGGAAATCAGAGAATTAGTAACTGGTAAATAAGTAGCAAAGGATAAGGAAAATGAGGAAAAATAATTATATCTTTGATATCTTTCAGGAGTTTTTACAAAAATATCAAAAAATAAAATAGCGTCGAAAACCATAGTCTTTCGGAATGAGGGTTCTGATCAAAACTCAGATCCCCGACCTCTTCAAGAAGTCGGGGATCTTATTGTTCACTATAAGTTTGTATATCTGGCGGAATTTGGCTGGTTGGATACAGCGGAACGTTAAGGGAGTACGCAGTGATTTAGTGAGGATTTTAGATGAGTTAGGCGATAGCGAAGCGCTCCGTAGGAATCGCATTTTTACGGACTATATTCATGAAGTCGAAAATGCTGAACACCTGAATAATGTCTGAACTGTGTTTTTTCTAATGTTTCTGATTTAGATAATTAATTGATCAGAAAAATTAAATTAATCATACAAATCATAGTTCCAATTTTTTAATGATTCCTGACTAGTCACTAAGCGTTGAAATAATCTCATAGCTAAGTATCAAAGTGCTGACTTGTGACTTCTGGCATAGTATTTATGTCCTGCCATAGCCATTGCTAAAAATCCCCACATAATCATTCCTGCAATACTCAACATCCCGCTATAGATAATTAACTGGGCGCAAGAACTGATACCAATAGCGCGGGCGGCGCTGAAAAAACTATCAAAACGACCTTCTGTATAATTACTAACAGAAGTAAGCATCAATAATAACCCACTAAGATAGGGTATAGTACCAATCCAACCCAAGGTAAAAAACATATCTAAAATGCCGCTATCAATGACAATTACTTCTATTTGTCCAGTTTTTTCATTAACCTTCCAAATATTTCCAAAGCCATTACCGACAACATTAGAAAGAGCTAAATTCAGGTTTCTGTCATAAGTTGCGGATCTATCTCGAAAACTACCATCTTGTTCAATATTAGAAAAACTTTCAAATCGAGTGGTAATGACCTTAGAAAGAGGTTCGATAGTTACCAAGGGAATAACACAGATTGTCATCACTAAAATTATGGTAATTAATCGCATTTGAATCTTAGGTTTTACTGAACCAAAAATCATAATTATTCCTAGCAACCAGCCGCCCCAACTTGTCCGCACTTGGGAAAGTAAAAACGATAAATAACCCACAGCAGAAGCAGGGAAAATTAACGGACCGGTAGTGGTAAATAATAGCAGTAACCCGGTTTGCATCACAGTTCCAAATGGACCGGGTGAGTGTATTGTACTCCAAACTCTCATTCCAAAAGGGATAGGTTGTCCAGCACTGGTAAACATTTTAGATTCCAGTAACCAGTATTTGTCCCATTCAGGAGCAACAACAAATTGATAGACACCATAAGCTCCCAGGATGAGTACACACCAAATAAATGTTCGTTGAAGATGCTGACGATAACTGGGATAATCTCGCCAATTAGAAAATAGATGAAAAGCAAAAATTATCGGACTTAGCCAATCTAAAAAACTGCGAACGACGGGGACTGGTTGATTGTAAATTACACCGACTAAACATCCATAGGAAACTCCTATAAAAGCTAAAAGAAATGGCAGTCCTCCTTGACGCAGGGTGCTAGGTAGATATTTTAAAAAGGTGACTATGGTAATAAATACCACTAAATAAGGCGCAATTAACATTTGTCGCGTAGAGTCCCAGCCAACACGATAGTCAACTAAACGAGTGATTAAAGGGGTGAGAAACCATATCCACCAGGTGAAGCCAATATAGTGAATGGGATGACGTAGGTATAAAAATACGGCTACTAGAAAAGCTGTGGCTGGGAAAACGAGGCGTAAACTGGCTGTACTCGTAAAGTAGCAAACCGTTGTTAGAAGGATAAAACCAAGGATGACGATCCAACTTTGGGCAGATCGATCTTGGGGAGAAAATTGTTCTTTGAAAAGAGTATGAAAAAGTATGGGTTTAGAAATCACTTTGATCTCGATTTTGTCTAAAAATTTTCGTTTCTGCCCATCTTAATTAATAGCCAGAATGTTGTTTAGCCATGTTGAATCTGAGAGATTGAATTTTATATTGTTGATATCCTAACCATCTTCCCTCTAATGAAGCCTGTAATTTTTTACTAGCAAGTTTTCCTTGTTCGGGAAAAAGTCGCAGCCATTGACATATTCCTAAACTTTCCCTTGTACCTACTAAAACTGACCAAAATAAAAATACAATCCGACGCAGGGGAGAAAGATGTTCTAATAAAATTAGGGTTTCGTTATGGACTAGGTTAATTAATGCAAGGTCGTTGAAGTTGTGGCGTTGATCTTCATCAAAACGTTGGGATGGATAGTGATCTACAGCAATACTGGGATCATAAATCATTTTCCAACCCGCTCGTTTTAGGGTGAGAGTAAAAGACATTTCAAAATGCACTTGTGCGCCAGTTCCTTTCATTCTTTCGTCAAAGCGTAATTCTCCAATAGCTTGGGTGCGAAAGCTCATATTCACGCCTTTAAGAATATCCACTTCACGGGGTGCGCCAATTCCTAAATGATGGTTGCCTATAACGCGCCCAAACCATTGCAATTTACCAACTATGGGACGAGAACCATTTTCTAATTTGTTTCCTTGATACACCCAATCACGGCCACCAACGCCACCAATGGCATGATTAACGCTGAATTGAGTATTAATTTTAGCTAACCAATCAGGATGGGGCGCAGCGTCGTCATCAGTTATGGAAACAATGTCTCCCTGTACTTGTGCGAGTCCGGCATTGAGGGCGGCGACGACTCCCGGCTGGGTGACGGTGACAATTTGTACTGGGAGGATGTGGGCTGGAAATTGTTCGAGGAATTGCTGGGTTTCTGTGTCTGTATCTCTGACAACAATGATCGCCTGATCAACGGATTTAGTTTGCTGTTGCAGGGCTTTCAGGCAACGGGCCAAGTCTGGAGGACGGCGATAGGTGGGGATGAGAACTGTGTTTCTCATTAATGATTAACTCCTCAAATATATTTAAATAGTTTTGTGCCATTTTCAACC
>Ga0208222_1000573_pt1 | contig 10519 bp, 15 predicted proteins | sample LakMenEpi13Sep09_FD_150694 | JGI IMG/M metagenome (GOLD analysis project Ga0208222, IMG submission 150694) | Freshwater microbial communities from Lake Mendota, WI - 13SEP2009 deep hole epilimnion (SPAdes) | ecosystem: Environmental > Aquatic > Freshwater > Lentic | place: Lake Mendota, Madison...
AGGGCGGGTTCGCTGCACTGGGAAGACGCCGCCGCAAAGGGCTGATCCGCGATCAACTGTCGATCGAGCTGATGCTGAAGCCATTGATCAGCCTTCAGCCACTGGTCCAGCCAGACCTGATTAGGTGCGGAGACGCTGCCGGATCGCAGGGGATCGGGCAGGCCAGCCAGCCATGAGGCCAGACCGCCAGAGAGCTGTTGGCTGGCGGTGCCGGTGGCATCAAGATTGCGGGGATCGCCCTCGCTGATCAACAGCTGCGGGCCGCCGCTGGCGGTGATCCACTGCTGCAGACGGCGGCTGGCCGGCATCGAGCCCAAGCGCAGCAGCTGCGGTGCAGCGGGGAAACCATGGCCTTCTGCCAGCAAAATGTCGTAACCGTGTACCACCTGCAAGCCGGACCAACCACGCAGACCAGAGAGCCCATCGGCCAGCACCGGCCAGCCGCTGCGTTGCTGCCAGCGCAGCAGCGCAGCGGCAAAGGGCGCCAACTGAGCTGCCGGTGCGCGCCAGGGCCCGGCCACCACCACGCCTGGGCGATCGGGATCGAGCAGCGATCCGGCCGAAGCTGGCGGTGCCGCCATGTGGGGCGCTGCGGAGGTCGCCTTGGGCTGGATAGCCGCAGCAGCAGGGTTAGCCAGCAACGCCTCGATGTCCTCAGCGCTGGCGTGCAGAGGCTCTTCAAAGGGGATGTTGAGATGCACCGGACCCATAGGTGTCCCCAGGGCAGCCGCCCAGGCCCGCTCGGCGAGGGAAGCAGTGGCGGCCGGCGGCATCGCCGCCAGGCCTCGGGGATCCGCCGCGCCAAACCAGCGGCAGCAGGGCGCCAGAAACGCCTCCTGATTCACCGTTTGATTGGCACCGCAACCCTTGAGCCGAGCGGGTCGATCTGCCGTGAGCAGCAGCATGGGCACAGCACCATGGTCGGCTTCCACCACCGCTGGCAACAGGTTGGCAACCGCGCTGCCTGAGGTGGTCACCACCACCGCCGGCACCCCATCAGCTCGGCCAAGTCCCAGGGCCAGAAACGCCGCCGAGCGCTCATCAATGGCCGTGTAGAGCTTCAGCCCGCGGCGCTCCAACACACCAGCGGCCACAGCCAGCGGTGCAGAGCGGCTGCCCGGGCAGAGCACCAGGCGACGCACACCCAGGCCTTGCAACGCCGCCAGCAACGCGCTGGCGGTCTGAAGGTTGGCTGCGGCGCTGCAAGGGTGGGCGGGGGGAGCGGGCACCGGTGGTGCTGTTGTTCAGGATGTGGCGATCATGCTCACCGAAGCGGCGATGACGAGCGGCCCCTCCTCAGGCGAACCAGCGTCGACAGCAGACTCGCTGCTCAAGGGCTGGCGATCACTGCTGCTGTGGCTGGCGGTGGCGCTGCTGCTGCGCTGGGTGGTGATCGAACCGCGCTGGATTCCTTCCGGCTCGATGTTGCCCACCCTGCAACTGCAGGACCGGATCCTGGTGGAGAAACTGCGGCCGCGCCTGCAGCGGCCCCTGCCCAACGGCACGATCGTGGTGTTTCACGCCCCACCGGTGCTGGTGGAGGCGGGCTATGACCCCAAAGCCGCCTTGATTAAACGGGTGGTGGGCCAGCCGGGCGATGAAGTGGAAGTTCGCGACGGCGAGCTACGCCGCAACGGTGCTCCTGTGCCCGAGCCCTGGCGGCAACAACCGATCGAGTACCGCTTCGGACCACTCACCGTGGCCGCAGGCGAACTGCTGGTTCTGGGCGACAACCGCAATGCCAGCCTCGATTCGCATATCTGGGGACCGCTGCCGCGCCAGGAGGTGATCGGTACCGCCGTGTTCCGTTACTGGCCTCTGGATCGTCTCGGCCCGATTCGGTTCTCCGACCTCAGCCTTCTCAAGCCTGACGAAGAGCTGGGGTAGGGTGCAGGCGTGACTCGGAGCACACCGGAATGTTTAACCCGGAGTTCCTGACAAGTGATAGCGAAGCGATCAGCGCCAACTCGCTGATTCAATATCTGCAGGAACAGTCGCCGGATGTGCTGCAGCGCGTGGCGCGTTCCGCCAGCACGGACATCCAGGACATCATTCGCCACAATGTGCAGGGCCTCTTGGGTGTTCTGCCCGGCGAGCATTTCGACGTGAAGATCACGGCCAACCGCGATCACCTGGCTGGTCTCCTGGCCTCCGCCATGATGACCGGCTATTTCCTGCGCCAGATGGAGCAGCGCATGGAACTGGAGGCCACCCTGTTCCCTGAGGCAGATGCCGATCCAGGTGAGCTGAAGCTCTGATCCCTGCCGAGGCCTCGGCCTACTCGGTCTGAGGCTGCTCCGGCACCACTCCCAAACGCAGCAAGGCGCGATCGATTCCTGCCAGGTAGGCCCAGTTGCCTTCATTGGGTGCCCAGCTGCGCTGCTCTAACGCTTCGGCCAGCTCCAGCAACTGCTCAGGGCTGCAGGGCACCGGAGCGTCGTAATGGGCCGGCACCACCCAGCGCAGTCCCTGCAGGGCAGCCAAGCGCCGCACCCAGGCCACGATCAGCGCCTGGGTGCGGGGGAACACCAGCCGCTCCAAAACCGGTGCCACCCGCAATTGTCCAGGCTGCGGTTGCAGCTCCTCAAACACATCAGCTGAACTGCGGGCCCAGTGGAAGGGATAGAGGCCGAAATAGCTGCGGGCATTGCGGCAGCCGGGCTTCAGCGCCTGGCTCAGCAGCGTGGGCAGACTGGGCACCGCCAACGCCTCCGGCCGCAGATACGACGCGAACAGGGCCAGGCGCTGCCAGCCCTTGAGGCGGAGTGCCGGCGAATCCTCCAGGGGCTGATCGCCCCGATCGCGAGCATGGAAGAGCAGGGGCGTGGGATCGAGCTCAAACAGCTCTGGGGGCGTGGCATTGATCGCCACCAGGGCGTCAGTGAGCAGCAACGCCCCGCTGGCCTGATGCAGGCAGGCGAGCTCTTGAAAGCGGCCCAGCCCCAGATCGATCGGCCCTAACGACACCCAGCTCAGAGCCTCGCCATGGGGATAGCCATCCTCATCAAGCACCTTCGTGCGGCGGGCTGGAAAGCCCAGCCAGGCCAGGGGCAGCGGCACCGGAAAACTCCACTGGCCGGGGGTAACCCACACCTGAGCCTCTGGGAACGCGCGGGCCATGGCCGGCACCGGCAGCTTGTGCTCCAGGCCCGAGGCGGTGGGCAACACGATGCTGAGCACCGGCCCGAAGCGCTGCTCCAGATCACGCAGCTCACGGCGCACTTCAGCGGTGGGGGCCACCGGCGCGTAGAGCATCAGGCCGCCCGGAACGCGGGCCACCGTCATGCGGATCGGCACGGCCACATAGAACACCCCCTGCAACTGCTCGAAGCTCCAGAGCTGCTTAGGGATCAGCTCACGCACGAGGGTGCGGCGGCGCCCGTAGGGGTAGAGCGGCAGCAGCGGCCACCAGGGCCAGGACTGATCCGACACGCCTAGGGAGCCTGGGAACGCTGGGAGCTCAGGATGCCGTAGCGGGGGGCCAGCAGAAAAGCCAGCAGGAACAGGCCCGTTTGCACCAGCACGATGCAGCCGGCGGTGGAGCTGTCGCTCCAGTAGCTCACGTACACACCGATCAGGCTGGAGAGCACGCTGCTGGCGATGGCGAGCAGCGTCATCCGATCGAAGCGATCGGTGAGCAGATAGGCCGTGGCGCCAGGGGTCACCAGCATGGCCACCACCAGAATCACACCCACGGTCTGCAAGCCCGCCACGGCGGTGAGCGAGAGCACCGACAGCAGCATGTAGTGCAGCAGGCCGGTATTGATCCCGATCGAGCGGGCGTGGGTGGGATCAAAACAAAAGAGCAGCAGGTCTCGGCGGAACACCAGCAGCAGAGCCACCACCAGAGCCGAGATCAGCAGGGTCTGCTGAATGTCGGAGCTGGAGATGCCCAGCACGTTGCCGAACAGGATGTGGGTGAGATCAATGTTGCTGCGCACCTTCGACACCAGAACCAAGCCCAGGGCAAAGAAGCCGGTAAACACCAGGCCGATCACCGTGTCTTCCTTGATGCGCGATTTCTGCTTCACAAAGCCAATGGCCGCCACCGAGCCCACACCGAACACAAAAGCCCCGAGCGAGAAAGGCAGGCCCAACGCGTAGGCCACCACCACCCCAGGCATCACGGCGTGAGACACGGCATCGCCCATCAAGGCCCAGCCCTTGAGGGTCATGTAGCAGGAGAGCAAGCCGCATACGCCCCCCACCAGGGCACTCACCAGCAGCGCTTTCACCATGAAGGCATGGCTGAGCGGTTCAAGCAGCCAGGTCATGGCTTGGGCACCATCCCGCCGAAGGTGCGGGCCAGATTTTCCGGGGTGAACACGGCACTGGTTTCGCCGTACGCCAACACGGTGCGGTTGATCAACACCACCAGATCGCAAAACTCGCGGATGTGGCCCAGATCATGGGTGGAGATCAAGATCGTGCGGCCCTCCTGGCGGAACTGCAGAAACAGCTGCGCCATCAGCTGCTCGGTGCGCACATCGACGCCGTTGAATGGTTCATCCAGCAGCAGCACCGAAGCCCGCTGAGCAATCGCCCGGGCCAGAAAGGCCCGTTTGCGCTGGCCGCCAGAGAGAGCACCGATCGGGCGCTGAGCCAACGGGAGCAGATCCACCCGCTCAAGCGCATCGCGCACTGCCACTCGATCGGATTGGCGCGGCCAGCGCAATACCGACATCGAGCCGTAGCGACCCATCATCACCACATCCCACACGGAGATGGGGAAGTTGCAGTCGATCCCCTCGCTCTGGGGCACATAGGCAACGGCCTGATCCCGCTGGGCCGCGAGCACCGTCTGCCCGTTGATGCGGATCCGCCCATGGGACGGGCGCACAAAACCGGTGAGTGCTTTGAAGAGGGTGGTTTTGCCCGCCCCGTTCATCCCCACCAGGCCGCAAATGCAACCTGGCGGCAGGCTGAGATCAGCGTCGTAGAGGGCAACGGTGCCGTTGTAATCCACGCACAGCTGCTCTACCTCGATGCGAGGGCCAGCCGGTGGGATAAGACGGCCACTCATTGCGGCGATCCAGTGGCTGGCTTCCCGCTCAGGCCTTGCACGATCAGGTTCACGTTGTGGCGTTGCAGGGCCAGAAGGTTCGGGGCTGGACCACCGCTGCCGGAGAGGGAATCCACGTAGAAGGTACCCCCGAATCTGGCGCCCGTGGCCCTGGCCACCTCCCGCTGCGCCTCATCGCTCACGGTGCTTTCGCAGAACACGGCCGGCACACGCCGTTGCTTCACCGTGTCGATCAAGCGGGCCAGGCGCTTGGGGGTGACCTGGGTTTCGGCATTCACGGGCCAGAGGTAAGCCTCATCGAGGCCGTAATCGCGGGCCAGATAGCTGAAGGCGCCTTCGCAGCTCACCAGCAGCCGCTGGTTCGGCGGCACCTGAGCCAGGGCTTGGCGCAGGTCAGCATCGAGGGCTTTGAGCTGCTGTTTGTAGGCGTCTCCCCGCTGGCGATAGCCGGCCGCACCGGCTGGATCCAAGTTGGAGAAGGCCGCCACCAACCGATCCACGTAGTGCTCAGCCCGCTTGGGCGACATCCAGGCGTGGGGATTGGGCTTGCCGGCTGCCACATCCCCTTCAATCAGCACCGGCTGCATCCCCTCGCTGAGGGTGACGGTGGACACCTTGCCGGATGAGGCCACGAAACGATCAGCCCAGCGCTCCAGACCAAGACCGTTCTGCACGATCAGACTGGCGCCTTGAGCAGCCTCGAGATCGCTGGGGGTGGGCTCATAGCCGTGCACCTCGGCGCCGGGCTTGGTGATCGAGCGCACCTCCAGGCGATCACCCGCCACCTGCCGAGCCAGATCGGCCAGCACCGTGAAGGTGGTGAGCACCACAGGCTTGCCCGAGGCTGCAGCGGGGTTGTTCTCGGCGCGGCGGGCAGGGCTGGAGCAGCCCACGAGCAGGGCTGAAAGCAGAGCAGCTACCCAGCGTGATCGGATGCCGAGTGCTCGAGGGGAGCAGGGCGCAGCAACTGGGGCCAAACCCAACACAATCTCAGGGTTAACCCTAAGGAAATCGCCGCTGGAGCGAAGAGCCTGTGGCCCCGGGCGTGCGCAGGATTAGGCCTGCTGATTGGTCACCCAGTGCGTGGCCGCCTTCTGGGTGTGCCAGGCCTGCAGCAGTTGTTTGGCGAGATGGCGCAATTGTTCAGGATCAGCCGTGGCATCGATCGCGCGGCTGAAGCGTTCGATCTCGAACTGTTGGCCGATGGAGAGTTCAACTCCACCAGACAGATCGGAATGCATGAGCCACACCGTTCAGGAGCCCATGCAACGTAATCATTTGATGCGATTCACCCGTAACAACGGCAACCATCCGAGCCGCTGATCAGGACTTCAACGCAAGAGATCATCCAGGGCGTTGATGCAGCAGATCAGCGCTGGCTGGGATATTTCTGGCCGAGACGCCAAAGCTCATTGCTGGTGTGCCCCGGCTCAACGGCACGCAGCTTGCACACCAGGTTGAACACATCCTGCTGCGACAGCTCACCATCAGGCTGCCACTTCAAGCTGGCGGGCTGAAGCAAACGCTCCGGTGTGGAAGGCGGATGGTCGGACACGACGCGAACGGCTTTGTTGGCGCAACGCTAAGGACTTCAAGCGCTGCTGCAGCCGCATTGCGACAGCTGAATCAGGAAGATTTTGTAAACGTGTGACGCTTGTTACGCGGCGGGCTGCTCACTGGACGAATCAACAGCCGCAGCCAGGTCTTGCAGGAGCATCAGCACAGCCACACCCATGAGGGCCAGGGCCGTACCGGCCTGCTCATCACCCACCATCTCAAGGGTGCGAGCAGCGCTCAGGTGTTGACTCCAGCTCAAACGCATGGACGGCTCCTGCGGTTCTGTACTCCTAACGGATTCACAAGGCAGGCACGAGCAATGCCGCAGCGTTTTACAAACAGTCACCGTTCGAGATCGCTGACCTGCCCTCTGGCTGGGTAACCACCGCTACGCCCGCCAGGGCGATGCTCCATACGGTGGCCGGGTCCCATCGCCGTTGATCGATGGCCCCAATCGAACTCACCCTGAATCAATCCTTTGAGGTGGAGCGCCTCAAACGCGAAATCGACGCCCAGACCGATGCAGAGGCCCTGCGCCTCCTGGCGAAAGATCTGCTCAAAGCCTGGTTCAGCGAACAGGCCAACACCAACCAGGCGATCAAAAACCAATTCGGCACCTGAGCCCTCAGGCCAAAGGTCTTCCCTTCCAGGTCCATCCGCGGCCGGTGAGGGTGCGCCAAACGGATGTAGGGCCGATGGCACCAACCAACAGGCCGCCGGCCCCCATCAACCACCAGAGCCGCATCGGAACTTGAAACTGGCTGCGGCTCCAGAGCCGCAGCAGCAGCTGGAGCACGATTCCCAGGGTTGCCAGGGCAGCAAGCGCCAACCACCAGTTCTGATGATGCGGCATCACCTGCAACAGCACCAGGCCTGAGCCAAGCAGCAGCCAGGGGCCGCTGAACATCAGCACCACCACTGCCGCTGCCCCAAGAGCCTTGCTCACACTGGAATCAAGGCCAAGAAACCAGTTCTTGCTCCAGCCTTCCCAGAGGGCGGCGAGATCCGAATACATGCTGAGCTCGAGTGCATCCAGCCCCAGCAGGTAACGGAGGCGCAGGCCCTCGCCCTTGATCCGGCGGGCTAAAGCGAGGTCTTCCACCACCTCACCTGCCAGGGCCCGGTGGCCGCCGATCTGCGCATAGGCCGTGCGGCGGAACAACATGAACGGCCCAGCCGCAAAGGCCACTGGGCTGGCGGGATCATTGGCGGCCTCGATTGGAAAGCCCAGGCCCAGCAGGCTGGCCATGATCGGCTGCACCATCCACTCCGCAAGGCAAGTGCAAGCCAGACGCGGCGCCAGGGTGAGTAAGTCGGCCTGGTCGGTTTTGGCCTGGGCCAGAGCGCGGCGCAGGGCATCGGGCTGCAGGCGCACGTCGGCATCGATGAACAGCAGCCAATCGCTCTGGATCTGTTCGGCGGCTTGGCTGCAAGCCCAGTTTTTGCCAACCCAGCGCTGATCCGTTGGTCTGGGGCCGGCCTGCAGCAGCTGAAAGCGCTCGGGGGGGCAACCGGTTGCAGCAGCGGTGGCCGTGGCCAATGCCGCGGTGGCATCGGTGGACGCGTCATCCACCACCACCACCCGCCAGTCGCCGCAAGGGGGATCAGAGGCCAGCACGTGGCTGAGGCAGGACTCGATGTTGCCTGCCTCGTTGTAGGCCGGAATCACCACGGTGAGGGATTCAGCGGGGAGCGGTTGCTGGCTGGGCAACAGCTGAAGCCGGGGCGCCACGGCAAACACGCGCTGGAGGCCGGCTAACAGGATCAAGAGGCCAAGGCAGGCCGCTGCAGCGGTAGCCACCAGCAGAGCCGGTGCGAGCGGGACGCTTGCCAGATCCATCACGCCAAGCTCCGCAACAGGCTCAGCAGAGCATCGCGGGGCCGATCCGGCATGGCGGGCGGCGTGGGCTCTGGCGGATGTAACAGCGGCGCCAGGCTGCTGAGCCCCAGCATCACGAAAGAGAACGCACCAAGCAGCGCCAGCAGCCGAAGCCCCAGTGGGCGGCCGCGATCAACGGGCCAGTCGCCGTCATCGGGCTCAGGGGAATGCCAGCGCTTCATGCAGAGCCGCGATACTGCCCATCTATTGCACGCCATACCCACCCGATGACCCGCACCATCGCCGTGAGCGGCGCCTCGGGCAAAACCGGATTCCGGATCGCGGAAGAACTACTGCTGGTGGGCGATCAGCCGCGGTTGCTGCTGCGCCCGGATTCAGTGGTGCCTGCCTCACTGGCGCAGTGCAAGCAACACCGGCTGCAGCTCAGTGATCGCGCAGCCCTCGATGCCGCACTCTCGGGCTGCGATGGTTTGGTGATCGCCACAGGGGCCAGGCCTTCGGTGGATCTCACCGGCCCGATGCGTGTGGATGCCTGGGGCGTGCAGCACCAGGTGGAGAGCTGCCAGCGGCTGGGCATCCGGCGCGTGGTGCTGGTGAGCTCGCTCTGCGCCGGCCGCTGGCGTCATCCGCTCAACCTGTTCGGCTTGATCCTGGTGTGGAAGCGCATTGGCGAGCAGAGCCTGGAGCGCAGTGGTCTCGATTGGACCGTGATCCGCCCCGGCGGGCTTTCGGAGCGAGAAACGGATCTCGACCAGGAGGGGATCCGCTACAGCGACGCTGATCAGCAAGAAAGCGACTCCATCCCCCGCCGCCTGGTGGCGCGCTGCTGCGTGGAGGCGCTGGCCACACCCGCTTCGATCGGCAGGATCCTTGAAATCACAAGCTCGAAGAAGCTCCAGCCGATCAGCCTGGTCAGCGCCCTGGAAGCGCTGCCGCAGCTCGCGTAGGGTGCAGTAACACTTCGTTACGCCGCCATGCAGACGGACTACAGCACCGCCATCACGGCCATGGTGGTGATTGGGCTGACTCTCACCGGTGGCGTGCTGTTCGTGCTTAGCCGCCCGAGCGATCTCGACAAAACGAAACCATGAACTGATCGGCAGCGGCAATCGCCTGCTGCAGGTTGGCCTGCTCACTCAGCCCAAAGCGCTTGGTGGGCTTGAAGCTGTGGTCCCCATCGGGGATCCAGTGCAGCTGCACCGCTGAGCTGAGCCCGTAGGTCTCCACCTCGGCGCGTCGCCCAAAGCTGTCGCGCTCCCCTTGCACCACCAACGTGGGCTGCGTGAGGGGCTGCAGATGCTCAATGCGCAGTGCATCGGGCTTGCCGGGCGGATGGAACGGGTAGCCCAAGCAGATGCATCCCAGCACTGAGGCGGCCTTGGCCTGCTCTTCGAGCACCAGGCTGGCCATGCGGCCGCCCATCGACTTGCCGCCGATAAACAGCGGCCCCTCGGCTGCAGCCGCCGCCACCTGATCGCGCCAGCTCTGCAGCAGCACCGGTTGGCGATCCGGAGCTCGGCGCTGGCCGCTCTGGCGCGCCAGGGCCATGTAGGGAAATTCAAAACGCACCACCCGCCAACCCAGCTCCGCCAGGCCGCAGGCCATGGTGTTCATGAATGGGCTATCCATGGGCGCGCCGGCCCCGTGGGCCAGCAGCAGCGTGGCGGGGGCCGAGGACGGCCCATCGATCAGCCGCAACGGAGAAAGCGGAGAAGCTTCAGGCATCCGGGCATTAAAAAACCCCCGCCGCAGCGGGGGCTCGATTGATGGCTGTTGGCTCAGCCAGGCGGTGAGCTCAACCGATCGCAGGAGCGGTGAGAGCCACAGGGATCGACTGGGTGGTGGCCAGATCGAGGGGGAAGTTGTGCGCATTGCGCTCGTGCATCACTTCCATGCCCAGGTTGGCGCGGTTGAGCACATCAGCCCAGGTGTTCACCACCTTGCCCTGGGAATCCAGGATCGACTGGTTGAAGTTGAAGCCGTTCAGGTTGAACGCCATGGTGCTCACGCCCAGGGCGGTGAACCAGATGCCGACCACAGGCCAGGCAGCCAGGAAGAAGTGCAGGCTGCGGCTGTTGTTGAAGGAGGCGTATTGGAAG
>Ga0208222_1000575_pt1 | contig 10505 bp, 9 predicted proteins | sample LakMenEpi13Sep09_FD_150694 | JGI IMG/M metagenome (GOLD analysis project Ga0208222, IMG submission 150694) | Freshwater microbial communities from Lake Mendota, WI - 13SEP2009 deep hole epilimnion (SPAdes) | ecosystem: Environmental > Aquatic > Freshwater > Lentic | place: Lake Mendota, Madison...
CTCTCACTGGTAAGACACCCCACTTGATAGTAGCTTCTGAAGGTGAGCGTATTCTTAATCACAGGGAAACGGCTGTTTGGAATAGATTGCAATCTGGTATTACTGGTTTTGCCGATGGTGGTATAGTCGGTGGTGGTAAAGGTGAGATGGCTTCAAGGATTGGTAATACTACTACCGTTAATGTCCCTGTCAGTGTATCCGTAAGTGGCAATGATTCAGAGGTTGATTCTAACAGGTTGTCACAGACTGTACAGGCACTTGTGAGCGACGGTATTCGCAGGGAATTAAGACCCGGTGGTTCTATCAGTAGAGGTAATCCTTATAAGCGGTAATAAGAAGCGGGCAAATCCCGCTTCCGTGTTTATTCCGCTAAGGGTAGATTTGCTAATTCAGGAATCGGGGGGTTCTGAACAAACTCTGTAATTACTTCCTGAACTACGCTCTCATTAATCTTGAGTGTTTCTATTAGCTCCTCTAAAGGTGGCAATTCTTCAAAATCAGGTTTAAAGTTAGTCACTTTTCTTACCTCCTCTGGGGGCTGCCATCCCCGCTGCTCCTGATCCTAATGCCAGCGCCACGTTGTATGCACCGTTGACTTTACTGTCGTTTGTGTTTGGTGTTACAAGAACCGTAACTACAATCAATGCACTGAATAAGCCTAGTGTTAATGGTATTAAATCTTCTTTCATATCTAGAGACTGGGTAAAATTGGTGATTTTGAGTAGTATTTGACGCATTTGCAATTTGCCCGACATTGACAATTTTCTCCTGGGTTGGGCAACGTTCCAATCTTTACCCAACCTACACCACTATAACGCACACAATCATCGCAACTATGGAAAGCTGCTAAAACCCTTCTTTCCCACAAGAACCCATTTCTTGCGTGACCTTCTAGCCTGCCATCTTCATAGAAGTGTCTGGTTTTGTTGTAGTACATCTGCACCCTAGCTAGTATCTGCGCTTCTGACAGATTACCCTGGATGATGTCACGGGAAAAACCACGCAGATATTGGTATTGCAAGTTTACCTTACCACTTATTTCGGCATGGTCTCGCCAATCCATTTGCTTGATGCCACCTATACCTAATGAGTATTGGTAGATGGCTAAATTCCTGATGGATTGGGCTGTCTTCTGTTCCCACGTACTGACATTAATTTTACCTGATAGCAAATCTTTGGTAATTTTGTTGCCTACCTGTAATTCGTATTCTATGGCTTTCTCTGTAATTCTGACTACATCCTTCTCTCTGACAAATTGCCCTTTCTTATTGCCATTTGCATAGTGGTATCGTTGGCTATTAGCATTCCAGTAAAAGCTGTTTGATTCCTGAGCAGACTTAGTTGCCCAGGAACTATACTTTTTTTCAGCTACGTTCTCCTCTGTGTCTACACTGGTTTCTAGTGACTCTAAAGGAACAATTCCTGCTAGTTCCCTCATCCGGTTAACTACTGCTAAATCCTCGCCGCTGAAAGTACCACTGGTCACGCAATTATTGACAACACTTAAAAGAGCGATCGCGTCTTCATTGTCTTGAGTTTTGACGGGAAAAATACCGTAGTCTTTTTGCTCACCAAAGTTAAATTCAATCATGGGACGGATCACCTTTTCAATTAAGGTGTCTCCCACTAATTCCATCTGTGACTTGATTACCAGTTCTAAGATATTTCTGTGGCCAGAGTTGAGATTACTGTCACCACTACCACTCATGCCCATACCTGTAACAGTTTTAGGCACTAGCCACGATAGCATAATCATGGACTCTAAGTAACTAAGTATATTAATCCAAAAATCACCATTGGTTTCGTTGGCAACCGCAAATATTTCATCGGCAATATCAATTACTGCAAAAGCATTAGTCCTGCTTTCAGCAAGATTTTTAGACATTACGTAACCTTGGTTATACAGCTTAGGCTCTCCCGTCACAGGATCTAAATAGGGAGAACCTGTATCCGGGTTAATCATAACCGCCGAATTATTTGCTGTGTCTGTTTTGCCAACCAGCATTTTACCCTGGGTTTCGCTAATAATCGCTAAACAGGCATTGATGATTTTAGTTAATTGCCAGAAGGGGTAAGCTTTACGACAGGTTGCCACCCCATAGGGATCGCCACCCAATGCTAGGTATGGCTGATTAATTAAATGAATGCCATTCTCATAGGGAATATAAATATCAACATTTTTTAAATAGTGGACTTGCTTGATGTTGCCAGAATAGCCTTCAAACCAATAGTAGCGAGGGTCAATGGTTCTGATTTTATCCAAATAAGCTTTGCGTTTTTTAATAGCATAACTGACTTCTGAGAACGACCTACCAAAGGGAACAAAGGTTAGGATTTCAGCAATCACGTTTGACCAACTCCCATCCATTCTGTTGATGGAAGTTAATACAAATTCCTGAATATTCTCGTCAAAGTGCTGATACTTTCCCATCATTGAAACACCTAAAAGCGTCCGCAGATCGTTAGCTGCTGAAGCCACAGGGGACTCTTTAAGCATTTCTGCATATTTATCTACTGGGTTCTGATCAGATTGTCTAATTACCCCAATCCAATTGGAAACAAGTGCCTGAACTGCGGGCGATAATAATGTTGTGTTTAGCATATTTTTTTATTAATTAATATTAGATATGCTATCATATCTAATAAGTAAAATCCGACTTTTTCCGATCAAAGATGATTAATAATTTAATCAAAGAACAAATTAAAAATATCCTTAATTCCCAGGCTGATATTCAAATTGAGTCCTGTGGATTGGTGCTAGGTGGCTTGCTAAAAACCAGTGTTGTTGCACTGAAAAACGTGCATCCAGATCCGGTAAATAATAGCAGGATAGATCATAGGGACTTGTCAAAATTTAGCTATGATAATGTCAAGGCATTTTGGCATACTCACTTAGATTCCCATCCCAATCACTTCACCCATACTGATATTGAGATGAGTCACCAAACTCAAAAACCTATCATCTTGTATCATCCACACTCAGACGCTTGGGACTACTACGAACCTAACAACCCTAACCCGTTTCCGCTTAAATATACACAACTTAATCCTAAACAAACAGAATTTTATCAAAACATACCCTTTCAGTGGGGACGTTCTGATTGTTTCTCAATAGTCAGAAGGTATTGCTTAGGCGTACTTGGGGTTGACCTTGGGGAATTTACTCGAACTAATACTGACAATTTTCCCAGTAAAAACTATAAGTGTCCACTTGATGTTAATAGAGAATTAATGCTTATGCCACCAGGCATGAAAATTAAGCAACATGACATCTTTGCGATCGCGCTTAGAGATGGAACAGAACCAAATCACGCCGCAGTATTAGTTGATGCAGAACAGAATCTAATTTTACACTCAATGTCTCCACAATCCTGTAGCAAGATTGAACCTTATGGAAGATATCTAAGGCAAAGAACTGTGGCTCACTACCGATTAAAACGCTTATGCTAACAACAATAAAGTTAAATGGGATCTTAGGTGTTGAATTTGCACCGGAAATAAAAGGGGAACTAAATACACCCCAAGAGGTTGTTAATTTTCTGTGCTGTAATTTCCCTGACTTTAGGCACTACGTATTAGGATCTGAGTGGCACTACACAATGGTAGTGAAGGGCAACAATTGGGAACGCTACATCGTAGAAGATTCCCCGTCTGTCATACTGCCTGTTACCGGATGCGTAGTAGAAATTACCCCAGTAATTGAAAGTTCAGGACGCACCTTAACCAGTATCGCCATGATTGGTATTGGTATTGCACTGGTAGCTACAGGAGCAGCAACCGGGCTAGGCATATCTTTGATATTAAGCGGTGCTACATCGCTGCTTAGTTCTTTGATTAACGGCAATCCTAAGAAAGAAGAAGCTAGATCAACCTTCTTTCAAGCATCAGGCTACAATACCAAAGAAGGAACACCTATACCACTGGTTTTTGGTGACGTACTGGTAAAAAACTTTCAAGTATTGTCACAGGAAATTAGTTCACCAACTTTTCCGTTTTCCGATCCAGCAACCAAAGAACAGGACTACGCGGATTATGCCAAATGTCCAGTTTTGCTGATAGAAGATTATGAGGAAGATAGCACAAATTATCCAGATCCAAGTCATGTAGTTACCTTTACTGTGAAAACTACAACGTTAAAATCCACTATTCCGACTGGAGAAATATTACAACTAGTGCGGTTTTCTGGTAACAAACCATTTATTTCTTACTATGATCCTTATCAGGAAGATGGCATAAATTTTCCCACAAAATTTGTTACAACGAGTCCATTTAATATTGGTGATACAAAGCTCTATTGCAATCCAGATGGCTATAGTGAAGAGGAATTAGATTATTACTCAAATTTCATCAGTCTAGCTAAAATGCACTATAAGCAGCTAACGATTTTGGTACAATCTCAAGTTTATCCATAAATATTATGTCTAAACCAATTATTGATCCTATTACCGGAACTACTGATGATACTGTTAAGTTATTGTTAGGAATCTGTGAAGGTGAAATAGAAGGCATTGAATCAGCTAAGGATGTCTATTTTGATAAAACCCCCTATATTAACAATAACGGCAGTCCCAATTTTAAGGATGTAAACATAGACAGTAGCAACGGGGGGAAAAATCCGGTGCTGCCGTGGATGTCTTCAATGAATGGAAGTTTTAACTTTAGTGGCACGTACAATGTCAACCCAGTTAATTTAGTCGTCAAAAATGATGGAGTTGGAATAACCAGAAGCATTACAAATGCTGACATTAACAAAATCAAAATTAGACTTAGTTTTTTAGCGGAATTTGTTAACAAAAGTGGTGACAGATTAAAAACAGATATTTGTTTTAGCGTTGCCATTAAGGAAGGAGTTAACGGTGTTTTTGTTGACCGAATTTCTAAGTGCATGATTGTCCGCTATCCAGATTTTGTGACCTTTGAATTTATATTTCCTGTTGATTCTAGCAAGGATTATTTTGAAGTTAGAGTCAAAAAAACTGGTCCAGTAGAGCCGCCCAACCCTGATGACAGAGAAGATAAAGAAACCGTAGTTGTAAAATGGGCTGATTACACAGAAATAGCTGAAGACCAGGTTTTATACTCAAATACTGCGCTACTGGCACTGGGATTCCCCGCTAAAACCTTCCAGTCAACTCCAGAAGTTTGGGTAAAAATTAAGGGTATCAAGGACTGCAAAATACCCAGCAATGCAACCATCAACGCAACCGACAGGGGGACAGACTTTAATGGCGGCTGGAATGGAACGCTGTACACACCCACTAAAGCAACCGCAGATCCCGCCTGGATTGTTTACTACCTGCTGACCAACCCCAGATTTAGATTAGGTATACCGGAATCTTACATTGATAAATTTGCACTCTATCAATGCAGTGTGTACAACAACCAATTTGTTTCTGACGGCGGCGGAGGAACGGAAAGAAGGTTTTTATTCAACACCATCCTGGGTTCTGGCGGGCAGGAATCGGTGTTAGAAATGGTGCGGGCTGTTTGTTCCACAATGCACGCAAAGCCTTATTGGAATGGCTCACAAATCAGCTTTTGGCAGGAGCGCCCAATGAGTGCCTTACCAAAAATACTGACTAACGCAGATGTAGAGGAAGGAAAATTTGTTTACCAAACCAGAGAGCTAAATGCTGTAACTACTGTAGCCAAGGTATCTTACCAGTCAACTATTGAGGACTGGGAGCTAGTCCCAGAGATTGTTGAAGAACCAGCTTCTATTGATAGGTATGGATATCAAACGGAAGAATATGCACTATTAGGAGAAACTAGGCGAGCCGCTGCTATTAGATCAGGACGCAGGACTATTTTAAGTTCTTTACCTAACGTCATTACCTTGACCTGCAAGATTAGGGCGCGGGCTATGTTTTTTCAACCCGGCGATGTGATTCAAGTATCTGATACCGCTAGGAACAAAGTCAGAGTTGGGGGATTGGTGTCTGCGGTCACAGCCAATAAAATTACTTTAGACGCACCTATCACACTGACTGCAAATACAGGAAAAAAGATTTATTTAACCCTTCCTGATGAATCCGTAATTGAGAGAGCGATCGCTAACCCCGCAGGAACTTTCACGGAAATTAATCTCAGTACACCATTGACCACATTACCGATTGTTCACTCACCATGGCAGATAGTAGATGAAATTAGCAGGGTAAAGCTATATAGGATCACAGATGTAGCACCTGATTCTGAAAATAGATCCTTGTTTGAAGTAACCGCAAAAACCTACAGTGAAGATTTTTTTACCCAAGTAGAAACAGGAATCAAGATACCCAAAGATATCAATCAAAACCCACTACCGACAGAAGTTGCACCACCTAATAATTTTTCTGTAGAGCTAATAAAAATTAACATCAATAATATTGATACTTATTCTTTACTAGCTTCATGGCAACGACCTTATAGGGAAGATTTTGGAACTAAGCTTAGTGTTTCTAGTCTGACTGTTTTTAATGGTAGTGCGATCGCGACCACAACAGCCAATCACAACTATCAAACCAATGATTTAATTCAAATTAGTGGAGCGGATCAATCAGCTTACAACAGCAGATTTATTATTACAAAGATCAGTAATACTCAATTTAGTTTTACTGTTTCAAATTCCGCACCAAGTCCAGTCACAGGAAGTATTAATAGTGTAAGATTGATAGAAGAACCTTACATCAAAAACTACAGAATACAATACAAAAAAAGTGAAGGATCTGAATGGAATAGCATATTAGAAACGGCGGAACTTTCAGCTAGATGGGACAATTTAACCATTGGCGATTATATTGTCAGAATAGCGGCTGTAACCACAAATAACAAGGTTAGTATCTTTATTCAAGCTAACAATCTTGGTGCTAAGTTAGTCTCTTCTTTTAATAACAAAAACAACTCATTCTTTGCAGGAGAATTTTAATGGCACAGCCTTATATTGGACCAAATGGAAACACACAGTACAGAGAGGCAGATGGCGATGGCAGTTTAGCCACGCCTTACATACCAGCATTTACAGTTGCTAATAACTTAGTTGTCAGTAATCCTCGATATTTTTCTGAGGTTACTGTCACTAAACCAGCCACAACAACAGCTTATGATATTAACAAAGTTTATGGCAATCTATTCCAAATTCCTAATATTGGAAATAGTGGGGGGATCATTGAATTAACCAGTGTGAGCATTGTCTTTGACTTAGCAACCCTACCCACTGGTATGAGCGATTTTGCGCTGTACTTATTCAATTCTAGTCCTACAACCACATTTGCTAACAATGAATTATTTAGCGTTCCTACCAACAACAGAGCATCCTTGTTAACATTAAATGGAATTAACTTAACCGCAAACTTAACCAGGGGCGGGGGAACGGTTGTAGCTGAAACAATCTTAATTAATTCAACATTTAAGTTAGCTAGTGTCAGTACGTCTTTATGGGGATACTTGGTAAGTTTATCTGCTTTTAGTCACAATGCTAGTAGTAGTTTCATAATTCGATTATACGCTAAGTAGTCAGTATGATTAATCCAATAGCCGCATTAGAATTTGAGCAACAAAGCAAAGGTGCAATAAGTGGTACAACATTTTTTCCGCCACCCAGTTCCAATGCACCTATCTTGAGTTTACCACCTATAAAGTGGAGTTATTCTGGTAGCAAAACAATATTTCAGCAGACCACTAAATTAGGAGACAATTACAGCCAAACAGTAATTAACCCTGATTCTGTGAGAGCAACTTATGAAATAGCAATTCCCAATTTAAGTACAGCATTAAAAGATGAAATTGTATCTACATTCAAACAGTACGGGGGTTTTGCTAGATTCCAATGGCGACCCAGTGATGCCTTTGGATACAAAGATTTTATCTGTGATAAATGGAGTGCCACAAATCAAGGAACAAACTTATGGGAAATAACCGCAACCTTTACAGAACAAAAAATATTTATATCACAGCAAGTTAGTTTACTAAATTTTGAAGAACAAAACAAAAATATACTTACCTTAATACAATCATTAAGCTTTGAAGAGCAAAGCAAAGGGGCTTTATCATGACTATTTTTAATGATGCTTTTGGAAATTATTATATAGGTAGTAAATTTGGGACTACGCCTATTAACTGGGCTGAAATATTAACTTGTATCAGGCAAGCACTGGGTTCTAATGATAGAGCTGATGGGACTTTTTTTGATGCTTCTAACTTCTTTTTTAGAATTGATTGGAGGCCAAATATTACTCAAGAAACCCTTGCTGGAACTATAACCACACCTGGCTTCAATTCTTGGCCTGGTATTGTTAACCCAAATACAACTAGATTTATTTTTCTTATGCGTTCGATAGGCTTTGATCCGCCGGTTGCAGCATCTGTTATATTTCACGAAAATTTAAGCAGGGTTTATGGTAGTACGGCTGTGATGAACCCGTCAACAAATTCTCAAATAATTTGTTGGATGGTTGCAAACAATTCATCTTTTAGCATTTTTATATTTAAAAATGCACTTAATTATTACTTTTTTAGTAATGGAGTTTTGAGTAATTCAGATTTTGCTTTTCCACTTAATTCCTATTGTTTTTATACTGGCAGAGCATCTGAGGGATTTTCTAATTCGTTACTCCAAAATCAGTGTTCAGCAGGAACTTTAGTAGACAATCTTTTGGTGGCAACTACAGGGGCGATCGCTAATTATGCTCACACAAAAACTAATGGTACAGCCACTCAAAGCGAGGTTGAATTATATCTTAGGCGACCAACTTTAAATACAGTCCCGCTAGGCTATATTCCTAATGTTTTTAAATGGAAAGTTGACGGCACTGAACCAGTCCCTCAATTAGGGGATATTGTATCTTTAAATATGGCTAATGCCACATCAGCATACAAAAACCATGGCGTAATTCATTGTGTTGTAGTTGGTAGATTAGGTAACACTAATGCACAGGATCTAACAGGAGATTACATATTAATGAGAGTAGCAAATTAAGATGGTTCTGTGTTAACATTAGAACAATATTCTTGTAAAATAAAGCAATGAATCAGCCTATTTTAGGAGTAAGAGGAACGGCGGAATATGTTAAAGCCACAGGAGAAGGTACGCCTGAATCTCCTTATATTCCCATCGTTCAAGTAGAGGGTGGTGGTACAGGGGGAGGTGGTACTACTACTGTAGATTTTGGTACTCAAATCACCGATGCAACCATGCCCGCAGGTGGTGTAGGTAATTTAGGGTGGCTGTCTGGAATTTGGAAAACAATTACCGACAGATTACCTTCACTGATAAATAACAGATTACCAGTAGACGTAACAAATCAAATCAGCTTTGGTACTCAAATCACTGATGCAACCATGCCCGCGGGTGGGGGAGGTATCCTGGGATGGCTGTCTGCTATCTCTAGGGCATTAAGCAACGGAACTGGATTTGCTAGTACCGCAACTATTCAAAGACCATCGGGAGCAACTGCTTATACAGCTAATGACGTATATGGCTCAATAATCCAGTTATCAAATATTGGACCTAGTGGGGGTAATATTTTTATTAATAATATAAAAATAATGTTCAATACTTCCACGCCTCCCAGCGGAATGACTAGCCTTGTAATTTATTTATACAGTGCTTCACCTCCATCCGCGATCGCTGACAATCTTGTTTTTAATGGTGCATCTGCCGACAGAGATTTTCACTTAACTGAAGATGGAATTACCTTATCAGTTGCAACGATGAGAGGTGGTGGTAGCTTTTTTGCTATGGCATCAAACATTAACAGGCAGGTTAAATTAGCCGCAAATAGCACTTCTTTATGGGCATACGTAGTAACTCCAAACGCATTTACACCCACAAGCAGCGCAGAGACAGGTACAATCACTATCAATTCTTTCTTGGCATAATATGAGACGTTCTACTAAAATGGTGGTGTTGGGTAGGAAAAGGTTAAATTACTATTTTCCTCTTGAACCAATTTCTGATTTTATAGCAGCCCGTAGTTACAATTACGGGAATGTGACAGACGTACTAACAACTCCGTCAGGTACTTATCCGGGTGGTAGTGCTTTCATTGGGGGAGTATTATTACCTGATGGTAGAGTATTCTGTGTACCTTTTAACTCTACCACGGCAAGAATATACAATCCAATCACAGATACTTTAACAACTCCGTCAGGTACTTATCCGGGTGGTGCTTTCGTTGGGGGAGTATTATTGCCTGATGGTAGAGTATTCTGTGTACCTTTTAACTCTACCACGGCAAGAATATACAATCCAATTACAGACGTACTAACAACTCCGTCAGGTACTTATCCGAGTGGTAGTCTTTATGGAGGAGTATTATTACCTGATGGTAGAGTATTCTGTGTACCTCATAATTCTACCACGGCAAGAATATACAATCCAATTACAGACGTACTAACAACTCCGTCAGGTACTTATCCGGGTGGTAGTGCTTTCGTTGGGGGAGTATTATTACCTGATGGTAGAGTATTCTGTGTACCTCATAATTCTACCACGGCAAGAATATACAATCCAATTACAGACGTACTAA
>Ga0208222_1000576_pt1 | contig 10497 bp, 9 predicted proteins | sample LakMenEpi13Sep09_FD_150694 | JGI IMG/M metagenome (GOLD analysis project Ga0208222, IMG submission 150694) | Freshwater microbial communities from Lake Mendota, WI - 13SEP2009 deep hole epilimnion (SPAdes) | ecosystem: Environmental > Aquatic > Freshwater > Lentic | place: Lake Mendota, Madison...
ACCGAAAAGCGGCTCTTAAAAGCCGGAATGCCCTGGTGGATGATGTTTGCAATCATCCTTGGAGTGCTGTTCATGATGACCGCGATTCTTCTGAAAATGGACGTCAAAACCTCCGGCAACGTCTCCTCGGTTCCGATCATCGCCAAACTCCAATCGGCTGACTTCGGACCCGTAATCGCCTTTTCCGCAGGTGGTGCTGCTTGTTTGGTCGCTCTGTTTTCGCTGTGGGCCATCCAAGGCTCAGCGTACAAAGAATCGATGAAACAGGGACTCCTGTGCACCTTCACCATCGTCTACAGCTTCTACTACATGTTTTCCCGAATGAAAGAGCGAAGGCTTGGCTCAACCGTCATGATCTTCTGGATTTCGGCAATCGTGGCAGGGATCTGCCTTGGGTATTCTTTGCCAAAAATCTAAGAATCCGTCAAAAAACCACAGCCTCAGTGCATCAAAGTCAATTGATCGGATGGGGGCCTTGGTTTACCCTTAAGCGCCTCCGAATGAGATTTTCCATACCGTTCCTGTTTCTGTTTTAGTAAGGTTGTTCGATGGCCACTTACCGGCGTATCAATGTGATGGACAATAACGGCGTTCACGTAGTCCATTTCGTAGATAAAAAGATCGTGGACTCTGGGACGATTGAGCAGTTGGGTGATGAACTCACCGGCTTGGTCCTCAACGAAAAGAAAAATATGCTCCTGCTGAATTTCGACACCGTCGAATTTATGTCCAGTGCTGCGCTGAACAAGCTCATTTCGCTCAATAAGAAGGTCAAGGACGCAGCCGGCCAGCTTAAGCTCTGCTGCCTAAGAGCTGAAATCGGCGAAGTCTTCAAGATCACACGCCTGGACCGCGTGTTCGATATCCGCAAAGACGAAGCGGCCGGCTTGGGTGCTTTCAAGCTATAACTCGCTGATGAACAGTCGACCACCTATGTGGAAATGCGATAAAACAATCCCAAGCGACTTGGACGCCGGGCACGCATCGATCGAGGAATTGATGAATGCCCTGGAATCTGCCGGCTGGGAAGGTCGTGATGTATTCCACATCCAAATGGCGATCGAAGAAGCTGTCGTCAATGCCATTGAACATGGCAACAAACGGGATGCTTCCAAACAAGTTCACATCGTCTTTGTGGTCGATGCCGAATCGGCAGAAATGACGATCACCGATCAAGGCGACGGATTCGATCACCAAAACGTCGCTGACCCGACCGAAGAAGAACGCCTGGATCAACCCCGAGGACGTGGCGTTCTACTGATCCGTGAGCTCATGACCCAAGCCCAATACAACCAAAAAGGCAACAGCCTCTGGATGCGCAAAGAACGATCCAAAGACGACTCTGGAGAAAACTAGTCTCATTACGGATCGATATCGGAACGATCCGCCTTGGCCCGTGTCCCAAGGGCCTGCCATACCTGCAAGTCGATGTTGTTGTTGATCGACTGCACGCTTCCATCCATCAGGCATGAGTTCACCAAGCCACTGTGCCAACTGCGCGAAGTCAAAACGGCATAGGAAGGCCTTGTCGTGCTTTGCCCCTCAGCCTGCGAATTGTAGTCGATGTTGTATCGAACCCCATTGAACATAAATGGTACCACCGTGTTGGGTCCCAACGTGACGGTAAATCCGCTGTGATGCGCGTGCCCGTTGGTCCACTCGCAGTGCCCAGTCCCAGTACCATCCGGAAAAATCCGATCCTTACGCCCCGAATCTGCGATCGCTGCAACCTCGGCAATCGTCGCCGGCATGGCCGTCGTCGAAGGGCCTGCGTTACGAGTGTAAGCCTGCCAAGCATGCACCTCGCTTGCCCATAGCGTGCGGCTCAATCCATCGGTAACCGAAGCGAGTTTTAGGGTGGAATTCGTATGCGTTACCCCGTCTCCACCCGAATTGGTATTCGGATCGTACACCAGCCATGTCCCCAGATTGAATCCGTAAGTGGTCGGATAAAGAAACATCGCCGCCGCACTCCCGGTGGCCGCTGTGTCCCGAGGGATATCTCCGCGAGGATCCGATGGGCAAACATAAGCAGATACTCGGTAGTAGTTCAGGACCGGGTAGTTGCTCCAGTTGACGCTCAGGTCGACTTGATTGGCTAAATTGTTCTGCTCCATGTAAGGAAATAGTCGCCCATGGATGCTCCAAGATGCGTTGGTGGCTATCCGCGGATTGATGCAAGCGCTCGGAGGGATTCGGTTGGTGGCCGACTCATAGTTGATCATCGCCAAACCGATCTGTTTGAGATTGTTCAAGCAGGAGATCCGACGAGCCGCCTCCCGGGCCGCCTGAACCGCCGGCAGTAGCAATCCAACAAGCACTCCGATAATCGCGATGACGACCAGCAACTCGACTAGCGTAAAACCCAAACGACGATTGCCTATCGCCATAAAAGACACCACAACCTCAAACGACTCTCAGACACACACCAACTATGCCCATAGTTTGAACGGCAGCGCAAGGATATTCAAGGAATCGAACAAAACTTGGTAGCCCACCACTCTGGGCTGATGAGTTCTTGTCCAGATCCGCGCTAGTCTTCGCCCGGATCCAACAGATCTCCCTCGTGAAGCAAGCGGAAACCTCGTTGTGCCAATGTCTCCAATGCCGCTTCGAGATTGTCCACACTGATCGCGATGGCTGGACCACCAGAACTGCGACCCAGGAGTGGATAAGCTCTGACGATGTTGATTTCGGCTCTCAAAAGAGCCATGCACACCTCTTGAAATGGCTGACTGGATTCGGGCAGTTCCACACCGATGCAGTCGCTCTCAAATACCGATAATCCCGCTCTCTCGAATGTCTCTCGACCAGTATCCGGGTTCCTCAGCAAAAATCTGACTAAAGCACAATCCGAAGAATCATTGATCGAAAGACTCAGGATGCGATTTCCCGAAATTTCCAACCGACGGACAATATCGAGCAGTTGCCCAACTCGATTCTCCAAAAAAACCGTGAATTGCTTAAGCGTCGGGTAGTCTCTTCCTCGCATCGTTTGAAACGCCGGTCCCGATCCCTCTGAACTGCTCATTCAGATCCCTTTCTTGATGTGCATGAATCCTTTGCCTGTCCAAAAAGCATATAACAACCATCGGCAAATGTCACGAACTTCGTGGAGGATCCTGGAATTCCTCGATCGAAAAGCTGTCTTCAAAGGAGAATACCAGCCTTGCTAAACGGAGATTGGATCAAGTTTTTCAGAGGATTTATCTCGAACCCGTCGGCCGTTGGAGCCATTGCACCAAGTTCCAGAGGCCTTGCCTGCGAAATGCTCCGACGGATCGATTGCAACCATTGCAATGCAATTGCCGAGATCGGGCCGGGTACTGGCCCCGTTACCCAAACTATCCTGGATCGATGCGGTAGTAGCACGCGGTTCTTTGCCGTCGAGATCAACCCTCAGTTTGTAACCCATTTGAAACAACGATTCCCGATGGCCGATATCGCTCAGGCCGATGCATCGGAACTTAAGGCCTTGTGCATGGAACGCCAAATCTCCCAACTCGATGCACTCGTGAGCGGTTTGCCATGGGCGGTATTCCCGAGCGAATTTCAAATAAAAATCCTAAATGCGATTCTCGATTCTCTTGGACCCAGTGGCAGATTCTCTACGTTCGCGTACCTGCACGGTTTGCCAATGCCAGCAGCAAGAAGGTTTCGAAGTTTGCTTAACAAGAAATTTCGCTCAGTAGAAATAAGCCCGATTCTTTGGACGAACTTGCCGCCGGCGATCGTATACCACTGCCAAAAATAGCAACTCTGAGCGAATCAATCGATCTTTCGCTCCAGATGATGCTCTTTTGCGATCGATTCGTAGTACGAAGGCCTGCGGTCAGCCCACCGATCAATCACGTGCTCTTTGGGAACCCGCACGAGCCTCTTGTTCCTGGCCTTGTTGCAGTCGATTGTCGCGCGCAGAACCTGCTGGTTCTCGTTCGGAGCATCCGCGATGGGATTCCCATTGGGATCGCAGATACGACTGTTTCCGATGAACCGAAAACCGCGTTCGGTTCCCACACGGTTGACGCTCATGAAATATACGTTGTTCTCCAACGCCCTGGCGTTGGGAAGATACTTCGCGAATGTATCAGCACCTGGAGGCCAATTGGTCGGCAGGACCAGCAAGTCGGCTCCATCAAGAGCCAAACATCGTGAGGATTCGGGAAACGAACCGTCGTAGCAGATATGCATACCGATGCGCATTTGATCCGCCTCGATGCTCCGGTAACGGTTCTCCCCGGGTGTGGTGAACCTATCGACTCCTAAAAAAGGAAGATGGACTTTGCGATACGTCGAGACGACCCCAAGGGGCCCTACCAAAACGCAACTGTTGTAGAGGACCCCTTCAGGTCCCAGTTCCAGCAAGCCAAAGACCACGTGCATGCTGCGATCCTTGCATACCTGAGCAATCGCTTCGGTGGCAGGGCCGGGAATCGACTCAGCGTGCTCTCGGGCCTCTTGAAGGCTCGAAAAACAGTACCCGCTGAGCATGCACTCGGGGAAGACTACCAAATCAGCCCCTTGGACATCCTGATGCTCTAGCCAGCCTAGCATCCGTCTAAGGTTTGCTTGGGTATCCGCAAAATCGACATGCGTCTGCACCCCGCAAACGGTTTTGAGCAAGCTGGATTGGGAGGTATGTTCTTGATGACTCATGAGTTCCTTTCCTAGGCGACTGGCCTCTACTTCAAGGACGACCCCGTATGGCGATCGACGATGGCTTGGTATCGCCTCAGTAGCAACGGATGCGTCATGTACTTTTCAGCTTTCTTGGCGTAGCGATCGGTACCAACACTTCTGGCTTGCCGCTCTAGTGCATCCTTGTTGACACGGTCAAACAACTGTGGCCCAACCAAAAGAACAGTAATCGCATCCTTGGAAGCTTCAAGATCTTCTACCAACGCATCGGCTACCGCATCGCAGGAAAACTCATCCAGACGACTCAATGGCTTGTAAATCGTGCTGATGTTGGAACGAAAGTAACCGGTATGCCCAAGCGCATGGTGGGCAAGTTCGTGGGCGACAATAAACAAAAGCGCCTTTTCATTACCACGGCTTTGCATGCCATAAACGATGTCATCGGTCAACAAGATCGTCTTCTTGGACCCTTGTTTAAAGGCCGCAGCATTCTGGACGTTGGACTCTGAAATATAGACGTCCGGGCAATGGTCCATATCCAGACGGTCTGCCATCTCTTTGGTCGCTTGATACAACCAATTCATCTGCTCGTGGTCAACGCGCAAGGCAGATCCTCTGAGGGCTGCGACGGACCGCTTGGTCATGAAATGCTGAATGAGCAACAAGACTAGCCAAGCGATAAGGGCAATTCCCCAGGAGATCGCAATCAGGAACAAACCACCCAATAACAGCAATATCCATCCGATCAGGGTATGAAAACCGGTGCCTTTGGCGACGTACTGCTTGGGATCGACTTTACCAGCCATCATGGAACCTCACGCTAAAGAGCTAAACAGGAATACTTCCACTCTTGAATTAACTTCACGAGCATTTGCAAGCATGAAGATAGCGTTATCCCAACTTAGCTACAATCAGGCCCGAACAACCTTTTATCCAAAACGCCCTGTCACGTAATCCTCTGTCTCGCTCAACGTCGGCCTGGTAAAGATCGTGGAAGTCTCGGCCATCTCGACCAATCGACCCAAATACATAAATGCCGTATGGTCGCTGATACGCGAAGCTTGCTGCATGTTATGTGTGACGATCAAGATGGAGTATTCTCCACGCAGTCGATCGATCAAGTCCTCGATCTTACCGGTGGCGATCGGATCTAGCGCCGAGCATGGTTCATCCAAAAGCAAGACTTCCGGGTCGCTGGCGATCGCCCTTGCGATGCACAATCGCTGCTGCTGACCACCCGAGAGACTCAAACCCGACTCGTTGAGCCTGTCCTTGACCTCCTCCCAAAGCGCCGCTCCCTTGAGGGACTGCTCGCACACCTGCATCAAGATGGTTTTGTCTCGCTCTCCATCAATCCTAAGTGGATAAACGACATTTTCAAAAATGCTCATCGGAAACGGATTCGGTTTTTGAAACACCATACCCATCCGTTTGCGCAACTGGATCACATCGACCGAAGGGGCAAAAATGGACTCGCCATTAAGAAGCATGTCCCCTTCGATGCGGACCGTCTCAATCAGATCATTCATTCGATTGACACTGCGAAGCAACGTTGACTTGCCACAACCGCTAGGTCCAACCAGCGCTGTGACCATCCCTTTGACGATCGGCATGGTGATGTTGTACAAGGCTTGTTTGCGATTGTAGAACAAACTGAAGTCACGAATCGAAACGACAGGATCTCTCGAAAGAACTTCCGCGTGAATGACCGATTCAAACGTCTGACCATCGGCGATCGCTTTGAGTCTATTCATGGAATTTCTTTCTAGAACTGGCTCGTCTGAAACCGCTTACGCAGCCTGGCTCTAAGCCAAATCGCTGTTTGATTGAGCAACGTCACAATCGCAAGGAGCAAAAGCGTCGCGGTAAAGACCATCGGCTTGGCCGCCTCGCTATTTTGGCTCTGAAATCCCAACGAGTATATTTGGAACCCCAAATGCATGAAAGATCGAGAACCATGCAAGAATGGGAACTCGGTATCCAAAGGCAACTCAGTCGCAAGCGGGATCGCACCTACGAGCATCATCGGTGCAACCTCCCCGGCTCCTCTTGCCATCGCCAAAATAAATCCTGTGATGATCCCCGGCCGGGCATAGGGCAGCACAATCCGATGGATCGTTTGCCACTTGCCCGCCCCACAGGCATAGGACCCCTCTCGGAGCGAATTGGGGACCGCCGATAACGCTTCCTCGGTAGCCACAATCACCACCGGCAATGTCAAAAGTGCCAGCGTTAATGCAGCCCAAAGCAGGCACCCTTTGCCAAAAGTCGGTGTGGGCAATTGTGCTTGATAAAACCCTTGAAAATGCGGTGAGCGTATCAACAACCAAGCGATCCCCACAAGGGTCGCCAACCAAAGCAAGCCGCCAGCCCACCTCAGTGTCGATCGAAAACCAGAACGCCTCGCTTCTGCTTGACCAGAAAGGACCGATACAGCGAACGCAGCCAATCCAACAACACTCAGCACCGCTAATGCGGAAAACCAAACGGCACTTGGCCATGGCTCAAAACCCGCTTTGACTGGTCCTCCATCGATGTATCCACCAACGATATAGCAAAAAAAGGACAAACCAAAGACACCGTAAACGATGCTCGGTACCCCCGCCAAATTGTTGATGCTGATACGGATCGCGCTGAGCAACCAACCGCTCCTGGCGTACTCTCGCATGTAAAGGGCCGCCAGAACTCCAAAGGGCATGACTGCCATCGACATCAGGATGGTCATGACGACCGTTCCCCAAATCGCCGGAAAAAATCCACCCTCCATCCCAGCTTCCCGAGGAGCTCCGGTTAAAAACTCCCACCATCGACTGGCGTAGACTCCGAATCGACCTACCAAACCCAACCGATTGGGCTCAAAGAATCGAACCACATCGGCCAATAGAATCGAATGCTCCTGGAGACCAGAAACCACGCAGCTAGTTCCCTCTGATCGACGCACCAAAATCCGGCGGACCGGTTGATCTGCATAACCAATCTTGCACAGATATTGATCCTTGCCCATCGAACTGGCTCGGATCTGCGGGGCCTGCCCCCCAGACTCGACCCCCAGCAACTTGGCCAGCGCCTCTGGATCGCTCAGCTTGCCATTGGACAACTCGGCCCAATCCAACAAAATCGTCCCTAGCTCCTGGGCGATCGGCAACTCCAGCAAAATACTCTGCTCCGACCGCTTCTGTTCCAACTCTCCGATCCGCTGGTTGATGCTGATCATCATCTCTTCGGCTCGACGAGTGCATTGGGCCAAATGCTCGAGGGCGGCTTTGGCACTTGGTTCAAGACCATCGACAACACCGCTATCGATGGCACTTTGCAAATCGATTTTCTGAGCCAACTCCACACGTCGAACCCCCAACCTCGCTTTGCTGATTCCATGATCCGCTCGCTTGAGCTCGTCCTTGGCTTGAGCCAGTTGGTGATCGATCCTTGCCGTTTCGAGCATCCCAAGTGATACTTCTTTAGCGAATTGTCCAGGCTCACACTTGGTCCATGACAACGCTTTGGGGAATCCGTACAAGTTTCCCCATTCCCGGCGCTCGACCGCCCATAGATCTGGATCTGAGCATGGCTGGTCGTCGACTAACTCAGCGCCCGAGACGTAAGCAAAATGCCTGTTCGAAACATCGTAATTTCCAGTCCGCAGATAGAGTTTGCTGAGCCCATCGACCACCTCCTTGGAGTAGAGTTCCCCAGCGATTAGGCTGCCGTCGGTCCGTCCGTAAATCGAGTATTTTCCTGGCCAAAGAGTCGATAAACCTTGCCAAAGTACGAACGCCAAAAGGGACAAAATCATCAGACAGGCGATCGCAAACATCCCACCTGAGAGCCATACCATCGGCTCACCTTGCGCAGCAAATTGGGTCTGCGAACTTCGCTTTGTGCTTGGACCGATCATAGCTGATAGGCCTTCTTTCGAAATCGCATCCGTACCCATTCGGCCAGCGTGTTAGCGACCAACGTGAAAAGAAACAGCAGCAGAGCTGCCAGGAACAGCGTATGGTAATGGGTCGAGCCACGAGCCGCCTCGGGCAATTCCGTGGCCAATGTTGCCGACAAAGTCCGATAACCATTGAACGGATTCCAGTCCATCAGCGGAGTGTTGCCAGCGGCCATCAACACCACCATCGTCTCACCGATCGCACGCCCAAAACCGATCATCAATGCGCTAAATAGACCACTCATGGCCGTGGGTACCACGACGCGAATCGTTGTTTGCCAAACCGTTGCACCACAACCCAGCGATGCGCTTCGCAGATGCTGTGGTACCGACTGCAATGCATCGTCTGCCAACGTATAAATCAATGGTATAATTGCAAATCCCATGATCCCTCCGACCAACAGCGCATTGCGTTCTTGATAGGCACCCAAAAGCCCCTTGCGAGAATCGAACTCCAATGCCGTCCAAACTGCTGCCGTGGCACCAGACAGGCACACAACCGCCAGGCTCGCCAGCAGAAACAAAACCAACTGCCACTGGACTTTTCCATGCAGCCCCACCTGTTTGGAGAGCCAATCGAGCCACGGAACCATTGGCCCTGAAAACAACCAAACCACTCCCATCACCGATGGCAAGATCATCAACAAAAACCAACCGGGCCAGCTCGACAACTGCGGTTGGCTGAGCCACTGCTGCAGGGTGGTCCCAAAGATCCATCGCTCCAGAGTTCCGGAAATCCAAGCTGCCAAGCCAATCGCAAGCGGCGGGATCAGAAACATCAAAGGCAAGCGATAATGGCGCAAAGGTATCGATCGACTCACCGGTATGAGCATCCAAAAATGCGCCGCAAGCAAGAACAGGAAAATGGTCATCGCTACCGACAATACGATCCAAAACAAGGAATCTCGCATGATCGGTGCTAAAACCATCGCACCGATGAATCCGAGCACTACACTCGGTACACTGGCCATAAGTTCAATCAAAGGCTTGAACCGACCGCGCCAAGATCGGCTCAGAAACTCGCTTCCAAAAATCGCTGCAAGGATCGCAATCGGACCGGCGATAAGCATCGAATAAAATGTGGCTTTGAGCGTTCCGAAGATCAACGGTACCAAACTGAACTTGGGCTCGCCCTGGGCACTCCCTGTGCTACTTTGCCAAACATACCCGGGGGCCGGATACCCCTCATACCACAGCGGTTGAAAGAAACTTGCGATCGACGCTTCAGGAAACTCGCTATCGAGTTGTATTCGGCGAACTCCCTTAGAGCTGCAAACAACCAACTCCCGACCCGACTTCGAAAAACGCAACTGTTCATCGGGTTCAAACTCCTGAGAGTCCAGCTGCGCAATCAAGCGTTCTGAAGTCACATGCACAACCTTCAAACCACCCACTTTGTCGGCCACCGCCACCAATCGCTGCGTAGGACTCGAAGCGATCGCTCGAATCGCTGCATTCGAACACGCAACCCTATGGATCGTTCTGAGCTCACGCCCCGAATCAGTCGTCGTCAGCGATACTGCTTCTAGTTCTCCACTTTGGCTCCCAAGCATCCAAGTCGATCGACCCAAAAGGGGCTCGTTGGCAGAAAGAGAACTCAGTTGAGCCGTCAGGGATTTATAGCTCTCGGCCAGGCTCAAGGATTGGTTCTGGTCTGGACTCCATCGACTGACTCGGCCACTAGGATCGATGCTTTGAAAAGAATCTCCTAAGCTGCTCATCATCAGACCATCGATGCTCCCGCTTACAGGAGATTTCCAAATCTCAAACTTCTGCTTCCCCTTGCCACCGATCCCCCCTAGCTGACGCTCGTAGCGCCCCATGGCCAACTCTCCCCGAGCCGAGCTAGCCCAAGCCCCATTTTGCGAGGATACCATCAACGAGCCTTCGGATTTAAATATCCAATCGAGATTCTCGACTGC
>Ga0208222_1000581_pt1 | contig 10448 bp, 8 predicted proteins | sample LakMenEpi13Sep09_FD_150694 | JGI IMG/M metagenome (GOLD analysis project Ga0208222, IMG submission 150694) | Freshwater microbial communities from Lake Mendota, WI - 13SEP2009 deep hole epilimnion (SPAdes) | ecosystem: Environmental > Aquatic > Freshwater > Lentic | place: Lake Mendota, Madison...
AGGCCGGCGAGTGCTGGCGCTAAGCATTGATTGGGCCATTGCATCATTTACTGCGGCTCTGGTTTATCCCTTGCAAGCAAGCGCGCTTGGTCCATCTTTATTTCGCCTTGGAGTATTTGTCTTAGAGGTTTCCCTACTTACATCACTTGGCGGGGCATCTGCAGGGCAGAGAGTTATGGGCTTACGAGTTTTAAGTTGGCCAGATAATCTCTTTCTTCGCCCTGGGCCAATTCTGCTTCGCACGATCCTCATAGCACTTGTTATTCCAGCTGTTGTTACGGATAAAGATGGCAGAGGACTACATGATCGAGCCGCTAAATCTGTTGTGATGAGAGTTAGTAAGAAACGAGCTTAACGAGGCTTAGGCATCCTCATGTTCTTAGGCATGGGACCTTTTGGAAGCGGAATATTAAGCCCGCCAACTGATTTAAGCCTTGCTCGCAGCTCTCGCACCTGAACTGTTGAGAGTTTCTTAGGAAACTTTTTCATTCTCTTCTGTAGTTTGCGAACCGAGACTTGATCTTTTTCATTTCCAATTACTATTTCATGGATTGGAACACCTGGGGCAAAGCGCTCCATCTTGCGCCTCTCATCTGTAAGTAGGGACCTAAGAGCATGGCCACCTTCGCCAACTAGAACTACTCCAGCTTTACCAACTGCGCGATGAACCATATCTTGGTTCTTATTAACATTTACTGCTGGAGTAATGGTCCAGCCTTTACGAATTGACATTAAAACACTTGCTCCAGCGCCAGGCTGTCCCTCAATTGATGCGTAGGCAGCATTTCCTGCAAGTCGAGTGAAGTAAAAGAAAGCGCCAAGAAAAGCTAATGGAAATGTTAGAAAAGCTGCATAACCTGGTCGGTTAAAGAAGGCTCCAACTCCAATTCCAGCGCCCCAAAGAGGTGTGAAGACAGCGAGGCAGCGGAGAAATACAAACTTGTAATGCTTGCGAGCAAGGGAGTAAGCATCGCGAATCGTTTTAAATCTAATTTTTTTAGGAGCGTTGGGATCCTTCTTCTTTCTACCAAACATCTCTTAACTCTCCTTTTTATTTCTTCGCATATCTTCAAGTTCTGCAGGGCTTGGAGCGCTTCCACCGAGCCTTGCTGGCGCCCATCTAGCGCCCTTATGGGGGTCAGGATAATCACTCTGAACTTGATTTAGTAATTGAGCCATCGCTTCTTTAAGAGCGGCGAGCTCTCTATCGATATCAGAGCCTTTCTTGATATTTCTAAGTGGCCCAATCGCAATGAAGATAGGGATGCTGCTTCGAGATAAGTTCTTCGGCAACTTCTTGCTCCAAACCCGCTGCGAGCCCCAGATCACCATCGGAAGGATTGGAGCGCCAGATTCCATAGCAAGGCGAATCACGCCGCTCTTCATATCTTTAAGTTCAAAGCTTTGCGAGATAGTTGCTTCCGGAAAAACGCCAACGATCTCACCTTTATCAAGAGCCTTAAGAGCTGCGAGAAATGAAGGGGCGCCATTATTACGATCAACGCTGATATGTTTCATACCGCGCATTAGCGGACCGGCTATTGGATGTTCAAAGATTTCTTTCTTTGCCATAAATCTAACTAAGCGGGAAGTAGGAAGAAAGGCTGTTCCAGCTAGGGCAAAATCAAGATAGCCAACATGATTCATAGCAAGAATTGCTGGACCCTTATTTGGAATATGACTCTGTCCGTAAAAAGTGAATCGAAGATCAAGATACTTCCAAAACGCACGAACTAGTTTTATAACAGGGGGATAGACCAGATCAGCCATTTGAAATCCCTTGACGGGCAGCGATGGCTTGCTTATATAACCTTCCTGCTCGATAACTCGATCTAACAAGTGGCCCACTCATCACTCCAAGAAAACCTAACTCCTCTGCCTCTTTAGCCAGTTCAACAAATTCTTGCGGCTTAACCCATCTTTCAACAGGGTGATGCAAATTAGAAGGTCTTAAATATTGAGTGATAGTTATTAACTCACAACCTGCACTTCTTAGATCAAGGAGAGCCTGCGATACTTCACTTCGCTGCTCTCCCATGCCAAGAATTAGATTTGATTTGGTAATCAGGCCAAAATCTCTTGCCTGGGTAATAACGCTCAAAGATCTCTCGTAATTAAATGCTGGTCTAATTCTTTTAAATATTCTCGGAACAGTCTCAAGGTTATGGGCAAAAACCTCAGGCCTACTTTCAAATACTTCACTTAAAAGCTCAGGCTTTGCTGAAAAGTCAGGGGCCAGCATTTCAACTTGGCACCCAGGAACTACCTGGTGAATCTGGCGGATAGTTTCGCTATATAGCCAAGCTCCTTCATCCTCTAGATCATCCCTTGCAACACCGGTAACAGTGGCATATTTAAGTCCCATTGTTGCCACCGACTCGGCAACTCTTCTCGGTTCATCTCTATCCAAGGCTTCAGGTTTTCCGGTATCGATATTGCAGAAATCGCATCTTCTTGTGCAGGCGCTGCCACCAATTAAAAATGTGGCTTCTTTATCTTCCCAGCATTCATAGATGTTAGGACAAGCCGCCTCTTGGCAGACAGTATGCAAACCTTCTTTAGCAACAAGTGAGCGAAGTGCGCTGTACTGCGGTCCCATTTTTGCCTTTGTTTTAATCCACTCTGGCTTTCGTTCAATGGGGGTTTCGGCATTGCGCGCCTCAATTCTTAATAACTTACGTCCATCAGGGGCTAGCATTATTGAATCACCTGACTAAGTGATTGTTTCATGCGCGCCTCTACGACGTCTTGAACTTGCTCAAGTGAAATACTTCGATTCAATTCTTTCGCCATTGAAGTAACCTGCGCATCAGCAATTCCGCAAGGGATAATTCGATCAAAGTAGCTAAGGTCGGGGTTAACATTTAGCGCAAAGCCGTGCATCGTTACGCCCTTTGCAACTCTGATTCCAATGGCTGCAATCTTTCGATCGCCTCTCTCATCGCGAACCCAAACACCAGATCGCTCGCAATATGTTTGCCCTTTAATGTTGAAATCCTGACAGATTTGAATCAGTGCTTTCTCAAGCTCTCTAACAAAGCCGACAACATCATTTGGCTTTTTTAATTTAACAATCGGATATCCCACAATTTGTCCTGGGCCATGGAATGTGATTTTTCCGCCTCTATCAACATCGATAACTTTTGAACCATCAATTGGTCGCTCACTATCTAGCGTTCTACGCCCGGCAGTAAATACCGGTGGATGCTGTAGCAAAAGAAGTGAGCTAGCACTTATCTGGTCTACAACCTCTTGGTGAAGTTGACGCTGAATTGCTAGCGCCTCTTCATAATCAATTAATCCAAGGCTCTGGCAATTGATAGTCGAGGCTTCTTCTCTCTTACTTGCCAGGGCTTGTGAAATCACAGGTAGAGCCTAACTTTATTGAGCATCACTTGGCGCAATGAGGGGTAGAATTACGCTCCTAAGGGTAAAAGACTATGGGTGGGCAGTAGCCAAAATCACCCCAAAACTATCTAGGCGCGAGATTACAAGGAGATGCTGTGAGTCAGGAAGTATTGAGCGAGAAGAAGAAATCTGGCGTAAAGGGTCGCAAGGCGTTATGGATATCGATCGTTTCAATTTTAGTCTGGCTATCTATTGGTGGTTTTGCTGGGGGAGCTTTCTCCAAAATTTCTACAGTCCAAGAAAATGACAACTCTGCTTTCTTGCCCGATAGCGCTGAATCAACTATCGCTGGTGAAGTATTGGTTAAGTTCTCATCGCAGGATGATCAACTATTTCCAGCGCTGCTCTTATTACTTGGAGATTTAAACCCTTCTACTAATGCTCAAGCCTTTGAGAGAGTGAATCAGTATTCAGCTACGCTGCTAAGTAAAACCCTTCCTGCTACTGGAAAGCCATTGAGTACCTACTTTGCACAGGGAGTTCCGCTGACCCCAATTCCTTCTGCAGATGGCAAGGCAATCTTGATAAATGCGCAACTTGACTTCGCAGTTGCTGATGCCAATATTGATGGAGAGCCAATCTTTCCAAAGATTATCGAATTCATAAGAGAAGATATGGAGAAAGAGTTCACTTCCGCAGGAATTACCACCCATGTAACGGGTCCTGCCGGGTTATTTGCAGATCTATTTGAAGCCTTTGGTTCAATTGATACCAGGCTATTGCAGACAACTCTGATAGTTGTGGCGATTATTCTTATTGTGGTTTATCGCTCTCCAGTGCTCTGGATATTGCCGTTATTTACCGCAGCAAGCGCGCTAGGTATCGCCACCATGATTGTGTATTACCTGGCAAGAGAAGACATTATTGATCTAAATGGCCAGACCCAAGGAATTCTTGATGTTTTGGTTCTGGGAGCGGCGACTGACTATGCATTGTTATTAATTGCCCGTTATCGCGAAGAGCTCCACCAGCATCAATCTAGATTTGAAGCGATGAAAATTGCGCTGCGCGGGGTTGTAGAGCCAATTATCGCCTCCGGATCAACCGTTATTGCAGGACTTATGGTTCTGCTGCTTAGCGACCTTTCAAGTAATCGCGGCCTTGGCCCTGTTGGATCAATTGGAATCGCATCTTCAATGCTTGCGGTTTTAACTCTACTTCCAGCTTTATTAATTGTCTTTGGTCGCTGGATTTTCTGGCCAAAGATTCCGCGCTTTGGTGATGTTGATGAGAAACTCTCGGGAATATGGTCCAAAGTTGGAAGTTTGGTTGATCGTCGCCCAAAGGCTGTTTGGATTAGCACAGCACTTGCACTGCTTATCTTTGCTGGATTTTCTACCACATTGAAATCTGATGGACTCTCACAGAGTGAAGCATTTACCACTCGAACTGATTCAGTTATTGGACTTGAAAAGTTAGGGGAGCATTTCCCAAGTGGTGAGGGAACTCCAGTTGAAATTGTTGTTGATCAAGCAGATATTGCATCGGCTGCAGCAGCAATTGGACGGGTTTCAAACGTTGCATCTGTAGTGCCGCTAACAAATGTAGATCCAGTTACACAGCGACCAACTTCTGAACTTAAAGTAGTTGATGGAAAAGTCGTGCTCTATGCCACCTTGAAGGTTGCTCCTGATTCTGCTGAAGGCAAAGAGAGCATTCCATTAATTCGCCAAGCAGCTAAGCAAGTTAATCCCAATATCTTGGTAGGTGGACAGAGCGCAATTGGCTATGACGTCGATCAGTCATCACGTAGAGATAATCGAGTCATTATCCCAATTGTCCTTCTTCTAATTGCTGTGATTCTTGGCTTCTTGCTTCGAAGCATTCTGGCAGCGGCGCTCTTACTGGGAACAGTGGTTCTCTCATTTGCTGCCACCCTTGGAGTCTGCGCGCTGGTCTTTGATAATGTCTTTGGGTTTGCTGGAACTGATGCAGCCTTCCCGCTCTTTGCCTTCATATTCCTAGTTGCACTTGGCATTGATTACAACATCTTCTTAATGACTAGAGTTCGAGAAGAGTCGCTAAAAATCGGAACCCGAGCTGGAATCATTAAAGGCTTAACAGTTACTGGCGGAGTTATTACCTCAGCAGGAATTGTTCTTGCAGCAACCTTTGGAGTGCTTGGGATCTTGCCACTGGTCTTTTTGGCAGAGCTTGGATTTGCCGTTGCATTTGGTGTGCTTCTAGATACCATAATTGTTCGCTCACTTTTGGTTCCAGCCTTGGTGCGAGTAATTGGACCAAAGATCTGGTGGCCATCAAAGCTTCAACATCAAGAGAACTAAACTCTCTCTAAATGAAGGCAGGAATAATTGGCTATGGATTAGCTGGTCGCTATTTCCATGGTCCAACACTTCTATCTGCTGGATTTCATGTAACAGCAATATGTGCCAGATCACTTGAAAAAAAGGCTGCTGCGCATCAAGACTTTCCAAACGCAGTAATAGTTAATTCAATTGATGAGTTAGTTGCAGAAGATCTAGATTTGATTGTTGTGGCATCGCCAAATGAATTCCATAGTGAGCACGCACTCGCTTCAATTAGAGCTGGAATCAATACAGTTGTTGATAAACCTATGGGTCGGGATTACTACGAGGCCCTTAGTCTTTATGATGCAGCTGAGCAAAGCGGTGTGCACTTAACGGTATTCTTCAATCGACTTTGGGACTCTGATTCCTTAACCATAAAGAAGATAATCGAGCAGGGAGAAATTGGAAACATTTTTCGTCTCGAGTCAAGATTTGAAAGATTTAGACCAGAGATTAATCCTCTAGCCTGGCGCGAGAGCGCATCGCTCGAGGCAGGAGGGGGCTTACTTCTAGATCTGCAAAGCCATTTAGTATCAACTGCTCTTTATTGGTTTGGCCCAGCTGAGTTGGTATTTTCAAGTGTAAGAAGCGTTCGCGGCGCAAGTGATGATGATGTACTTCTGGTTTTAAAGCATGATAACGGAGTTGATTCCTATCTCTCAGCCAGCGCGATTAGCGGAAAGCCTGGGCCAAAGATTCGCTTAAATGGCGATAAGGCAAGTTTGGTGATTACTGAACTTGATAAGCAGGAGGAGATTTTAAGAAGGGGTTTTAGGGCGACAGCTGGCCAGTGGATAGATGGCGATGAGATTACAAGTAGCGCAAAAATTTATAAGGGAAGTGACTCATTTTCTTATCGAGGAGAAGCTGGTTTCTATCCTGCTTTTTATAACGAGGTAAGACTTGCTATTGAACATGGCGGCGAGCTACCAGTAAGTCGAGAGTTATCATTAAGCGTTGCCAGAATAATTGATCAGGCGCGCCAAATAAGTATTAGGTAAGGCCTACTCCGCAAGTAAGGCGCTTAGCGCTGGAGCTAAGTGAGGATAATCAAAATTAAAACCAGCATCTAGTAGCGCAGTTGGCAAAACCTTTTTTGAGCCTAGAACTTCACTTGAGAACCCTCCAAGGGCGATTTTGAGAGCAAACCCTGGAACTGGAATTAGTGCAGGGCGCTTTAGCGCTCTTGCAAGGGCTGAAGTAAATTCTTGATTCGTTGCTGGATTTGGAGCGGTGAGATTTACCGCGCCGCTAACTGGCTTCTCCAACAGAAAGCAGATCGCCTCAACAAGATCATGAAGTGTGATCCACGACCACCATTGCTTTCCACTACCTAACTTTCCGCCAACGCCAAACTTAAAGAGCGGTAGCATCTTGCCTAACGCTCCACCAGTTGAATCTAAAACTAGTCCGGTTCTAATCTTTACCACTCTAGTATTTGTGGCAAGGTCGGCTGCTGACTCCCACTGCTTGCAAACGGCTGCTAAAAAATCATCTCCAGGTCGATCAGATTCACTCACCGCTCTATTGCCAGTTTCGCCATACCAACCAATGGCGCTCGCAGAGATAAAAACATCAGGCTTAAGATTTGAAACAGCATTAGCAATTGTTGTTGTACCAAGGAGTCGAGAATTTAAAATCTCTGCTCGATATTTCTTAGTCCATCTCTTGTCGCCAACATTTGCGCCAGCAAGGTGAATAATTGCATCAACGCCATCAAGAGCTGCTAGATCAATATCTCCACTTCTAGGATCCCAAAAGACTTCATCGGGGGAGACTACTTTTCGTCTCACAAGTTTTTGAACGGTGTGGCCTTCAGACTTTAGATGGCCGACAAGCGCCGTGCCAATTAAACCTGATGCACCAGTGATGGCGATGCGCTGTGGCAGGGACATTTACAGCCCTAGATCAGATTCGAAACGACCCTCTTCTAACCGGTCTTTAAGAGTAGTTAAGAATCTTGCAGCATCTGCGCCATCAACAATTCGATGATCATAGGAAAGTGCAAGATAGACCATGGAGCGAATGGCGATTGTCTCTCCGCCATCTTCACCCTTAACAACCATTGGGCGCTTAACAACAGCGCCAACTCCCAAGATCGCTACTTGAGGCTGGTTAATTATTGGAGTATCAAAGAGTGCTCCTCGGGATCCAGTATTTGTGATGGTAAATGTGCCGCCACCTAAATCATCTGGCGAGATCTTGTTATCTCTAGTTCTTGAAGCCACATCAACAATTCTTCTTGCAATGCCGCCCATATTGAGATCGCCAGCATCACGAATCACTGGGACTAATAGACCGCGCTCGGTATCAACTGCAATGCCAAGGTGTTCGGCTCCATGATAAGTAATCTGATCGCCTTCTACTGAAGCATTTACAACTGGATGTTGTTTAAGCGCTTCACATACTGCCACTGCAAAAAATGGCAGATAAGTTAATTTCACACCTTCGCGACCTTCAAAGGTTGCTTTAGCTTTTTCGCGCAGACGTGCAATCTTGGTGATATCAACTTCAATAACTGTTGTTAGCTGGGCGCTAACAGAGAGGGATTCAAGCATTCTTGCAGCGATAACTTTTCTAAGTCTTGACATGCTTACTGTTGTGCCACGAAGCGGGGAGACTGCAACAGATTGGGTGCGAACTTCACTTGGAGCAGAAAAAGTTTGCGCTGCAGGTGAAGCAGCCACTTGAGTTGGGCGAGATACAGCTGCCATAACATCTTCTTTTCGGATTCTTCCGCCAACTCCAGTGCCACTTACTCGAGAGAGATCAACGCCATTTTCACTGGCAAGTTTTCTAACAATAGGAGTTACATAGGAATCATCAAGCACAGATCCAGCTGTAGGTTTTGGAAGAAGTGGCGGCGGAGTCTTTGGCGGAGCAGGAACAGGTTTTTCAACTGCAACCACTGGAGCAACAGGTGCTTGCACAACGGGGGCCTGAACAATCGGTGCTTGCACAACTGGTGCAGGCGCTGGTGTTGGTACCGGAGCAGGTGTTGGCGCTGGAGCAGCTGCAACTGGAGCACTTGGTGATGAAGCGCCATCACCGATTAGGGCAAGTTCAGTTCCGACAGCAACGACGCTATCTACTGGAATTAAAATCTTCTCTAATTTACCGGCAGCAGGTGATGGAATTTCAGTATCGACTTTATCGGTTGAGACCTCTAGTAACGGTTCATCGAGTGCAACTTGATCACCTTCGGCTTTTAGCCAACGAGTTACTGTTCCCTCAGTTACGCTCTCACCGAGAGCTGGCATCTTTACTGAAAATGACATTTTCTCTAAACGCCCCTTTGTTGGTATCTAATACTTATTCTAACGAGCAATCCATCTGATGATAAAAAGCCTAACCGAAACTCTCTAGCCATGAGCGTGAAGCGGCTTTCCAGCAAGGGCCATATGAGCCTCACCCATCGCCTCAGAGAGGGTTGGATGAGCATGGAGATGTTGAGCAACATCATCAGCATCAGCCTGCCAATTAAATATCAATTGTGCCTCTGCAAGGAGTTCGCCAACTCTTGAACCAACCATATGTATGCCAATAACTGTTCCGGAACTATCAGCAACTAGTTTAATCGCCCCAGCAGTCTTTAGAATCTGAGCCTTACCATTGCCAGCCAAATCATAATTAAGTTCTTTAATTTCAATGCCGCGCTTTTTTGCCTCAGCAGTTGTTAGTCCAACAGATGCAACTTCAGGCTCCGAATAAGTAACTCTTGGAACGCCGTCGTAATCAATCGGCCGTGGATTAAGGCCCGCAATTTCTTCAGCGACCATTATTCCTTCAGCAAAACCAACATGGGCTAGTTGCAGAGTAGGAATCAAATCTCCAACAGCCCAAACACCTTTTATGTTGGTACGACATTTGTTATCTACTAATACATAGCCGCGATCCATCTTGACTCCAACATCTTCATATCCAAGTCCAGATGATGTTGGGCCTCGTCCGACTGCAACAAGCAAGAGATCAGCAGCAAAGCTCTTTCCATCTTCAAGTAAAACTTCAACTCCGGATGCGCTCTTACTCACGCTCTTGAATTTAACTCCCAGTTCAAAATTGATTCCACGTTTTCTAAAGGCGCGCTCCAAAGCCTTACTAGATGATTCATCTTCTAGGGCAACTAGATGTGGCAGGGCCTCAATGATTCGCACCTCTGCGCCAAATGATTTCCAGACTGAGGCAAATTCGCAGCCAATGACTCCGCCGCCTAGAACTATTACAGATTTAGGAACATATCCCATGTGAATCGCTTGATCGCTGGTGATCACTTGCTTTCCATCGATATCAAGTCCAGGAAGAGTCTTTGCATAAGAGCCTGTTGCTAGAACGACATTTTTTCCACTGTAGCTCTCAGAGCCAACCTTGACCGTTGTTGCTGAAACCAATTTTCCTTCACCTTCAACGTAGGTGATATTTCTAGACTTAACTAAACCTTGCAGACCTTTATGAAGCTTTGAGATAACACCATCTTTATAGGCATTCACTGCGACCATATCCATGGAGTGAAATTCAGCTTTTACTCCGAATTCAGCAGAGTGCCTTGCGCCATCTGCAATCTCGCCAGCATGAAGCAAAGCTTTAGTTGGAATACATCCTCTATGTAGGCAGGTTCCGCCGAGTTTCTCTTTCTCAATTAAGGCAACCTTTAACCCTAATTGGGCTGCTCGTAGTGCGCAGGCGTAACCGCCACTACCACCACCGAGAACTACTAGATCAAAATCTGCCACA
>Ga0208222_1000593_pt1 | contig 10361 bp, 7 predicted proteins | sample LakMenEpi13Sep09_FD_150694 | JGI IMG/M metagenome (GOLD analysis project Ga0208222, IMG submission 150694) | Freshwater microbial communities from Lake Mendota, WI - 13SEP2009 deep hole epilimnion (SPAdes) | ecosystem: Environmental > Aquatic > Freshwater > Lentic | place: Lake Mendota, Madison...
AACTTTACAACCCCTGCGACCAACTGTTTGACTACCTCTGCCTTGCGCCATCCCAAGGGCCCAGGAACCATGTGACCCCAATTCCATGCGAGTCTCTCGGGCCGAAACTCAAATCCAACTTGCGCAAAATGAACCGCCAAGCCTACACAGAAAAAGCCAACCATCAGAGGAAACCCAACAAACATCACCTGCAAAAAACATCCCAAAACCCTTGGGTACCAGTCGCCCAAACTCCCGACTCCCAAGGGGATTTCCACCAAACTATCTGCAAGCCAGTTGGATATAACTTCCAACCCATAAGCACCCCAGAAATCCAGAATCGCAACTCCAACGAGCCATACTAGAGCTACCGACCATTCCTGACTCCGCGGAAATAGTCCCTCTTGCTTTGCCCTGCGACGCCTTAAGGCTGTCGCAGGATGCTTTCGGTCTTCCAGGGACTCAGCCATCTGCAGACACCTTGGATGATCTCGAAGACGTGCTCCAGGGAACGGGCTCTAGCACCGATCGCTGCTGATGATCCATCCAAATGCTGAGCTCCTCCTGAAAATACCATCCCATTCCACTTAGACTCAGTAATAACCCCCAACCCAACGCGACCCATTGCACTGAGCCAGCTAGGGCCAATCGATCCCACGCGGCAAACCCACGCGTAATCCAAGTTCTTGCAATTCCAATAGCTACCATCACAATCGCTGCAGGTAGCGCCAGTCTGAGCGCAACGCTAAGTGCCTGGCCAAATCGTATGGTCGTTTCGTAAAACAAATCGGTGGTATCCAATCCACTCCCAACCGGAAACCGATCAAACGTTTCAAGCACCAACTCCAACGCCCATCGATGCCCCCCGCACAGCACAAACAAAACACCTGTTGTTAGAACGAGTATTCGCTGAATCGGGTTCTCGTACTCCAATGCCTCATGGTTTTGTTCAAGCCTCAATCCAGACATCTCTGACAAGCTGTTTCCTGCAGTCTGGAATGCGGCTAAAAACAAATGGATCGATAACGCGATCGTTGAGCCAAAAATCAATTCACTTGCAAGCAAGCCAATTCCAAGGCCTGCCGATCCAGGCAACTCAAAGGGCATACCCAACCCAACAAGCGGAGTTATCGATAAGCTGATCATCGCTAGAAGCAACATGCGTATCGGAAAGGATACTCCCACCGATGCGAAAGGAGGTAAGCTTAAGAGGATCGGCCCGAGTCGAATCGCTACGCACGCGTAACACCAAAGGATACTCTCGACTCCTCCTGCAGCCAGTTCCTTCATGGCAAACCCTTGCCAAAGACCACTGTTGGTATCTCGATGATTCGATCCTTCGAGTACTCGACCAATTTATCGGCCATCCACGGGAGCATCAGGAGCAATGCCAACCCGATCAACAACAATCGAGGTACCGTAGCAATCGTCGAGTCCTGGATCTGCATAACCGTTTGCAATACACCTAGAAACAATCCCACCACCAAGGCGATCAGAAGCAACGGGCCGACGATCATCAAGGCTTGAAACAACGAGCCGCGTATTAAATCCACTGCGTCTTGCGTCATCATTTGGTCTAAGGCCCCTAAAGCGAACTGCCCATCGTTCCGAAACTATCAAGCAACATCTGCACGACCAATCGCCAACCATCGACCAATACAAAAAGCAATAACTTGAACGGGACCGATACCATCGCTGGCGACAACTGCGAAAGACCCATCGAACTAATCACCGCCGCAATCACCAAATCCAAAACCAAGAACGGTAAACAGATTTGAAAACCCATCAGAAATGCGGTCTTTAACTCGCTGAGCATGAATGCCGGCAAGAGAACGATCAGCGGCACACTTTCAAAGCTCTCGGGCGGTGTCGCAGTTGGTGCATACCTACTGTAGAACAAATGAACGTCATCGTAATTGCCAGCCATCGCAATTTGCCGTGACATGAACCGATGAACCGGTGCTATCCCGCGCTCCCAAGCTTCCATAGCTCCCATACTGCTGTCCTGAGCGGTATACGGAACGATCGCATCCTCGTATACCTGCTTCCAGACCGGACTCATTACAAACAAGGTGATGAACAACGTGATCCCACTGAGAACCTGAGTCGGAGGTAACTGCTGATTCCCAAGCGCCTGCTTGAGTACCCCTAAAACGATGACCACACGCACGTAACATGTCGTCATCAGGATCGCAGCAGGAGCTGCACTGAGCAACGTCAAAAGCAATAAGGTCTGAATCGACTGAGCAATCCCTTTAGGACCCAACCAACCCTCGATTCCCTCGAACCATCCACCTTGCTGCTTCGACTCACCCTTGCTGAGCCGCTCGAGCGTTTCAGGACCAATCGGCTGTGTTGCGGGTCGGAAGACCTCTGGTTCTCGACCAGCGGTTTGTTGCGAGCCTGCTTGCTGTAAACTAGCCTGCTGTGAACTAGCTTGCTCAGCGACGGCGCGCTGCGACTTGGATCTACCAATGTAGGAATCCGAACCCACCAAGCCTCCAGCGCTTGTTGTCGGACTCGCTACCGGGCCACCGGGCAGTCGGCCGACTTGACCCAAACAACGTTCCCACCCAAACCCACTGGTCCAAAGGATGCAGCCCAGTAAACATCGTATCGCAATGTTAGAGAACCACCCATTTTGGCTCTTTTGGCAAACTTCAACTCTACTGTGACTAGGTCTGTTCATGCATCGGATGTACTAGATTTCCCCACATCAACGCAAGACAACCTGCAATCCCAACGCCCGACAACCCATACAAAACACCATGCAACGGGATCAAAAACCGACCCCCCGTCTCATACAAACCAATCGTCGTTAACCCATCTGCAACCAGAATGCTAGCTAAAACGACTCCAGCGTGCCAACCGCTGCGCCAAACCCAAAACAAACCTAAGATCGCCGCGCACTTCCATGCGACATGATCGATCCTCCAAGGACCCCAGTGTGTTATCCAACGCATGGCTCCAAGTCTAGGTAAGTCGAGCCAGTGATCCTGTACCCATGTCCAAGTTTCCCTGGCTGCCAAGTCTGACAACGCGACTTCTCTCTGGGCGGCGGTCCAATCCTCCGAACCCTCTGTCGCATCAAGCTTCGAGTGCATCGATATCTCAGCCTCCGCATGCCAGTTGCCCCAGTCTTGCAACGCCTCGTCGCTATAGCCTCCACGAAGACTCGCAGCACCTTGTGCCCCCATAGGCATCAACCGCCCGGTAACGGAGCAATTCCTCATCCACCAAGGACCAACGATCAGGCTCACTACCAATCCAAAAAGCACGGGTGCAATCCACCAACGTCGAACTCCAAAATCCATCGCATTGGACCTGCTTGATCGGCGACTCACTAAAACGATCCCTGTGACAATCACCGGTAACCAAAAAATATAGAGCGATCGAAAGAGTACCATCGATCCAAAGAACCATCCCGCAGGAATGATCCATCGAAGCTTCCATGGAGAATCAGACCAAGCAAGCAAACTGATCGCAAAGCATGTCACTGCTAACAAAGCCCAAGGCTCTGTTAAAAAGTCGTTCACATAGGTCTTGATCGTCCGATCGATCGCGGCCATCGCAAGTGCTACTGCAGAGGCAATTGCATGGAGGTTCCAGATAATCTGAGAATTCCCCCGAACCAAATTTACATGCTTGCGAGCAAGATTGCCTGCAAGCCAAACAGCAAGTCCTCCAGCGATCGACAAGGCTCCGACGGACATCCAGCGAACACAAGCAAACGCGCGAGGACCCCTGGGCACCCAACGATAGATCTGACTGATGAGCCAGGGTAGGGCAGGGGGGCGTGCAGTCGTGGGACCGGGCCAATCACGCCGATCCAACTGGGTGTACTGGAATGCTAAATCGGATTTGCGATAAGGTTCCTGCCACTTGGGATCCTCCCAAGCAAACTCGTATCTGTTTCCAACAGATAAACTGTAAGCCAAAGACTCGTAGTCCGGTCCATCCCCGTGAGGTAGCGGAGGGGCAGCGATGTCACTGTTGCTGCTTAGCCAGTAACTGTTGATACCTAGCAACAACAGGGTAGCCAACAGTGCCCAAGCAACGCTTGAATTCCAGGCGATTCGAAACCAGGACTTTCGCGCCACGGTCGGTTAGTAGCGTCCGCGAAGGCTATTGCCTCCGGCGACACCAGGAACAACGCCCCCGGCACCAACACCAGGTACAGCCATGCCCGCAGGAACACTCCCTGGAAGTCCAGGAGTTCCGCTGACACCAGCGGCCAGTGCTGCAGGGGTAAGCTGAGTCGAAGCCGCACCTCGGTATTCGACCACAAGAATTGCATCCTGTTTCTGAAACGATAAGTCAGGCAAGATGCGATTGATTCCGAAAAGACCGCTCGCTCCTCCAGTTAGCAAAGTGCTTTGCTGATTGACTACCGGAGGTGCGATCACACCGCAGGACAAAATAAGCATGTGATCGGTCGGCCATCGAAATCGCTCTGCCATTCGCCATGAAATCATCTGTGGGACTTCGACTTGATAAGCCCCCCCGGCACCGGGCACCTCCAACGCAACGGGGTTCATTTTTTCCACCTGATCCACATCGCATTTGAGCATCATGTCCATCGTGCTGCCATCGAGGCTCAGCAATGGGCTAAACACCATGCGATATCCTTCCTGAACTTCTCCATACGTGGGCGTCAAGGGCGGCCAGGCTGAAGTCGTATTGGGGGTGTACTCGCGAAGATAGTTCCTAGGTCGCATCTGCTCGATCGTTTGCGTTTGGCCTTGTACCAGCGGCAAATCCAACGATTGCACTTCACGCACATCTTGGCGTTGACGAAGCTGAGCCATGACGATCGCACCATTTTCCTTGGGCATCAGCCATGCCGAAACTCCTGGAGTACGAGCCGCCGCAGATCGCATAAGCGGCAAAGCCTTGGATCTCCAGTTTGGGTTTCCAATGGTTATCAGTCGTAAACTGTAGACCTGTGGTTCGTTGATCCCATTAACGAATCGCTCGTAGACCTGAGCTACCACTTTTTGCATCCCCGCATTGTGGTACACGCGCAGCGTCGTCCGATCGGCAGTCAACACGCCAACCGGCTCCTGAAACCAAAGCTCGCTTCCTGTTTCGCGAACAATCCAGTCAATCACTGCTTGCTGAGGTCGGTCGACATTTTTCAATGCTTGGGTGTATGGCTTTAAATCATACTCGACCCAATACTGGCCAGCATCGTTTGGTAGTTCAAGTCGTTGATGGACTTTGGTGCCAAGGTTGTTCGCACTTCCTACTGGAGCGTTGACCGCAGGAGGCGCACTGGCTGGGCTGGCTGGAGCATTCGCAAGACCGGTAGGTTCCGTCGCTAGTCCCTCAATGCTCGGCACTCGCGGGATCACTTCGCCACCCGGAGGAATCGCCGGAGCGCTAGAGGGCAGCGAAGGCATCGGTAACGATGGCAGGGGGCTTTGCGAGTAAAGTCTCTCGGGGCCAAGCAAAAACAAGCAGATCGCGAAGGCTCTTTGCAAAAAAGCAAGTGATTCTTTTCGCATGCCCAAACTCCAGGTGGCTCCAGTGAATTTCGCAGTCGATTCGACTGCGAGGGATCAGATTTCTCTGGTGGATAGCCGAAATGCTAGTCTGGGGGCAATAGAGAAACTGCATCAATGATGCTTTTGTCATTCCCCGGGGCGTCAAATCGATGACCGCAGGCTACTCGGGCTTTGATACCCAGATGTTCCGATATACCACCGGATTGGAGTGGTCTTGCAAATACAGAGGGCCTCCTTGGGGTGCTTCGCCTCCAACTCCACCAGGAGTTCCTCGAGGAAATTCCAAATCGTCGTGGATGACGACACCATTGTGTCGGATCGTTACCCTTGCGTTGGTGGTTTTTTTGCCATCGGCATCGTATTTGGCCGATTTGAAATCGATGTCATAGGTTTGCCAGCTTAGTGGTGGGTAGCACATATTGAGCTTTGGACTGGCTATTTGATAGATTCCACCGCACTCGTTGTTTTCCCCTCTTAAGCCAAAAGAGTCGAGCACCTGCAGTTCGTATCGGCCTTGGATGTACACACCGCTATTGCCTCGACCTTGGCCGGAATCACTTGGCTGAAACGGTGTGCGAAACTCCAAGTGCAATCGGTGGTCTTGGAAGACATCCTTGGACTTACACCCAACGCCCAGGTACTTTCCGTCTACGAGCTTTCCACCTTCAAATCTCTCGACATTGCTTCCGTCAAACAGGACCAGCGCTTCTTTGGGTGGTTCCATCCCGAGCGTCTTGCTCTCGCGGATCACCTTGGTCAATTCACCGAGCTTGTTGCCTTCCGAATCGGTCACTCTGAGAGTCTTGCCATCGATGCTTACACTGTAGTCCCCTTCTTTTCCGGTAGCCAGCGCACTTTGGACGCGATCCACTTTGCAAATTCGGGTTGGCTCTTTGGAGTTGAATCCATCTCCTGGCAAACCTCCCTTCAATAAATGAACTTCGAGTGTCTTGTCGGATGTGGCGATGACTTGTGCTCCCCAAGTCCCATCGGTTGCGCCGACAACCCCCATGTACTCGCCTTGCAAGCGATACAGATCGCCTGCTGCTTCGATGCTTGTGAATGTCTCTGCGGCAATCAAGTCCGAAGCATTGAGCGACATCGCTACCACAGGCGTCAGGGTTCCAACAGCTAGAAATTTTCTTCGATCCATAGTCTCACTCGTTTTATTGAACCTTTGAAGTCATCACAAGGTAAAAAGCCATACCACGCAGGGTAATGATTATAACATGCCCGAAAACGAAGATCGTCAGATCGTAGCCAAAGAAGAACTCTTAGGTCAGCAGTTCTTTGACGACGCGGCCATGGACATCGGTTAGCCGAAAGTCTCTTCCACCATAACGGAAGGTTAATTTTTCGTGGTCGATTCCAAGCAAATGCAGGAGGGTCGCGTGCAAGTCATGGACATGGACTTTGTCCTGCTGGGCATAGAATCCAAAGTCGTCCGATGCACCCCAGGAAATACCAGGTTTAATCCCAGGGCCACACATCCACCAAGTGAATGCGTGGGGATTGTGATCCCGACCGTTGTCCCCTTGAGCCGTCGGCGTCCTGCCAAACTCTCCCCCCCAGATAAGCAGTGTCTCACTGAAGAGTCCTCTGCGATGAAGATCCTCGATCAAACCTGCGATAGGTCGATCGACCTGTCCGGCCAATTCCGCATGCTTTTCTTTGAGTTCCGCGTGCTGGTCCCAATACGCATGGGAGACTTGCACGAATCGAACCCCCGCTTCGCTGAGCCGTCTGGCCAGCAAGCATTGTCGCCCAAATCCATCGGTGGGCCCACCATCGATCCCATAAAGCTGGAGTGTTTCTTGGGTCTCGTTATCGATTTGAAATCGGCCCAGTGCCTCGCTTTGCATACGGTAGGCCAACTGATAAGTCTGCTCTTTGGCTGAAAGGGCTTCTGCAAGACCACCGCTTGGGCCTAAGCCTTCCATATCGCGGACGTAATCGAGTTGCAACCGCTGCAATGGATCTGGGTATTTAGGTACAAGATTCTCGATCTTTGCCTCTTTGCCTGAAACGGCAATCCTAGTCCCTTGATGATTCGGTGGCAGGAATGCGGATCCAAAGTTCCTGACCCCACCATGGCCTAATGTCGGGTTGATGGTGATGAAACTCGGTAGGTTTGTGTTTTGGGTACCAAGTCCGTAACTGACCCAAGCTCCCAAGCTTGGTCGCACGAACGTATCGGACCCAGTATGTATTTTCAGCAGCGCACCCCCGTGCGCTTCGTTCGAACCGTGCAACGATTTGATGAATGTCAATCGATCGACATGTTTCGCTACATTGGGGAACAAATCGCTGACCCAAGCCCCCGACTGTCCATACTGCTTGAATTCCCAAGGGCTCTTGAGCAAATTGCCTGTCTGCGCAAACTGGATCCTGGGTTTGGGAATCGGGAGCGGTTGACCATGCAAGCGAGCAAGCTCAGGCTTGTAATCGAAGGTGTCGATATGCGAGGGACCTCCGTGCATAAACACAAAAATCACTCGCTTGACTCGGGGTGGAAAATGACAGCCTGCAGCAAGCTCCTGTTGATCCCATGCGCCTTGGCATAAAGTACTCTGCTGGTTGGTTAGCAAATCGGCAAATGCTAATCCGCTTAGCCCCTGAGCGATGCCTCGGATCCAACTGCGGCGAACGATGCTGCCAGTATTGCTCATTGTTTCAAGCCAACTCATCGCTTACTCCACCCAAATAAATTCGCGAAGCGAAAACAGGCTATGCACTAGACTGGCCAAGGCCTTGGCTCGAATCGACTGCCGATGAGCTACAGGGTCTGCTCCATTTGCAGGTTGGATTTGCGATCCCCAAACTTCGATCGCTTGAGCAAGATACTTGTGGGATCTTGCAAGTTCTTCTACCCTGGGGTCTCGTCCTAATAGCCGTCTAAAGGCGCTCGAAATCGCTTGGGATTCATCCTGCGAACTTTCTGCTAATTCGTTACCTAGCTTCTCCGAAGACTTCCAAACGATTTCATTGTTCAGAAAGAAGAGCGATTGACTCGGAACACTAGTAACGGCTCGATGTTCGATATGGCTTGCAGGATCGACGTAATCAAAGATCGCGAAAGTGTCATTGAGCGCTGCTCGATTGATGTTCAAGTAGATACTCCGTTTGGGGCTCTCCATGCTGTGCACACCTGGCACCAATCGATGATCGATGCGATCGGCGCATGCAAGCAGGGCATCGCGAATCGGTTCCATTTCAAGTCGTTTGCGGTTTTGCTTCCACAACCATCGATTTTCAGGGTCCTCTGTATTGTAAGTTTCCGAATTGGAAGAACGTCGGTAAGTGGCCGACAAGAGAATCTCTCGATGCAACCATTTGAGTGACCATCCATGGTCCATCCAGCGCATGGCAAGGTCATCCAATAGCTCAGGGTGCGTTGGTTGCTGTCCTTTCAATCCAAAGTTTGATGGAGAACCAACTAGGGGTTGGCCAAAGTGCCACATCCACACTCGATTGACCATAACTCGTGCAAACAGTGGATTCGAGCGATGCGTCAGCCATGTGGCAAGTTGCATGCGCCCGCTCTGGCTCGGATCGATCGTCTGGAGTCCGACGGCCTTGGTCAATACGACTGGAATGCCTCTTGGGATCTTCTCAGCAGTGGGCTTGAGGTGATTGCCACGGATATGGATTGGCAATTCAATGGCTTGTTGCTCCTCGACGGCCATCGCTTTGTCCAACGCGGGCATCGCTTTTTTCAAGTCCTCGATTTCTTTGTCCAAGGCATCGATCTGTTTTTTGATATCGTCGCTGTAAGGACCGTCTTTGATGCGCGAGGCTGGATCCTCCGGGAGTTTTTCAAGCTTGCCATCGGCCAGCAGTTGCTGGTGAGTTTTTCTCAGTAACAACTTACTCGCCTCGATCGCTTGGTCGATCTTCTTTTGATGTTCGATCCGCTGCAATTCTCGCTCTTGGGTAGGCAAGGGACGCTCCATCCACTGGCTCACGAAGGCTTGGTCGGCCATCGTTCGGGTGCTCATGAATACACCGGCTAGCGAATAATAGTCGGCTTGCGTCAAGGGATCGAATTTATGGTCGTGGCATCGAGCGCACGAGAGGGTGATTCCCAGCATCGTTCGGGAAAACGTGTCGATCTGTTCGTCGACGATATCGATCTTCATCTTCTCTTTGTCTTGTTCGGCAAGCATCTTTGGACCTAGGACCCAAAAGCCAGTTGCGGTGATGAGTCGATTGCCAGCCGTCTGGTCTTGGGGAGCTGGCAATAAATCACCTGCGAGTTGATGGGTGACAAACTGATCAAAAGCCAGATCCTCATTTAGACTTTCGACCACCCAATCGTGAAATCGCCATGCGTTGGGCATATCGTGATTTTCATCGGCACCATTGCTATTGGCGTATCGGACCAAGTCCAACCAATGTCTAGCCCATCGAATTCCGTATTGGGGGCTAGCCAGCAATCGATCGATCAAGCGTTCGTAGCGAACATCTTCGGGGTCTTCCAGGTAGGCTTGGATTTCCTGCGGAGTAGGGGGTAGGCCAGTGAGTCCCAGCGTGGCTCTTCTGAGCAAAACAAGCCAATCGGCTTGCGTTGTGATCTCCCAACCTTTTGCCTTGAGTTTGGCTTGAACCAGCGCGTCGATTGGACCCATGGGAAGACTTTGGGGCATTTGCCAATCTTGGTTCGCAGGAAGGGGATGTTCGCTGATAGGCTCAAAGGCCCAGTGTTTCTTAGCTAATTCCGGATCGACCCACGATTTGTTTGGACCACTTGTGGCTGGGTTGGACAGGTTTCGTGGGTCGACCAATCCTTCTTGGATCCAACGTTCAAAGTCCTTGATCACCGACTCGCTGAGCCTGCCATCAGGGGGCATTTTAGGTTCTTGATCGCGTAGGACT
>Ga0208222_1000594_pt1 | contig 10354 bp, 7 predicted proteins | sample LakMenEpi13Sep09_FD_150694 | JGI IMG/M metagenome (GOLD analysis project Ga0208222, IMG submission 150694) | Freshwater microbial communities from Lake Mendota, WI - 13SEP2009 deep hole epilimnion (SPAdes) | ecosystem: Environmental > Aquatic > Freshwater > Lentic | place: Lake Mendota, Madison...
CGGCGTAATCGGCCGTATCGGTTTGGAAGTGCTCAAGCACCACCGTAAAGAGATCTTCCCTGGATAGACCTTGGCGAACTCTCGCTGAATCGGGCGCTACGGCAGCCGGATTGCTATTGTAAACCATCAAAGCTCGGATGTTTTTTGCATCATCCAGTAGCTCGCTGGCCAAGCAATTCATGTTGACGTGTCGGCGCGATGGGCTGGTGCGATGGGCACCGGTTAACTCACGGCGATTGAGTTGAAATCCACCGCTGGTCGAGAGCACAGCACCTGCCCCTTGTCGCTTCCAGGCTCCAATGAGGGCCGGCAGCAGTGTGATGGCCCTACATGCGTTGCCTCCACCCTCGTTTCTGGTCATTCCATAACCGACTTTGATAAAACTCGGACCGCCTGTGGCATACTTTCGGACCATGGCTTGGAGCGCCTCTAATGGCACATCGCAATACTCGGAAGCTCTTGGAAGAGTCCATTCCTGGCAAGCTTGTCGGTACTGATCAAGCCCCTGCGCAAACCGATCCAAGTAATCCCGATCTTCCCAGCCCTGGGCGAGTATCTCCCCCCCTATTGCCAAAGCCAAGGCGGCATCGGTACCGACGCGGATTTGCCAGTGTTCGTCGGCAAAACGAGAGGTCTCGTTCCGATAGGGATCGATGTGCAGGATCTTTGCACCCCGGCGGCGTGCTTCTTTAAGGATCGGGGCAAGATGCGAGTTGCTGCGCAGGACATTGATTCCCCAAAGGATGATGAATTTCGAATGAACCAAATCCTCAGGATCCGTTCCGATCTTGTTTGGGCCATAGTTGGCTTCCCAAGCCGTACCACCGGTCGTTGCACAAATCGTCTGGTCAAGTTCCAACGCTCCCATGGCTCTAAAAAAAGCGCTGGGCGAGTCACCTTGGATCACTCCCATGGTTCCGGCGTAGTGGTAAGGCAATACCGATTGCGGACCGTGCTTGTCTAGAACGCCTTGCAGGCGATGAGCTATTTCGTCCAAGGCCTCTTCCCACGAGATCAGTTCGAACTTGCCTAGGCCTTTGGCTCCGCATCGCCGCATGGGTTGCAAGAGGCGGTCGGCTTGCTCTTGCCTTTCCGGATACCGAGCAGTCTTGACGCAAGCAAAACCTCGAGTGATCGGGTGGGATGGGTCTCCTGTGAGTCCGACGACTTGATTACCCTGGACTTGGATATGCAGTGCGCAAGCATCGGGGCAGTCCAGTGCACAAACCGAGTGACGCACCTCAATAGAACGGTGGTGGTTCATTAAATCAACCTAGTGCACCAAGCATCGGCGATGGCGACAATCATGGGAATGTCTCGCTGAGAGTTGGTTAGTAAATGATTGCTTCCAGGCAAAGCCACCAGGGTTCTTGGAATGGTGTTTCCCGCCTGCGTAGCTTCGGTGGGCTGATCGTATCTTGCATTGCGAATCGCATGATAAAAGCCAACGGTCTCGTCCTCCGGAGAATGGAAAACGAGCAGGGCTTTTTGCAGTTCCTGGACCGATTTGCGCAAGTCGTGTTTGCGAAAGTCCTCGACCATCTGTTTATGGATCTGGAGGCTCTGGCCTCCGATGTTGACCGTACCGGCCCCTTGGTTTGCGATAGCAGGATCCATCCTCTCAAGCAGATCGGCAAGATGATATGTGTCGCTTGGAGCCGCAATCGCGATGACTCCCAAGACGCTTGGGAGCCGTTGGGCCATAGCCAAGCTGGATGCACCACCGAAACTGTGACCGATGAGAAACCGTGGCGCATGGTACTTGGCCGATAAAAAATTCGATGCAGCTAAGAGATCTTCGCAGTTGGTGCTGAAGTTGGTCTGCGCAAACTCTCCATCGCTTCCTCCGAGTCCGCTAAAGTCGTAACGCAGCACTCCCCAGCCGCAGTCGGCCAAGCCTCTGGAAATTCGTACGATGGCTTTGAGATCCTTGCTGCAGGTAAAGCAGTGTGAGAAGAGCATCCAACCGCGAATCTCCGCTGTTGGGATCTCCAGAATTCCTGCAATCTTTCCGCGCTGGCCGGGGATCTCAACCCGATGGCTCTTGCTCATCGACCCATCCGTCTCATTTGAATCGATCCACGATCTCCGGCAGCTTGGAAATCCCCCGATAGCACGTTGCCTGAAACCTGGGTTTGCATCTGGTAGCTGCCCAAAATAGGGCCTAGCTTTTTCGAAGAACTCAAAAGGATTGCTCCGTCTGGGGTCGTATGAGCAGCGAGTTCTGCTCGATAGGCAAAAGGGATAATCGCCGCAAATCGACCCGTGAATCGGGCTTGGTAAGTCCCACGGTTCGTCGGAGTGATTGCAACTCGCATCGGTCCAGAGTGTCCGGTCGATTGGCTTTGCCATCGACCTTTCCAAACCCCCTGGGGATTTTCCTGTGCTACAGACGACCTGTTGCAAAGACAGATCGCAAGACCGATGGTTGCATAAAACAGGATTGCAGATAATTTGCTCATGGTTGAGTAGTTCAAGGGATTGCGGTGAGATTTGTCACTTCGATTATAGTTCAGCGGCAAACCGACGTCACGGGTTGCCCATCGGGCTTTTCTAAAGTGGGGCAACCAAGAGGCGATGGCTGAATCCAACTGGGATAAGATTTCATCGGAGTTATCCGAGGGCATGTCCAAGAAACAGCTATGGCGCATGCTGCGTCAATTCAAAGAGCCCGATCCTACTTGGTTAGCGCCCTCGGGATGGTTGTGGAAAATTAGCGGCGAATTGTCTTCCGGGGACGAAAAAGCCCTCAAACTTAAGTTGCATTCGGGTGAGTTTCGCGATGCATGCGAGACGGTTTTGTTGCGACCTCGACCGAATCGATTTGCAGTTTGTCTTTCCACGCAGGTCGGCTGCGCGGTGGCTTGTCGTTTTTGCGCGACGGGCAAAATGGGTTTCCAGAGAAATCTATCGGTATGGGAAATCGTCGAGCAATTTCTATGGGCCGGCCGGGCAGCTAGAACGTTCAGTCCCAAACCCGAGCACCCTGTGCCTCTGAGGAACGTCGTCTTTATGGGGATGGGTGAACCGCTTCACAATCCCGTAGCGGTCCAGGAGGCGATCGAGCTACTGAGCCATCCTAAGTGGTTTGGTTTATCGCTGCGATCGATCACCCTCTCGAGCGCAGGTGTTCCTGGCAAAATGATTCAGATGGCTAAGCGATTCCCACGACTGCGTATCGCCCTGAGTCTTCATAGCGCTGATACTCAAAAACGTCGGTGGTTGGTTCCCAAAGCGGTGGCAGATTTGCAACTTCTCCGACAAACGGTCCAGGAAATCAACGCGATTCAAAACGACACTCTGTGGCTTGAAATCGCCTTGATCGCAGGGGTGAACGACTCTGCACAAGACGCCCACTTGCTGATCGAGTTCTGTAAAGGCTTAAACGTTGAAGTCAACGTGATCCCCTACAACGATACGTCGCATGCCCCGGAGGATCCGGATTTTCGAGCACCATCGCCCGAGGTAATCGATGCATTTATAGCGAAAATACGTAATGCTGGCATCTTCGTCACACACCGCAAAACGCTGGGGCAAAGCATCCAAGCGGCTTGTGGGCAATTGGTGACTAGGTCCCTTCTGCCAGGTCATTAGTATTAGGTTTAATAGAAGTTCGCAGCCAGGAGTCAATTTCCAAGCGAAGGCTGGCGGTACATCTTTTTCTTTTGGAACATCGCGCGGTGGTCGCTCAGTTCGTTTCTTAATACACCCTCGTCGGTCAGTTGTATGGCTTGGTTGATGGTGTTGATGGCGTTGGTGAAATCACCTTGGGCCGCTTGGGACATGGCCAGCACGTGCAGTAGATGAGGGTTCAGGTTTCCTTGGCTAGCATCGATTGCTTTGAGTGCCGTTTTCCCGGCGGCTTGTGGGTCCCGATAGAAGTCTTCAGGGCAGGTTGCCATCATCCAGGCTGCGTTTTGAAGGGCACGGACATAATTTGGATCGGATTTGATGGCTTTTTGGTAAGCTTCGGCGGCTTCTTTCCACCGTCCGAGGGATTGGCAGGTATCGGCAAATTCGGTTGCAACCTTGGCCGAATCGGGTGCGAGGCTCATGGCCGATTGGTAATCAGCCAAAGCGGCTTCGGTTTGACCGAGGGCGAATCGAGCGTTTCCGCGTCCGCTAAATAGATCCGCGATCTTTTTGTCCAAGGCGATCGCTTTATCGAAATCCTCGATGGCTTCTTGGTAATTCCCTTTACGAAAGTAAATCTCGCCGCGATTGTGAAAGGCCTCTACGAATTTGGGATTCAGCTCGATCGTTTTGCTGAACGAACCGATAGCGTTTTCAAAGTCCCCAGCGATCGCAAGGATAACACCCAGGTTATGGTGTGCGCGCCAGCGAAGCGGATCGTTTTGAATGGATAGACGAAAGTCGTCGGCGGCTGCACGGTCGAGGTTCTCGGCCTCTGCCAATTGGCGAGCCGCAACCATTTCACCTGCCATGTCGGACCGCAACTCACCGCGTCGATTCGCAGCCCAACTGATGAGTTTCTTTGCATAAGCTCGTTCGGAGACCAGCCGGGTGCTGTCTCCGGCGATGTTCTTGCACCTTTGGATGATGCTGTTGTATTCGAGCACCGAGCGAGCCTGCTGAGCACCGTCAAAGAGGGTTTGAAGATCCGCCGGAACCTGTTCCTTGGAATCCTGGTCGCTGGGGTTTGGCTTGGAAAGCTCCGATGGAGCCTGGCTGCTTGTCGGGGTTGGCTCGTCGGGGGATTGTCCGGGCAACTCAGGGCCCGGATCCAGGGCCGATTGCCGATCCCAAGAGGTTCGAGGGATGGATCTTTGGGCCAGGAGTGTTGGCGTCCAAAACGCGACCAAACAGGCCATGAGCAAGTTTCCAAACAGCATCGACCGGCGGATCAGCATCGCTGCGCTCTCCCTAATTTCCCTTGAAACAGTGAGCTCTAAGCTCAAAAACATGCGATTTATCGTAGCAAAAAAACCGAGTTGTAGCATCGTCAGTAACCCTGGTTTTCTCACAGGCTTATCGGTACATTGCCTACAGCCAAGACTCCGTCCGCACCATAATTCATCTTTGAGAGTTTGATAGCGATGCCAGTAACCGATGCGACTGTCCGAAGACTCCACGAAATCTTGCTCCAAGTGGCGGATATTCGAGGTCAAATCGATCGTGGTCCCAAACAAATCAAAGCGGCTCAGACCAAGGCACAGACGGCTCGAGATGCAGTTACGCAGTGCAAGGAACAAATCAAAAAAAGTCGGATGGAAGCCGATCGCAAGCAACTTCAGCAGCGGCAGTATGAATCTAAACTCTATGAGTGGCAGGGGAAACTCAATGCGGCGGCAAACAATCGCGAATACCAAGCCATCAAAGACCAAATAGCTGCCGACACCCAGGCAAACAGTGTCCTGTCGGATGAGATTTTCGAAATTCTCGAAAGCATCGATTCACTTCAGAGCAAGCTGGTGGCTCTAGAAGGAGAGCTCAAAACGATTGAAGAAGACACCAGCAAAGTAGAGGCCAAAATTCAGGATCGCATCGGCGTGCTGGGCGGTGAATTGGTCCGCGTCGAAGGAGAGCTCAAACAAGCCGAGGCTCAGTTGCCCGAGGACTTTGCAGCAACCTATCATCCACTGGTGAAGACTCGCGCCGAAGAGGCGTTTGCTCCGCTGGATGATCGATCCTGTGGTGGATGCAATACCGGACTACCCCCTCGCGTTGTCGACCAGCTCAGGCAAGGTCATCCTGTCTCGTGCCCTAGCTGTGGACGATGGCTTTATCGACCTGAATGACCCAGTATCCAAAAGACCAACATTCCCCAGAGAGCATGCCTGTCGGTTTGCTTGAGATGCTACCTGAGCATTTGCTCGAACGAACCAGGGCTATCAGCCTGCCGTGCAACGAATCGATCCGGGTGGCTACAAGCCAAGAAACTCCAATCCTTTATTGGTCGCATCATGCCCAACGCACCGATGAAAATCCGGCCCTGGATGTAGCTTGCGCCTTGGCCATCGAACTGGATCGTCCTTTGCTGGTCTATCAAGGTCTTTCTTCGGACTACCGCTACTCATCGGACCGACATCATGTGTTCCAGCTCCAGGCAGCCAAAGACCTGCAACTCGATTACCGGAACCTCGGAATTCGATATGCCTTTCATCTACAAACCAGAGCCGACAATACTCCCTGGCTGACAAAGCTTGCCCAACAGACCGATCTGTTAATCACCGACGACTTTCCAGGCGAGCCCACCGATCGATGGCTTAAGCGACTTTCGCTTCTGAAACATTTGACGATCTTGGCCGTCGACACCGCATGCGTTGTCCCGATGCAACTGGTCGGTAGGGCCTTCGATAGAGCCTTTGCATTTCGCGATGCTACCAAGAAACTCTATCGAGAGCGATTGGATCGAGCATGGCCAAAAAACTTGGAAATACCCAGGTTTTTCGACAAGACGGTTCCCTTCGATGCCTTGGACTGCGAGCACGAAAATCCCTACCAAGCGGTTTCACGTTGCCAAATCGATCCGATGGTGCCTCCCGTTGCCGACACCATCGGTGGAACTCGTGCAGGATATCAGCGATGGGACGAGTTTTTGAATTCCCGAATCGCTCGTTACGCCTCAAAACGCAACGATCCGTGCGGAGATGTTTCCAGTCGCATGTCCGCTTACCTTCACTATGGCATGGTCTCTCCGATGCGATTGGCCAGACAAGCCAACCAAAAGAAGGCAGAGAAATACTTAGACGAACTTCTTATTTGGCGAGAATTAGCTTACGGCTATTGTTTCTACAAGGGGGATTACCGATCCACAAGCACTCTTCCAAGTTGGGCTCTTGAAAGCTTGCACAAACATATGCAAGACCCACGCGATGCGATCTACTCATGGGAGACCCTGGCCCGCGGTCAGACCCGCGATGCCCTGTGGAACGCATGCCAACTCAGTTTGCTCAGGCACGGTGAGCTGCACAACAACGTACGGATGACCTGGGGTAAATCGATCTTGCAGTGGACCAAATCACCCGAGCAAGCTTTGGAGTGGATCATCGATCTGAACCATCGTTATGCTCTGGATGGTCGCGATCCGGCGTCCTACGGAGGAATCCTCTGGTGCTTAGGTCAATTTGATCGCCCGTTTTATCCCGAGCAGCCAGTACTTGGTACCGTTCGCCCACGTCCCACATCCGAGCATTTAGGAAGGTTGGATTTGACAAAGTACCAGGCCAAGGTCTCTCGCTCGATTGCTAGTAGACCCTGCAGGGTAGCCGTCGTAGGAGCAGGTGTTTCAGGACTGATCTGCGCTAGGACCTTGCATGACATGGGCTTGGATGTCGAAGTCTTCGAGAAATCCAGAGGGCTCGGGGGGCGAGCCGCGACTCGTCGCACGGAATCTGGTCTGTCACTGGATCATGGAGCACCTTTTCTCGAAACCAAAACTAGTCTCTGGGATCGTTTTGCCCAGTCATGGGAGCAAGACCAAGTCGTGTGCCGCTGGCAACCGCGATTTGGGATCTGGACCCAATCGGGTTCATCAGGTGCAGTGACTCAACACGACTTGGCCAACTCCAAACTCTGGGTTGGTCTCTCTGGAATGAACCGGTTGGGTAAGCATCTAGGGGAAGGGCTCAAAGTGCGTTACCACGCGACCGTTAACGCCTTGGATCGTCACGATAGTGCTTGGACTCTTCATGGGATTCAAGTTGGCGATGATCGCGCAAGTTCGGAGTTTAGATCGGGGCCCTATGATTGCCTAGTACTGGCGATTCCTGCTCCTCAGGCCGCTTCGATGGTTCCTGGAAATTGCTCTTGGAAATCGTTTGCAATCCAGCAGACGATGGAACCTGTTTGGGCAGCACTGATCGAGTTCCAGCAGCCATGGCAAATTCCATGGGATGCAATTTCCTTTAAGAATCACCCATGCCTGGACTGGATGTCTCGCGAATCGAGCAAGCCTAATCGAGCTGCCCAAGAGGCATGGGTCGTGCACGCCACGCATTCATGGACCCATGCGCATCTGGAGTGCAATCCAGATCAAGTGGCTCGATTGCTCCTGGAGTCCTTAGTCGATTTACACTCTGAGTCGTTGCCCAAGGTTGCCTGCGTTCAGGCTCACCGTTGGCGTTATGCGCAGCCCAAGCGCACCGATCCGGGGAATCTTTCCGGGGCGATTTACCTTTGGGATATCGATGCGTCGCTGGGTGCCTGTGGTGATTGGATCTTACCGGCCGAGCCACAAGGTGTAGTGGGTAGGCCATCGGGGCTATCCAGGGCGTTGGAATCTGGGGCAGCCATGGCCGGAGAGATTCTTCGAAGTTGGATCGATCGGAACCCAATTCAAAAGCAAGCAATTCAGCAAATGCTGTTTTGACGCAGGCTTTCTAAGGCCTGCTATTGACGCAAATCCTCTATTTTCACTATCTATCTTAGGTTTCAACGAGGGGGAGAGCACGGATAAGCAACTCGCCCGAAGGTACCTGGGTCGGAGCTTTGATCGTGAAAATATCTGTTATTTCCCCGGTTTACAACGAGTGCGAAGTCCTGCCATATCTGTTGGACTCGTTGCCAAAAGTTCTATCGAAGCTGACCGATCAATACGAAATCATTTTGGTCAACGATGGAAGCAGCGATGGTTCCGACCAGATCATTCGTCAGCGAGCCCAGTTGGATAGCCGCATAAAACTGGTCAGTTTTAGCCGCAATTTTGGACAGCAGGCTGCGATCACCGCTGGTCTGGACTGCGTGACTGGAGACATCGTCGTGGTTATGGATTGCGACATGCAGGACCCTCCCGAAATGCTCTCGGCGATGTTGGACAAGATCCATCAGGGTTATGACATCGTTTCATGCCGACGGACTGGTCGCGATGGTGAGTCGATCTTCAAGAGATGGAGTTCGACAGCGTTTTATCAAGTGATGCGATATGGGATTGATAAGCGGATCGAGCCCGAGGTGGGTGACTTTCGGATGTACACGCGTCGTGCGGTCGATGCGCTGCGAGCCTTTCGAGAGCAGCATCGATTCATGCGAGGGGTAGTCGCGTGGCTTGGTCTCAAAGAAGCGATCTTGCCATTTCATCGGCCTGCTCGAGCGGCAGGACAAACCAAGTATCCGGTGTCTAAACTAGTCAAGCTTGCTTGGACTGCGATATCGTCCTCGTCCCCAGCCCCATTAAAAATCAGCAGCTATCTCGGCTTTGGTATGGTCGTTGGCTCAGCTATCGCCGCATGCCTGTGCGTCTTGGGATTGATTGGCCACTGGACGATTGCCACAAGCTTGGCCTGGATCGCATTTATGCTTGGACTCAGTGGCATTCAAATGTGTGCTATAGGTCTTTTGGGCGACTATGTTGGCAGAGTTTTCGAGGAGTCCAAGGGTCGGCCATTGTATGTGGTCAATGAAGTTTGCAATATCGATCGAACGCCCGAGCAGCCCAGGGCATTGTGGTTGGACTCAAGCGACGGAGAGACCCCTGTGCGGGTTGAACCTCGCATTTATGGACCGATTGTTTTGCCAAATCCATCGAGGAAGGTAGGTTGAGAGCCGGTAATGGCAGATCCATCGCATTCGGGAATTCCATCGCGCAATCTTGCACTACGGGATTGTGTTCTATTGATGACAGTCTGCGGAGTCGTCCTTTGGCTAGGGCTTGGCACCACCCACCTTTGGGATCAGGACGAAGGCTATTACGCGAGTGTCGCTAGGGAGATGTTTGATCGCCAGGATTGGATTGTACCTACCTTCAATCAAGAGTTATTTGCTCACAAGCCCCCGATGATGTACTGGGGCATGCTCGTTGGCTTTCAACTTTTTGGGGTCTGCGAATTTGCTGCAAGGTGGGCTTCGGCGATCTTCGGAACCGGTATGGTTTTGCTGACCTATGCGTTGGGTCGAATGCTGATCGATCGACGCACGGGGTTGCTTGGCTCCTTGGTATTGGTATCGAGCTTGATGTTCACCGTCGTAGCGCGTTCGGCGACCGCGGACGTGCATCTTGGTTTTTTTATCCTCCTTGCAATCACGATTTGGGTCCGAGATGCCAAGCGATCGCTTGCCCAGGGATTGAAACAGGATCATGGATTCCCCGTTACTTGCATGAGCACTTGGGTTGGAATCTATCTCTCGATCGCTTTGGCCGTGCTATCCAAAGGGCCGATCGGATTTGTGTTCCCGATTGCGATCCTAGGAACGCTGACGCTGATGTGGCCATGGATTGAGGGAAAGAAGTGCGTTCTTCGAGATCTAGTTTCGATCAAAAGGTTTGGACTGGCAACCTTGTCGATGCGACCTTTCGCAGGGGCAGCAGTGCTCTTGGCAATCGCCGCTCCGTGGTTTCTTATGGTCAATCAAAAAACCGGCGGGGCTTTTCTGTCGGAGTTTTTCGGGGTGCAGC
>Ga0208222_1000599_pt1 | contig 10336 bp, 18 predicted proteins | sample LakMenEpi13Sep09_FD_150694 | JGI IMG/M metagenome (GOLD analysis project Ga0208222, IMG submission 150694) | Freshwater microbial communities from Lake Mendota, WI - 13SEP2009 deep hole epilimnion (SPAdes) | ecosystem: Environmental > Aquatic > Freshwater > Lentic | place: Lake Mendota, Madison...
ACTAGAGATAATTTATTAAAAATGTTTGTTTTCAACAATTGGTCAGAAGCCGACCTTAAATGTTTAAAACTTGTTCAAAATAAAACAGATTTCAATCCACATTTAGTTGTTGAGCAAAATTTAACAAAAAACTTTTTAGAAAAAGTTAGTCCAAATTTCAATGAAAATCCAGTATTATCAATGCTATTAAATTTAGAAATTTTAGATTTAACTAGACTTATTCCTTATAAAATAACATCAAATTGTTTTGGAAGAGTTTTTTACAATAATTTTGTTCCGCAACAAAACGGCTCTGTTTCTAACATAGAAGAAATTTTTTATTGAATTCTAGTTATTTTATGTGTAGATGAGGGATCTAAAATAAACGGGCCTTCGTAATTATTCTGATCTATTTTATATAAAATACAAGTTACATTTTTTTCTTTATCTAGAAAGACTAGATGCTCTTCAAACTTTTGCCAATAAGTTTCATTGAATCTTTCACAACTACCAATAATAACGCCGTCTTCTCGAAGATACAAAATACCATAATACTGATTATTCCCAAAAAAATCCCATACATCTAATATATCAAATTTATAATATGAATGTAAAATATTCGGCGAATTAGGGTCTTGTGAATCTAAAACTTGTTTAAAAAAGTTTTCATATTCTGATATATTGCGGTTAATATTTGAAACATGATGATACCTGCCTAGTTCATTTAGATAAGAATAGTCTTTAGAGCTTAATTCTTTAGAAAGAACACTTGTTTCTGAGATAGGAATTTTTGAATATTTAGCAATAATAGACACTGATTCATGTGTGCTATAAACATTATAATCTTGAGCTAAAGAAGTATATTGTTCATATCTAGACCAATTTTTGATTTTATTGACCGCCGCATTAGATAAAATAAAAGAATTTTTTGAATGTATTAAAGTAAAATTATTTTTTATTTCAAACGGGTTATATTTTTGGGGTATAAGATATTCCCCAATTTTCCTTGTAATAAAATTCTGCTTATCTTCTACTTCTACATTTTTTGAATCAATTAACAAACAAGGATCAGTATAACAATAGTTTTCATCTAAAAAATTCCTAAGACAATCAATATGCGTAGAAGAATTTAAGTCAACAAATAAATACCATTTAGAAGTGTTCGGTTCATTGTACAAATAATCAATCCATTTTAGTGAGTTTACTTTATTGGATTTATAAAAAGAATAGTTTTTATCTATTTTTAGATTGACTTCATTTTCCTTTTCATCTATTAAGAATACAATTTTGTAAGAAATATTCTCACTTGATTGTAAAACACCAAAAAAATTAGAAAAATTTCTAACTTTATACAAGGCATCTTTTGTAAAAGGCGAGCATAGTACTCCTATTGTTATATCTAAATTTACTCCAGTGTTGTGTATTTCTATTGAATTAACTGAATGATTCATTTTATGTTTTTAGCAAAGCCTTCTGAAACTAAAAGTTCATTTATATTTAAGTCTTTGTTGCTTTCGTTTAAATAAATAGTACCCAACCATCTACCGTATTTTTCTTTTTTATCTTTTTCTGTGATCAATTTTATTTTTTTTCCTAAAATAAGAGAAGACAATTTATCTTTTGATATTCCTCCCGCAAGAGAGGATTTTAATTCTGGAGCGTTTATCTTGGATAATCTAATTATCTGTTGTTTTAGTAAAATTCCGAAACCTAAATCAATATCTACTACTATAGTGTCTCCATCTTTAATAGAAATTACATTTGCAGAGTAAGTATACATAAATATATATACACACTCTAAAAAATCTATTCTAAATAAAAAGAATAGTTACCTAATTGAACTTCGTTATTTTTAATGAAACAAAATTCAAGATCATTACATGATATTTTTTTATCGTTAGATAATTCGAAAATAACAGAATCGCTTGATTCTGGATAATAGTTCTTATAAAGAATATTTATATCATCTGTTCGACCATTTAGGCGGTTAAAAACACATCTAATATTAGGATGGCTTTTTATAAATAGAGATAGAACTTCGGAAACGTATTTGGATGGCATTTTATTTATTTTACAAATCTATAAACTTTTGCTGGCTTTCCACGACCTGTAGAAATTTCTTTTACAACTTTTAATTTTCCGCTTGCAATTTCTTCTTTGAAGAGCTTATACAGATCGTGAATTTTCACGCTGTTATTATTCAGTACATCTTTTATTGTGAAGTCTACATTTTGAACTCCATTAAGAGTATCAATGGATAGAGATTCTTTTGAAGGTCTACCTCTTTTTTTCTTAATAGAAGTGTCTTTAGTATTCTGTGGTTCTATTGTATTATTTTCTATGTTCATAAATTCTTTAGTTAATGGTCTAACTCTAACAGAGTTAGAAATGTGATAAGAAAACGGTTTCCAAGGTTCGGACGGGAGTTGGCGAGTTTGACCTTCAATAAGTGAGCTACATTCGCTTGACGATATAAATTTAAGATTTTTCATAGTATCATTTAAAGGAGGAATCTCGAATCTTTCGCCTGGCCTTAAAAGGCATACTGGAACTAAGCCGTCTTTATTGTTTTGTTTCATAAGAAGCATGATATAACTTTTTTAATCAAAACTCAAGAGAATTTTTTGCTAAAATTTTATAAACGCAAAAAATTAAAATAAAATAAATAGTTAGTTCAAACATATTAAATATTAGAAAGATATTGTTTTCCCAAGCTTGTTATTTTTCTACCTCCCGGCACAATTTCCATCAAACCATGTTTTAATGGGTATAATTCAAATTCAGAACGAATTGCTTGTGTAGAAAGTCCTGTTATAGCACTCAAATTTGTCAAGGAGCATACTTGTTTTTGGTTTAAAATTTTTAAAATTTGAATTTCAGTGTTTTCCAATCCTAATGGCATAATATCAAGAATTGATTTAATCTTATTCCAAATTTGGTCATCAACATAAGAAATATTATGTGATTTTGCGTATTGGCAAATATTGTCTTTTGCCATAAGCGTGGCGTTTCGGGCATTGCCTCTGCATACGCTAGCAATATCTTCTAAAGTTTTTGAATCATATTCAACATCATCGCTGTTATGTTTGATTATATTAGCCAGATCGCTATAAGTATATTCTTCCATATGTATCATTTTACAACGATCTTTCATGGGCATAATTACTTTTTGCGGATCAGTTGTTGCAAAAATAAAAGATATTTTTTTAAAATCAAATTCGATTTGATAATCTTCAAATCTTAATGTATTTAAATTATGTTTATTAGGATTTAAAACGCTTAATAGACAGGTTTGCACGGGTATAGGCATTTCATGAACTTCATCAAAAAATAAAGTTATGTGCTGATCTCTTACATATTGTAGGACAATATCTTCAACAAACTGCCGAACATTTTTAAGTGTAGAGCAATTAATTGTAAGCATAGGCTTTACCCTGCCCAAACTTTTACTTTTTAAATTTTTAGCAACTTGTGTCGCTAGCATTGTTTTACCCTGTCCTCTTTGACCTACAATAAAGAGATGCGGTAAAATTTCTGTTTTTTCAAATGCATTTATATAAAATCCAAGAATACTTTTTGTTTTATCTTGGCCGATCATTTCATCAAAATGAGTTTGCATTTTTTAAAAAATATCTAAAGTTACTTCTGGTTTTTGGATTAATTCTTCGTTTTTTGGTGTTTTATGTTCTTGTTTTAAGCTGTCATTATCTTCGCAAAAATTTGTGATTAATGTTTCTGAAGTCCCACCGGAAGAAGCTGCGATTAGGTTTTCATAATTTGCTTCTATTTTTTTTCCTGTTAACCCTAAAATTTGGGCATAACGATTCCAAATGATGACTCTAGCATTTGGTTTTAGAACTTTATTTAGTTCTTCAAGAGAAACTTGAATAAAGCTTCCACTGCCTTGTTTTCTGCCTCGTTTTTTCATTAGAAATAAATATTACAGATATTTTACAACCGAATCAAGTCTTTTTTATAAAAAATCTATTTAATCATTTTTTTTGTTCAGAACTTTAGATAAATCGTTTTGTTTTAAAATAGATTTCATACTATAGAGATCAATGTCTTTTGGAAAGAAATACATTCCAATATCTTTTACTCCTAACATCGAAGTGATATTTTTGTACAAAGATTTTATTTCTTCTTTAGATAAAGATTCTCTATCTTGAGAATTCATTTTCACAATTACAATGTCTCCAGGTTCAATTTTGGAACCTTTAACTAATTTTGTTTCTATTGATTCAATTTTCATAATATTTGGCGGAAGAAAAAGGATTCGAACCTTTGGAGGATTTTATTCCTCGGAGCTTTAGCAAAGCCCTGCCTTAAACCACTCAGCCATTCTTCCAGGGTTAATTTTCATATATATTGTAATTAAAAGATGTAAAATCATCAATAAAATGATTATTAATCATCTCTAAATAAAAAGTTTCTTTTCTTTTTCAAAAATAGGCATCCAATAAAATAAATATTTTATTTTGAAGTCGGATTTGATAAAAAATTATCATTCCAAACAACAAATTCATTAATTTCTTCTGAAAGATTTTGTTCAAAAAAATCTATTAACCATATTTCGTTTTGATTATTTTCTTCCATTTTGGTATAAGCCGAAAGCATGCTGTCCGACCATTCTTCTTTCGGAATATCCAACAACCATAAAATCGCTTGATTTAAGCGAGAAGTTTTTAAAAATTTAGACAAATCTTTTTTAGAAATAGTTTTTGTTTTTTTATTTTTCATAAACGATATACTATATATTACATGTAATTCAGGTCCAGAAAAAACTTCTATTTTTAGTAAAATTAATTAAAATTTCAGTATCTGATTCAAAAATTAACTTTTCAAGTCTATTGACTTCTTTATATTTTACATCATATGGTACCCCATCGTCTTTTAAATACATTCTGGTTGTCCCGTCTTCCTGAGGGATTCGCTCAAACATTTCTTCAATAGGTTTAATTGGTGGGTAAGCGTTTTGTAGGTCTATTTCAAGTTGAGGTCTGACTTTTGTTATATAAAAATAAGTGTTTTCTAACCATCTCGCAAATTTGCTATGCGGTTCATCAGACTCCCAATCAACAATGTCAGCCATGTATTCCTCTTCATAAAAAACTTTAATCATTTCAAAATTTAATTTTACCATAAAATCACAAGTATCTACCCATGTTCTAGGAATAAATTTTCGGAGTCTTTTATTTTGAGGCTTGAAAATAGGTTTTATTTTTTCCCAGTATGTCATTCGCCAAGAATAAGGGAAAATATCTAAAAACCCCCAAACTCCAAATTTCTCAAAAGTATAACTTCTTACTCTTTCAAGAAAAGACTTTTCTTTATCATCTAACTTGATTGCGTGATTTTTTGCTATAAAATTATCAATATTCATTTGAAGTCTTCTAAAGAATAAAATTCGTGTTTATTTCTCATTTCTTCAACTTTCCAATCTGGAACTCCATGTTCATTTTTAAATTTACCTGTCATATGACTGATCTCAATATTATACTTGTATTTTTTAGCCAAGTCAATGTAAGGTTTAGCTTCTTTTTTAGTCAGAGAAGTGTTTGAGACAATGACATCCTGATCGATTTCCATAACCTTTTCTGTATAAATTTGACACTGGCGATGACAATAATTCAAATTTTTAAGATCGAAATGATATTTTCCAAATTTATCTTTCATCCAATTGTCTGCTTCAAAATTAAATTTAATTCCTTTTTCTTTCATTAATTTTTTAGCAAATGTGGACTTACCAGAACCACTAGGTCCAGCAATCAAATAAAGAGTTTTCATATATTAAATACTATAAAAGTTTTCTATTAATTTTCTCCACTGAGACTTTATTATTTCTTTATTATCTAATATGGTAAACGCATATGAAGAATTTTCTTTAAAATTTATTTTAATCATTTCGGCCTGCTCTTTTCTGGATTTTACTTTTCTAATATCATGAATTACTTCTAAAATATTGTCTATAAACTTTTTAGATTTTTCACCAGCATCACAAATCTTTTTAATTTCGTCTTTGAGTTGGATAGCTATTTCAAAATCAAATTCGGTTTCTATAAAGTTAGAAAACTGCTCACAAGAAGGCATCTTTTTATCAATATAAAATTCTATCAAATTTTTAGAAGAGTTTAATTGAGATTTAATACGATGTATAAAACAATACCAGTCACTTTTTATTTTGATTCTATTCTGGCCTTTATTATATACTAAAACGACACCTTCTTTCCCTTTCCAACTCTTAATAGCATCTGATAAAGATTTTAAACTTGCGTTTCCAAACTCATATTGTTCTGGAAACGGAACACATCCAATTTGTTTCCAAATGTTGGCTAATTCTTCATTATTAACTATTTCTAAAGTTTTTTTATTAACAGCGCCTAAAAAATAAAATTCTACTTCCTTGGGTCTAACAACAATAACATTATTAGGAGTAAGAATTTCAAACAACAAAGAATATTCTTGATTATATTTTAAGAATTCTGATATTTTTGGATATTTTTCGGGTAGTAATTCAAAATCTTTATAGTTCTCTTGTGTCTTGTAAGAAACAGAACCTCTTGTTCTCATAGAGAATACCCCATTAACAAGATCTGCTATCAATAAAGAACCATCTAGCTTGTTTAGAATTCTCCAGTCTTGATATTTTTCGGGATTAGGATAACAGTCTGGTTTTTCTTCGAAATTAAAAAATTTTGGAAACCCACTAGATAAAACTAGTCCGTTTTTATCAACAATCAATGATCTAAAATGTAAATTTTTATTATTCCATTTAGCATCAATTTCTGGTGTTATCAAATAACAATCTAAATCGCAAAATTTATTTGGTGATATATTAAAATAACCTTCTTCTATAGGTAATTTTATTTTCATATTTTATAAAAAGATACTAAAGCAATTAAACATATCAGTCCTAAAACTAAATTTGTTTCAATATTCGGCGAAAAATAAAAACACAAACATGCAATACTTATTGAAAGTAAGTGAGTTATTAATTTATAATAATTAATCATTATTTTTAATTATCTGTTGATTCTTCCGTTTCAAATCCCCCGTTTTTATAAAAACTTTTGTTTTCTTTTCCACTTTCTAGCCAACTATCTTCCCCTTTTTCTAAAGAGGAATAGTAAGTTTCCCATACAGCAATCTCATTAAGCTTTTCTAATTCTATCTCCGATTTCGAGTCTAATTCATAGGGAGTATTCCCATAAGTCACAATTTCTTTTATGTATTCTAAAAACTCTTTATCAGTTGTTCCAGTATAAGGATTTTCTTCTAAATCCCGAAAATCTTCCGGATTTAAATCAACAACTTCAGTGGCTTCAAATACCAATACTTTTCTACATTTTCTAATTTTCATAATATTCTAAAATTTCATTTATGTCAAGAAGTCTATGCTTGCATCCATTGATTTCTTCTACCCAAGAAGAATGAAAATGACCGTAAATATGAAAAGAAGGCTGACATAATTTGAATATTTCATTCATAATATATCTTTCATCATTTAAGTCTTCAATTAAGTAAGCGTCTTCTCTTGCCCACCCATAAACTAATTCATTAAATTTTTGAGGAAAACAAAAAGAAGGCGCGGTATGAGTAACAAGAATATCAACTTTTTTGCATTTATCTTTATTAAAAACAACTCCTTCATCTGACCAGTAGGAAATACCTTCTCGTCTTTGAGTTCTATCGATTGATATAGCGCCACCAACAAATTGGATTAACTTATTATTCCAGTCAATGATTTCATAATCGTCTAAAAAAATGATATTTTTAAATTCATTTGTTAATTGTCTAAATTCTGAGAAGCGTTTTTTAGAATCGTGATTACCAAAAAGCAATGCTAATGTATTATTATTTTTTACGCAAGTTTCATTTATAAAATTTAAATTTTGTTTTTCACGTTCAAAAAGATGAAATCCGAGTCCACAGTCACCGACTTGAATTATAAGAGCATTTTCAATATTTGAACAAGCTTCATGCAAAAAGTTAAAATCACCATGAATGTCGCCTACAAATATTAGAGATTTATTATTAATTTTTTTCATTTTTCTAAAAAGAAATCTTTATAAGATTTATTGAATTTCAATAAGTAATCTTCGAAACCGTCATTATTCTCGCCTTCATTAAAAATGAAATCAAATAAATAATCATTAGCATCGTCATTTAAATTCAAATCTAATAATAATTGGTTGAAATAATAATCCTGAACATTAGAAAGTTCGTTTATGAACTTTTTAACATTATAAATTCTATCTTCTGGATGTTCATTTTTATCTGTATAGTGTTTTTCTGTTATCATAAATTTAATTAAATTGAATTTTTTTGTAAAGTATATCCTTTTTTTATAGCTTCTTCATCACAGAGTACTCGGTGCCATCCATCAGTATAAAGCTTTCCTTCTTTACCAGTGATTTCGCATGTAACAGAAGAACAGTATTCAGAAAAATCAATAGCATTGCTGATTTTTTTGTGAAAACAGGATAGTTTTCTATCTAAATCTTTTTCGTCTATATAATCTACGACGTTATCTGGAATATTATATTTACCAGTACGCAAATAAACTCTAAGTGTGCCGTATTTTTCTTTAACCTGTTCCAAAACAATTTCTGGGGGCTTTAATTTAAAATGAGTATAATTTTCGTAATAATCTTTTTTACTTTTATTTAAAGTTTTATATTCAGTTGTATAATCTATTATAAGATAACCTTCCATTAAATTTGTCAAATAACCAAATAGATTGTCCAGTATAGAATACCAGCCATCACCGCATTCGCAACCGAAACACATTAATGATTGAGTTGGACCTAAATCTTTATCTTTGAATAAGATAGGGTATTTTTTTGATAATTTTAAATTTAAATCTTGGTTCATATAATTTTATTATTTCTCCATGATTGTATAGTAAATTTGAAAGGTTGTCCAGGAATATTTTCTATGATTTCTAACATATTTTTAGCTATGTCTCTAATTTCTTTTTGAGCATGCTCATTGTTTCGTAATTTTAAAAAATTAGCAAAACTTCTCATATTAAACATTATATCTGCTTGAATTTGACTATTGTATGTTTTAAAAAAACGGGCAGATTCTTTTGCGCGTTTTCTTCCTAAAATAGGCTCTAGTTCCTGTAAAGATTTATGATAAAGCTCATTTCCTAATGTTGTATAATTTTTTAAAACTTCTGCCCATTTTTCATCCCAATCATTCGGAATGTAAAATTTATCTTCTTTTAATTCTTTGTATCTTGCGGACTCCGCGTTAATGCTAGCAATTCGGTGTTTTAATAAATGTATGTGAGATGCAATATCGCAATTAACCAAAAAATGAACAATTCCTTTCTCAAAAGGAGTTTCATGTCCATTAGACCATAGGTGGTCAATTAATTTGACAACCCTGCTTTTTTTGTCTTCTGTTAAATCTCTAGAAGTGCTAGTCCAAGCAGAACACGCAATAACTTCATCCGAGCCGTAATACCCAAGTAGTTCTACGCTATTAATAGTCATAAGGATATTCGTAAATCCAAGTATTATTTTTATAATCCCAGTGACGATGATCATAAAAATTTATATTTATTCCAAAACCGATCAAATCAATTGAGAATTTTATTCCAGCATGGTCTTTTCCTTTTAAGCTAAAATCTAATTCAAAACGTAGTAAATAATCTGACCCTTTAAAAATCTCTATCTCTAAAGATTTAAAATTAAAAACAATATAATCTTTAAAGTAAAGAAGATCGTATGTGGTTTTAAACCATTTTTTAATCGAAAATAAAAATATCATTTGTATTTAAAATCTGTTGGTAGATACATGTGATGCTTGACTCCGCATTTATTTACCCAAATAACATTTAAACAATTTTCTTCTTTAGAAATTGATTCTGCGTTAATTATACTTCGATCCGGGAAGATAATTTTTTGATTGTTTTTTTTATTGTTTTTCATATATTTTGTATTTATTTTTTTTAAAATAAATTTTTCATAATTTTTAATAGTGAAATTGACGTCTTCATTTACAGAAGAAGAGGTTAATAAATGTTTTAAATATTTTTTACTGCCAAAGGTAGCTTTAGATTCATGATTAACAAAATATATATTTTTGTTTTTGAATTTAATCCATCTTTTAACAGGTTTGAAAAAATAAACAAATTTATCATTCATGATAATTTTATATTCCTACGTATAGTGTATTTTTATTTTTGGCTTTCCAATTTTTCACGTCCTCGTAAATATCGATGTTTAGAATTTCACTAGCAAATTTTAAAATTCTTAAATTTGGCCAGGCTTGTGGGCGGACTTTAAGAATTTCTAATAGAGCTTCTGAGGGAGTTTTACCATTTAAAACTAAAGTAGTTATACCT
>Ga0208222_1000600_pt1 | contig 10320 bp, 7 predicted proteins | sample LakMenEpi13Sep09_FD_150694 | JGI IMG/M metagenome (GOLD analysis project Ga0208222, IMG submission 150694) | Freshwater microbial communities from Lake Mendota, WI - 13SEP2009 deep hole epilimnion (SPAdes) | ecosystem: Environmental > Aquatic > Freshwater > Lentic | place: Lake Mendota, Madison...
CCCGGTAATAGTGGTATATACCGGCAGACGCGCCGAACAACTCATTAAGGGTGTGATGAGAATGGTCAACAAGCGCTCCTTTCTGTTCTCGATATTGCGTGCACTCATAATGGCCGGAACGGCGCAGGCAAATCCACTGATCATCGGCATCACGCTTTTTCCGTTGAGACCCACGCTGCGCATAAGTCTGTCGGATAAAAAACTAATGCGCGCCATATAGCCTGAATCTTCGAGCAGCGTAATGATTCCGAACAAGATCATGATCTGCGGAACGAAAATTAAAATTCCTCCCAGTCCTGCCAGCACACCATTAACGAGCAGATCGTTTGCTTTGCCAGCAGGAAGTTGTTCGCCTAGCCATCCCCCTAGTTGTCCAAAAGCCATCTCTATCCAATCCATGGGATACTGGGCCAACAAGAACACGCTTTGAAAAAGCAAGAACAGCACGGTCAGTAAGATCAGATATCCCCACCGACGATGTAACAAGACCGCGTCGAGTTTTTCGGTGCGTAAGGTTCGTTGTAGTGGATCGGGTTCCGATACGGCTTGTTGCATGACCTGTCTGATGCGAGCATAGCGCTGTAAGATCTCTTCGGCCTGCGTTTTGGTGGGGTTGAACCTTCCTTCTTTTTCGATCGATTCGATTTGTTGTCTTGCCTGCTCGGGTAGTTGAAAAGAACGTTGATGGGTAAGCAGGTGAATGGCCTTGTAATCGCTTATGTCAGATAAGGTCTCTTTTAGTTTTTGAATGGCGATGGGCGCTAAGCTGTAGTTGTCTATGAAATCTCTGGCGGGTACCTTATAAGCACCTTGCAATGTAAGTTCAATGGCTTTCTTTAGTTCCTGGACCCCCTTTCTTTTTCGCGCGTCTACCGCGACTACAGCAACGCCTAATTCGCGCTCCAGTGCGGGGATGTCGATCTTGATGCCACGCTGACGGGCCAGGTCCATCATGGTCAGCGCCACCACCACGGGTTGTTTCAGGTCGAGCAGCTGGGTGCAAAAAAGCAGATTTCTTTTTAAGTTACTGGCATCGACCACTACTACGAGCAGATCGGGGTCGATCTCTTCGTCTTCTTTCATCACCACCCGATAGGTGACCCATTCATCCAGCCTGCGCGGATATAAACTATAGGTACCGGGCAGATCGATCATTTCTGCCGAGAGCGAACCGATGGTAGCGGCCCCTGACTTTTTATCTACCGTTACACCCGGAAAGTTGCCCACCTTTTGTTGCAGCCCGGTAAGACAGTTAAAAAGCGAACTTTTTCCACTGTTGGGATTTCCCACCAACGCTATATGAACTCCGGAGTGGCTCAACTTGTTAATGATTGGTTGCAAAAGTAGACACTGAGGGGCAAAACGAATCACTAAATCTCATTTTGTTGCGTAAAGCATCTTTGTAGTCGGTAACTTTGCAGCCAGATAATTTTTTCTGTATGAAGGTGTATACAAGAAGTGCCTCCTTGCTTTTATTGGTTGTTCTTAGTGCCTGCTCTCTGCCCCAGAATCTGAAGCGGCAAAACAACTCACTCCAAACCACACTGGTCAATCATGTTACGTTCTTGGCCGATGATCGTCTCGAAGGTCGTCGTACCGGGACCGCCGGCGAAAAGCTGGCCATGCAATACATCGCTGAGCAGTTTCGCCAGGCAGGGCTGGCTCCAAAGGGAACAGATGGCTTTTATCAGCCTTTTTCGGTCAACGAAGGAAAGAAAATGGGAGACGATTGCAAGATGGTCATCGGCAACAGCGTATTGGCACCCGAAAAAGATTTTTTCGTTTTTCCTTATAGCGCTTCCGGAAAGATCACAGCACCCTTAACACCCGGTCTGCGCGAGATGGGGGCTCCTTGGTTGGTCGACCTGCGCGATGTGTTAGAAGACAATAAGACCAATCCTCATTTTGATCTGCCCGGTTATGTATATGAGTTCAGCGCCAAAGCCAAAGAAAAAGGAGCTGCCGCACTGCTTTGGTACAACAGCGGGACCATAGAAGATAAGCTGAGCTTTAATTCAAAAGATAAACTGCCTGTCGTAAGCATTCCTGTTTTTTATTTAAAGAACTCGGCCGTCGCAAAATTTACCAACCAAGAAGTCGCTTCGCTAGAGATCGACGCGCGCGCGTCGCTTTCAGATCAGATCAGAAACGGATCGAATGTGGTCGGCTATATCGATAATGGGGCCCCTACCACGGTGGTGCTCGGTGCCCACTTCGATCATCTTGGATACGGAGAAGACGGAAATTCTCGCTACGAAAAGAAAGAGGCGGCCATTCATAACGGGGCCGACGACAATGCCAGCGGAACGGCAACGCTGATGGCCTTGGGTTCAGTATTAAAAAAATCAAACGCCCGTTCTAACAATTATCTGTTGATCGCATTTTCGGGCGAAGAGCTGGGCCTCTACGGGTCCAAGCATTTCGTTGAAAATCCAACCATCGACATTCGGTCGGTCAATTATATGATCAATATGGACATGGTAGGCCGATTGAACGACAGCACCAAAACGGTGACCATTGGCGGATACGGCACGTCTCCCTATTGGTCTTCTGTTATTAACAGCACCGGTAAGGGAAGTTTTCTGGTAAAGATCGATTCGAGCGGATCGGGGCCGAGCGATCATACTTCTTTTTATCGCAAGGACATTCCTGTACTATTTTACTTTACCGGGTTACACTCCGACTATCATAAGCCCAGCGACGATGCCGGTCGCATCAATTACAAAGGCATGGTAACCATTTTGCGTCATATCGAGCAGCTCGTTGAGCAGACAGACAAGGGCGGCAGGCTTGCGTTTTTGAAAACACGCGAAACACAGACCACCACGTCGGCGCGCTTTAGTGTTTCGATGGGGATCATGCCCGATTATACCTATAGTGGTAATGGCGTAAGGGCCGATGGGGTAAGCGAAGGACGCCCCGCACAAAAAGCAGGTCTTCGTACGGGTGATATCGTTTTACAGATCGGTGATTACAAGGTCAGCTCGATGGAAAGCTACATGCAAACGCTCGGTAAGTTCAAAAAGGGAGACCGCGTAAAAGTAGTGTACCAGCGAGGTGGCGAACAACTGACGGCCGACATACAGTTCTAATGATGATAATTTGTACCTTGTATCTACCAACCTATGGCAGAACGGGTCAATAAACTGGTCCTGGATAATTCGCTCATCACCGAAGCATTCTTCGATGGAACAAGACTCTTGGGTATTGTAGCCCCCATTCGCGGGTATCAATTCTGTTGGCATCTTAACAACGCGATCGGACTCGATTTTCGGATCAACGAACTCGAGATCAAACGCATCTATAAAAAGCGCGAATATTTTTTCTCGGTCTATGAGTACCGCGAGCCAACCGGATCGTTGGAGCATTACATCTACAACAATAAGTTCGACGGCGAATTTTTACTGCCCGAGTTCAAGCACCTCGATTTTTTATGGTTGATGAAAGAAGATGAGGTAAGCGATGCCTCGATGCAGCAAACCATTCAAATTATCCGAAGCATTGCGGCCGTGCAGCTGGTCGCCGAGTTACCGCAAGACCAGGTGCGCAACAAAGAGAACCTGGTATTTTGATAACGAGTAAAACTCCGCCAACCTTATCTTTAAGTAGTACTTGGTCGCGTAAGGAAAAAATTATGCGGTAGGGTAAATGATCAATGTCTTTTCTTCGGCTTCCACAATTCGACCTATCGGTTCGACATGCGCCTCGTATCCTTCTTTCTTTAATAACTCCTGTACCGTTTCTAACGATTCGGGTGCCACGCTGATCAGCAATCCTCCGTTGGTCTGTGGATCGGGAAGCAGCGTAAAGGCTTCCATTACGTTCACTCCCTTTTCGAATCGGATCTTATCTTGGTAGCCACTCCAGTTGCGCGTAGTGGCATCGGGAAACACGCGTTGCGTGATCAGCTCTTTTACATTCGCAAAAACCGGAAGCCGGTCGTAGTAGATAGCGGCGCTTGCATTACTCCCCTTAACTACTTCGACCAAATGTCCCATAAGGCCAAAGCCGGTTATGTCTGTCATGGCATGAACACCATTGATCGCGCCCAGCGAGGCACCAATGCTATTCAGTGAACAAAGTGCATCGAAGAGCATTGTTTGCTGCGCGCCGTTAAGTAGCCCTTTTTTTTCTGCACTAGCTAGCACCCCCGTGCCCAACGGCTTGGTCAATAAAAGCCAATCGCCCACTTGTGCCGTATTGTTTCGTTTTAAATTTTCTATGGAAACGATCCCTGTTACCGCTAGGCCGAAGATCGGCTCCGGATTATCGATGCTATGCCCTCCGGCCAGAACAATTCCGGCTTGTTCACAGATCGTTCTTCCTCCTTCAATAACTTGTTGCGCCATGGCGGTGGGTAGCTTTTCGACCGGCCATCCTAAAATGGCAATGGCCACCAAGGGCTTTCCCCCCATGGCATAGACATCACTGATCGCATTGGCTGCGGCGATTTTGCCGAACGTAAACGCATCGTTGACCAGCGGCGAAAAAAAATCGGTACTCGAGATCAGTGCCGTTCCGTTGCCCAGATCGTAGACCGCGGCATCGTCGTTCGATTCGTGACCCACCAACAAAGCCGCGTGCTGCGGACGTTGAACGGCCGAATGCAAAATCTCTTCGAGCACCTTTGGGCCAATTTTACAGCTGCAGCCGCCGCCCTTGGAAAATTCGGTGAGTAGTGGTGGATTCATGCGGAAGATTTTATAAATCAACACTCAGTCGTAAGTGCCCACCAAGTCCTTCTTTGATAATCCTCATAAGGGTTGAGAGCCGTATATCGCTTGCATTGTTTTCTATTCTTGAGATGTATGTTTTGGTGGTCCCGCACTTTTCTGCTAGTTCTTCTTGCGTCAATCCTTTTTCCATTCTTAACTCCTGAAGCATCACCCCAAGCTTGAACGCCTCGAACTCTTGCTCATATTTCTCTCTTGCGGGGGTTCCCCGTTTTCCGAATTGTCTATTTAGATGAGTATGAAATGAGGTTAAATTATTTTTTTGTCTTTTCATGAAAGTATTCTTTTTTAATTTTTTCTGCAAGTGCAATTTCATTTACCGGAGTCTTTTGTGATTTTTTTTGAAATCCATTAATCAAAACTATTAGGTGTCCTTTATCAAAAAAACTAAAGACTCTGTAAATATCGGTGCCCACCTCAACCCTAATTTCAAAAAGACCTGAGGAGTTGGTAATATGATTGAAATATTTTTTCGGGACTCTGTCTACAGAGGCGATTAACTGTAACGTCCAGTTAAACTTCTTCTGAACCTCTTTATTGACTGAATTAAAGAAGTCCAGATAGTAGTCCTTGTAGTAATAGATTTCCCGCAAATATCTTCTACACACTATCTCAGGTTATAACAAAGTTAGCTAATTAGGTAACGAAAACAAAAAATAGCTTTCCTTTAAAAAGAAGCAAGTACAAGATATATATCGTCATGGGGTACTACAAAAGATAGGGAGTGTGATTTTCACAAGGAGATGTATGTATTTTTTGGAACAACCTTGTACAAAACTTGTTGCATAAGGCAGCCAAGGTCATTAAAAAGAAAGTTATCTTTTCTTCAATATAATCTCTACATTCTCTGCTCCGGTTTTTGAAGAAGGAATAACGGTGAGCTGTTTTTCCAGCGCGTTGCGATTTTGCAATGACTTGGCGTAGAGTTTGTCGTAGTAAAGAAGTAGAATTTCGAAGGCGGCACGAATATTGTTTTCTGCGAGCAGATCTGTAACAACACGAGCCTGTTGATGTCCGAGTTTTTTTGTGATGCGAATGGTGGCATCGGTCAGGGCGGTTTTATCGAGCGCCCCATATTCTTCTTCGATATGCGAGAGCCTTTCTTCAAAAGGGATCTCTAAAAAATAAACGGGCGCGTTGCGCATGGTGGTCCAGAAAGATCCTGGCAGATTTACCGAGCCGATGCGTTGCGATTCGTCTTCGATCCAAATGGGTAGTGTGTTTTCGGGTGAGCGGGATTCTTGATTTACTCCCGAAAATGTTTCAAGCAGTGAGTGTAGCGACTGCGCCAACAAATTTTCGAACTGCTCTTGCCCGGGTTGTTTCGGTAGGCCGATGCTTCCAAAGGCCGATCCTTTATGCGAGGCGATCTTTTCGAGATCAATCACGGGCTGGCCGGCTGCTGCCAGCGCTTGCAATAACTCTGTTTTTCCTGAACCCGTATATCCACCCACTACTCGTAACGAATAGGGCTTACCTACTTGTTCCAATACCCAGTTACGATAGCGTTTATATCCGCCCGCGAGAGTGTACACCGTAAATCCATACAGATCGAGCAGCCAGGCAATGGCGGCACTGCGCATGCCACCGCGCCAGCAATGAACGAGCAGCGTTTTGCTACGCGGGTTCTCGGTCTTGTAAAACGAAGACAAGATCTTTTCGGCCGCGATTATTTTTTCTTTCATGGTGGGGCCAAAAAAATCAAGTCCGATCTTGATGGCCTCTTCTCGACTCTGCTGTTTGTAAGTGGTGCCGACGATCTTTCTTTCTTCATCGGTAAAGAGCGGAAAAGAAATGGCACCCGGTATATGCGCATGCTGGTACTCACCGGGGCTTCGTACATCCAAAATTGGATGAGAAGCCGCTAACGAAAGAAATTGGTCTATATCTATTCGCTTAACCGGCATATGGAAAATAAAAAAAGAGGACCGAAGTCCTCTCTACGATTATCGGTTCATTGATGCTAAAAACTCTTCGTTGCTCTTGGTGCCTTTCATACGATTTTGCAATTCGCGCATGGCTTCTTCCGTATTCATGTCGGCCAGGTATACACGCAGCAGATTCATGCGTTGCAGTGCAGCGGCGTCTAACAGCAGATCATCGCGACGGGTAGAAGAAGAATTCAGATCGACCGCAGGATAGATACGCTTGTTGGCCAGCTTACGATCGAGTTGCAATTCCATATTACCGGTTCCTTTGAATTCTTCAAAGATCACCTCGTCCATCTTACTGCCGGTATCGACGAGCGCGGTAGCGATGATGGTAAGCGATCCGCCATTTTCGATCTTACGAGCAGCGCCAAAAAATTGTTTTGGCTTTTGCATGGCATTGGCCTCCACACCACCAGACAATACTTTACCCGAAGCAGGTGCTACGGTGTTGTGCGCTCTCGCCAAACGTGTGATGGAGTCGAGCAGTATCACCACATCGTGACCACACTCCACCAATCGCTTGGCTTTGTTAAGGGCCATGGTAGATACTTTAACGTGTTTTTCTGCAGGCTCATCAAAGGTAGAGGCGATCACTTCTGCTTTTACGCTGCGCTCCATATCGGTTACTTCCTCTGGTCTTTCATCGACCAGTACGATCATCAGATAACATTCAGGATGATTGGCAGCGATCGCATTGGCTACCGACTTTAAGAGCATGGTCTTACCTGTCTTGGGTTGGGCCACGATCAATCCTCTTTGCCCTTTACCAATGGGGGTAAAAAGGTCCATGATTCGGGTCGAGTACTCCGAAGGAGTGGTAAAAAGATTCAGTTTTTCGAAGGGAAAAAGTGGCGTCAGGTAATCGAACGGAACGCGGTCGCGCACTTCATCGGGGCTTTTTCCATTGAGGAGGTCTACTTTAAGCAGCGCAAAATATTTCTCACCCTCTTTGGGAGGGCGTACCGAACCGTAAACGGTATCACCGCTTTTTAGTCCAAATAATTTTATCTGAGAAGGAGAAACGTAAACGTCATCGGGTGAAGAGAGATAATTATAATCCGAAGAACGCAAAAAGCCATACCCATCGGGCATCATCTCCAATACCCCTTCTGCGGGTATCATCCCATCGAACTCTACGGTAAATGCCGGCTCTTTCTTTTGGGCAACAAAACGCGTTTGTCCACCCTGCGGCTCGCCGGGTGTACCCGGCTCGGGTGTGTTTTGCAAGATGGTCTGGGCCAACAAGTCGGTCTTGCTCGGAGCGGGCGCGGCGCTTTCGTTGCCTTGTTCGCCAACAGGACCGGCTTCGGGCTTTTCTTCTTTTTTGGGTCTACCTCTTTTCTTGGGCTTGTTGTCTTCGTTTTTCGCAGTCATGGATAGTTGTTTGGGATGAGGGGTACGCGTATCGCCGCTTTCTACGATGGCTTCTTCGCTGGCAATGCTCGTACTCGTTTTTACGATGCGTTTGTTTTTATGATCGGGTTCGGTTCCTTTTACTTGTTTGGCACCTGCAATGGCCTGGCTGTCAAGTATCTTATAGATAAGATCTTGTTTGCTGAGCCGCTTGGCCTGGGGAATCTTGAGCCGCTCGGCTATATCGAGCAACTCGGGAACGAGCATGTCGTTCAGTTGTAAAATATCGTACATGAATGAAAATTGATCAGGTGTTCAGATAAAAACAACCCGACTTGAAAATTGAGGATTTGAGTGTTAACCAGATTAAAGAGGCGGCAAACGAGAAAAACTGAATGGGATCCGGGCCGAATGAGCCTCTTTCAATTGCAATACTACTATAAATATGACAATTTCGAAAATTTTTTCAATCGCTTGCTGCTAGCTCCTCGGGGCGCAGGACTTACCTTTGCTACCCTAAGCACCTGTTCATGTTCAACAATAGAATCAAGATTAAGGAGTTGCTGCTGCAAGACCCCGCCGGCCAAGAAGTAACGGTCATGGGCTGGGTGCGTACGTTTCGCAACAACCAGTTTGTGGCCCTCAACGACGGCAGTACCAATCAACATTTACAGGTGGTGCTGACACTCGGGCAGTTCCCCGATAGTTTGTTATCGCGAATCACCACTTCGGCCTCCATCCGGGTAACCGGCAAGGTGGTCCCTTCGCTGGGCAAGGGACAAAAAATGGATCTGCAAGCTACCGCAGTAGACATACTGGGAGATTCCGATGCAGAAAAATATCCGCTGCAGCCTAAAAAACACAGCCTCGAGTTTTTGCGCGAAAAGGCCCATCTGCGTTTTCGCACGAACACGTTTGCCGCTATTTTTCGCGTGCGTCATGCGTTATCTTTTGCGGTCCATCAGTTTTTTAATCAAAAAGGATTTTTATATCTGCATACACCCATCATCACCGCCAGCGATGCGGAGGGTGCCGGAGAAATGTTTCGTGTTACCTCACTTCCCCTTGATGGTACGGCTCCGCGAAACGAGGATGGGCAGATCAACTATAAAGAAGATTTTTTTGGACGTTCGACTCACTTAACGGTGAGTGGGCAATTAGAGGGAGAACTGGGTGCAACCGCATTTGGTGAGATCTACACGTTTGGTCCAACTTTTCGCGCCGAGAACAGCAACACGGCCCGCCATTTGGCGGAGTTCTGGATGATAGAACCCGAGATGGCCTTTTATGATCTGGAAGACAACATGAACCTGGCCGAAGAGTTCATCGGTTATATTATTCGCTATGCCATGGAGCATTGCGCCGACGATCTGCAATTTTTGGACCAGCGTCTGGCCGACGAAGAAAAACAATTGCCACAAGACAAGCGCAGTGAAATGGGATTACTTCAAAAACTGCGTTTTGTTACCGACAATAAGTTTGAGCGCTTATCGTATACCGAAGCCATCGATATTTTACGCGAGAGCAACTACAACAAGAAAAAGAAATTTCAATACGAGATCACGGGATGGGGCATGGACCTGCAAAGCGAGCATGAGCGTTATTTGGTAGAGAAACATTTTAAAAAGCCGGTGATCTTATATAATTATCCCGCGGCCATCAAGGCCTTTTATATGCGCCAAAACGACGACGGCAAAACAGTGGCGGCCATGGATATCTTGGCGCCCGGTATTGGCGAAATTGTGGGCGGCTCGCAGCGTGAGGAGAGACTGGATCGCCTGCAGCGAAAGATGGCCGATATGGGAATTGCCGAAGAGGATCTTTGGTGGTATCTTGATACGCGGCGCTTTGGTACCGTACCCCACGCCGGTTTTGGTCTGGGCTTTGAGCGTATGGTACAGTTTGTGACCGGAATGGGCAATATTCGCGATGTGATCGCCTTTCCTCGTACACCGGGCTCTGCCGAGTTCTAACGCTTACTCTTCGTGTATGCACATAACGGGTACATGGCTTTCATAGACCAGTTGCCGCGTTGAGCTTTTTCTGAAAATCTTTTCTACCAGTTTGTGTTGCTTTGGAATGCTGATTACCAGATCAAGATTGTTTTTTTCTGCAAACTCATTAATGGCATCCTCAATATCGGTGTGCTCAAGAAAATGATATTCGGGATGCAGGTCACTTAGCAGTGTTTCGAGTAAAACGGTCTGTTCGGGTTTTTCTTCTTCTCGCTTTCCATCGGTATTGACGTTGAGTACATGCAGTTCGGCATCGAAGTTCTTGACGAGGTCTCGTATGATGCGCGT
>Ga0208222_1000601_pt1 | contig 10319 bp, 10 predicted proteins | sample LakMenEpi13Sep09_FD_150694 | JGI IMG/M metagenome (GOLD analysis project Ga0208222, IMG submission 150694) | Freshwater microbial communities from Lake Mendota, WI - 13SEP2009 deep hole epilimnion (SPAdes) | ecosystem: Environmental > Aquatic > Freshwater > Lentic | place: Lake Mendota, Madison...
CGAATTGCGCTGTTTTTGTATCCGACGACCACCCTCTTCTGCATCGTTGTGACAGGCAACCACTTCTGGCTCGACGGCCTCGGGGGCCTCGTGGTCTTTGTAGTGGGCTACTTCATCGGTACATATCTGCATAACGCCAATCACCGCCGTTTAGATGCCCGTATGGCTTCTCACCCCACCCAGTAGCGCGGATAGCGTTAAGGGCCATGGCGCTCGCAGATATTCGACAACCCAGTGATCTGCGCAATCTCAGCCTGGCTCAGGTGGACGAACTCGCCGCCGAAATCAGAGAATTTGTTGTTGATTCGGTTTCCGAATCTGGTGGCCACTTAGGTTCCAACCTTGGCGCAGTCGAACTCACGCTTGCACTGCATCGCACGTTCGATTCGCCACGCGACGCAATCCTCTGGGACACAGGCCATCAGGCGTACATTCACAAAATTGTGACCGGGCGGCGCGGTGGCTTCAGCAAGTTGCGTCAGGCTGGCGGCATCTCGGGTTACCCAAGCCGCGAAGAAAGCGTGCACGACTTCATCGAAAACAGTCACGCCTCGACGGTGTTGAGTTATGCATACGGCCTAGCTGTTGCTCGCGATAGTGGCCAAACACCAGATCGTCGGCACATCGTTGCCGTCATCGGCGACGGCTCCATGACCGGCGGCATGGCCTACGAGGCACTCAACAACCTGGGTCACTCAAATAAGCGCGTCATCATCGTTCTCAACGACAACGGCCGCAGTTATGCGCCAACCATTTCCAATCTTTCACAGGGTGGCCTTACCGATGACGAGTCGGCCAGCATCCCCCGCCCAGTTGAGCGCCTCACCGAAACGCTCTCGCACAAACTGACCGACATCCGCCTCAACCCTGTGTACGTGCGCCGTCAACGCAAACTCGAAAAGTTTTTGAAAGATCTTCCGGTCATCGGCCCACAGGCAGAACGAGGCCTCGAAGCATTCAAAGCGGGCGTGCGAGAGTTTTTGCAACCGCCCGCATTTTTTGAAGCACTTGGTGTTCGTTACATCGGGCCTATTGATGGCCACAACGTTGAGGCATTAGAGCACGCGCTTTCAGCCGCTCAGCAGCGCGTTGAAGAGGGCCCCATCGTTATTCATGTGATCACACAAAAAGGTCGCGGATATTCGCCCGCCGAAGATGACGACGAAAAGCACTTGCATGATGCGCCAGTGTTCAACCCTGTTACCGGCCCGCCAAAGTCCGGCCCAACTGGATACACGCAGGCATTCGCCGAAGGCATCATTGCGCTTGCAGAAAAAGACCCTCGCGTGGTTGCAATCACTGCAGCAATGCCAGGCCCTACTGGCCTCATTCACTTTCAAGAAAAATTCCCAGAGCGGTTCTTCGACGTTGGTATTGCCGAGCAACATGCAGTCACCGCCGCAGCGGGCATGGCTATGGGCGGCATGCGCCCCGTTGTTGCGTTGTACTCCACATTCTTGAACCGTGCGTGGGATCAAGTGGTGTACGACGTAGCGCTGCATCGCCTTCCCGTCATCTTTTGTCTCGACCGCGCTGGTATCACCGGCGATGACGGCCCAAGCCATCACGGCATCTACGACATGGCGCTTCTTTCCAAGGTGCCAGGCATGCGCGTTCTTGCGCCATCGAGCACTCAAGAATTGCAACAGATGCTCAGTGATGCTCTGGCGCTTTCCGACACGGGCCCCGTTGTTATTCGATACCCCAAGGGCATTGCCCGCAGTGTGGATTCAGCCGACATCGGCTCTGGCATTGCAGCTCGCAAACTGCGCACCGACTCCACCAAGAAGGTGTGCATCCTTGCCGTTGGCAAAATGGTGGGCGCAGCATTGGCTGCAGCTGAATTGCTTCAGCAAAAAAACATTGAAGCAACTGTGTGGGACGTGCGTTCCTGCTCGCCACTGGACGAAAGCATGATTGCGGATGCCGCATTGCACGACGTAGTTGTCACGGCCGAAGACGGCATTCGTGATGGCGGCATTGGCATGTCGCTAGAAGATCGCATCCACGGAGCAGCCACAACGAAGCACCCGCACATTTCAGTGCTGGGCGTGCCAACGCAGTTCATTCCTCATGCCAAACCCGATGTGATTTTGACCAAATTGGGGCTTGATGCCGAGGGCATTGCACAGACAGTTCAATCGCTCATCACGCTCAATTAAATAATGTCGAATACTCAGGAATTGCTTTCTACGGCACTACGAGCAAGTGACGCCGCAGATGCAGTGAGTCTTTCGGGATTCAATTCTCGCCAATTCGACGTGACTCGCAAGGCTGACAACAGCGAAGTGACCGACATCGACCGTGCCACGGAACAGGTCGTCGTGCAAGCTTTAACTACAGGCCACCCAGAATATGGAATTTATGGCGAAGAGTACGGAGTTTCTGGGCCAGCCGATGCCGAGTATCAGTGGGTTATCGACCCGATTGACGGCACCACCAACTTTGTGCGCGGCGTACCCGTGTGGGCAACGCTCATTGCATTGGTACACAACGGCATCCCCGTGTTGGGCGTGGTCTCTGCACCTGCGATGGGTTTTCGTTGGTGGGCCACGCAAGGTGGCGGTGCTTTTTTCAACGGCACTCGTATATATGTTTCGAAAACGCAAACCATTGCCGAAGCTCATGTGAGCACAACACCCAACGCTGGATGGGACGCCGTCGGTGGCATTCCCAAGCTGGTGAAGTTGCAAACAGACGCGTTGCGTGCCCGTGGCTTTGGAGATTTTTGGCAGCACATGCTCGTTGCTCAGGGCGCCATCGATGTTGCAGTCGACGTGATCGGCCTGCAGCCCTACGACAATGCAGCCATCTACCCCATCGTGCAAGAAGCAGGTGGCGCCATCACCGATCGTTTTGGTAATTCCGACTGGCGAGCAGACTCATCGGTCAGTAGCAACGGCGTTTTGCACGCCGAAGTAATTTCGCGATTGAAATAGTTACGCGGCACCCTCGACTGCTGGCGTAGCACTGCTTTTTCGCAGTTGCAGCAACATTCTTACCGCAATAAAGATTAAGAGCACAGCAAACAAGAAGTTGGACAGCGCATCATTCATGCGCGTTGCCAACCAACTGCCTGCAATTGCAGCAACAATGCCTGTGGAGCTGACAATGGCTGCAGCCTGAAGATCGGTGTTCTTGTTCCGATAATTCTGCAAAGTGCCAGTGAACGCGGTGGGGATTACCACCGCAAGCGAAGTTCCCTTTGCCAGCGCTGGCGACACGTGGAATAACACCACCAAAATTGGGACAGTCATCAAGCCGCCACCAATGCCCAACATGCCCGCGATGGCACCAACGGCAACGCCTATGACAATGAGCCAAACCACTGTTAGTGCATCAATGATCATGACGCCCGATGCATCTATCTCGAAGAACATTCGTACGCCAGCAATAACCAGCACTGCAATGAACGAAACCGTGAGTGTCTTTTTGGAAACGACCGACAAGAGTTTTGCGCCAATCAGCGAACCGCTCACCGAACCAATTGATAGCCAAAGGACAACACGCCAATCGATTTCGTCGTGCGTCCAATAGGTGACGAAGCTTGCACAAGAAATAAGAAACACACCGCCAAGCGATGTGCCGTGCGCTAGGCGCTGATCCATCTTCAGTGCAAACATGAGGCCCGGAATAATGATGATGCCCCCACCGAGGCCAAACATTCCGGAAAGGAGCCCGGCGCCAACGCCGAAGGCCATCAGGATTAGCGCGCGGTTTCGCTCAATTTTCACTGACCTAGTTTGCTAGATGGAGCATCCCGCAACAGCATCGAAATGTTCAGCACTGCGCTGGAATGCACCTTGGCCTGGGCGGTATCCAGTGTCTCGCCCAACTCCACCACAAATGCCATTCCGTTCTTGATGGTGTTTCGTTGCCATGTGGCTGCAACACCGGTGTAACGACCGCCAGTAATTCTCTTAATAGGAATACCCGTGAGACGCGAATATGCATTGCGCATCGTCCCCTCTAGTCCCTCGCCTGGCGAAATCATGTTTAGGTCTTGGTGATACCAAATACCCAAGGCTGGCTTTATCTCGCGCATGAAGGCCACGACTGCTTTTGTCTCTGGTTCGGATGCGCGCGCGGGGCCCGCATATTGCCAGTAGCCAGGCTTGCCCATCTTTGCCCAGTTATACGGAAAGTTGCGATTGAGATCGACACGGTTGGCATTGCCGCGTTGATTGAGTGCGGTGCCATCCGGATTCACTGTTGGAACCACCCACAGATTGATGCCCTTCGGAATATCCATGGTGACCAGCTGGTCAGTAATCAACAAGCCGGCATCTTCGTTGCCATGAATAACCCCGATGACGACAACGGTGACACCCTTTGGATCGCCTAGTCGAAATGCTTCAAGCGGACGACCCAAAACCGACGTGCCAAATACGCGCCGCTCTATTTGTTCGGTTGCGCCATGCGCTGGCGTAACACAAATTGAAGATGCAACTAGTGCGGTAGCAAAGAAAAGGAAGTTGCGTTTGATCTAGTGAATATTACTTAGACCACACCAATTTGTTCTTCACCTTCTTGCACGTGACCTTGACGGTCTTCTTGGCCACCATCACGGTTGACTTTGCGCCAGCAGTTGTGCATGATGCACCGATTTTTGTAGCCGTTGTAATGGAAACAGAGCCAGAAGTTGATGTGCCAGAGGCAATCTTCAATGTTCCACGCTTCAGGGTGTACGTCTCGCCTGTTCTGGAGGCGTTGAATGCGTAATAAATACGAAATACGTTTGGCGATACTTCGTAACCCGTTGGGTCGAGACGTCGATTATCGCTCTTCGTCACGGCCTGTGGCGTTGACCATGTGAGACCGTCAGCAGACGACGAGACAAAAAGTTGCTGCATTCCATTTCCACAACCAGGGCCAGTCGACATGATCATGAGCCAGTCGCCTGTCTTCGCACGGAGAATTTCGGTGTCAACAAAGCCACCCTCAAGGCGGTATCCGCTTTCAACGGTGAAATTTATGCCGTCATTTGAAATATAACTACGCACTTTTTCAGGACACGAATTAGTCAGCGTTGGGCTCACAACAAGATAAACGCGTACTTTTCCGTCTGGAGTAACCACTGCATCGGGCACGCCCCACGCTTTCTCTGTCGTTGGCACTGCAACATCTGCAGCGATTGGTGTGCTTGTTCCAACAGACAAACACTCAGTAGTTACGCATTGTGCTGACGACACTGTTTTAACAGATGTCCCCGGAGTCATATCAACGAAATATGCCCTTCGAGTTCCATTAGGAAGTGTGATTGCAGTGAAGTCCGAACCCAATCGTCCTACGCCGCCCACCAAGGTGCAAGCCCCTGCATCGGTGCAGTCCGAGACGGCAGTAGAGGGAAGGCTCGGATACCAAATGCGATCTGCCGATCCCGTTCGCTCGACATGAGGCGAAACTGCCGATATCCCAAGTGAGACACTCTCCTCAGAAAACTCCCATGAAACTGCAGCCGATGCAGATTGCCCAACGGCAAACGAACTCGACAGAACTGCTGTTACGACAATGAGACCTTTTCTGAATCTGAACACGCGATGCCTCCCGCTAGGACATAAGAATTGGTTACATTATAAAGCACAACGCTCTGGCCGGGTGCAATTCGGCGCTGTGGAACCAACCAATTCAGACGGATTTCAGACTCTGTTAAGACTTCCACCGTGGCGGGCAATGCCACCCCGTGGGCGCTGGACTGCACCAGCACGTCGTTGTTTACACGCAATCGCTCGACATCGCCCTCGCTCGACCACACGATGTCGTTAACAACAACCGACTGGCAGAAGAGCTTGGATTCGTCGCCCACCGTGATGCGCGCATTAGGGGTATCTACATCCACCACGTATTGCTTTGGACCGCCACCTGGCAGGCCGAGGCCTTTGCGCTGACCAATAGTGACCAATTCGAGAGCCTCTACCGAACCCGCTTCACTTCCGTCTTCGTTTACAACAAGCGCTGGGCGAAACGGGATGCGATTGCCTAAAAATGTTTCGCGTCCGCCAGTTTTGCTAATGAAACAAACATCTTGACTGTCGGGTTTCGTGGCAGTGCGCAAGCCCAACTCGACTGCCCTGTCGCGTACTTGCGCTTTTGTTAAATGCCCCACTGGAAACATGGTGAATTCCAGCTCGTTTTGATCGAGCATGTGCACTACATAACTCTGGTCTTTGGCATCGTCGGCGCCGCGCGCAAGACGAAGTGTTCCTTCGTCGTCTTTTTCAATACGTGCATGATGCCCAGTTGCCACCGCATCGAAACCCAGCAAGCGTGCACGCTCGCTCAGCCGATCAAACTTGAGATGGCGATTGCATTCGATACATGGGTTGGGAGTAAAGCCATCCACATGGGCCTGCACGTATGGGTCGACAACATGCTTGTTGAAATCATCGGAAAAGTTGAATACCAAGTGATCAATGCCCAATTGCTGGGCAACTCGCCGCGCATCATCCACGTCGGAAACCGAACAGCAACCGGTGTCGCTTTCGCCGCCCCACAAGCGCATGGTCACGCCCACCACTTCGTGGCCGGCGTCCTTCAATTCGGCGGCAGCCACCGAAGAATCCACGCCACCCGACATGGCCACAAGCACTTTCATGCCTTAAAGGCTAACGACGCAATTGATTGACTGCAGAGACAATGGCCGAAACAGCCGTGTCGATATCGGCATTTGTGGTGGTGTGGCCGAAGCTCAGCCGAAGCGCCCCATTGCTCCATTTTCGGTCGATTCCCATTGCTTCGAGCACATGAGAGGGCTCCATTGCCCCGCTGGCACACGCCGATGCTGCCGACGCATACACATCGGCCTGATCGAGCAGGAACAACAACGCTTCATTTTCCAAACCCGAAAAACACAGATGCGCGACGCCGGGAACACGATGTTGGCGAGGAACTGTCTCTAGAACGCCATCCAATTCAGCAAAGATTTCATCAACCAACCGGTCGCGTAATGCGGTGACACGCACCGTTTCTTCAACACGGGTCTTATCGGTAATTTCTAACGCCTTTGCAGTTGCGATGATGCCCGCCACGTTGTGCGTTCCACTTCGACGATCGCGCTCTTGCCCACCACCGAATATGAGTGGCTCAAGATTCTTCCCGGCTTTAATCACCGTGATACCAACGCCCTTTGGCCCACCAAACTTGTGAGCAGAAAGCGAAAGCGCATCTACAAGCGGCGTCACTTCGCGCAAGTCGATCCAGCAGGCTGCTTGCACCGCATCCGAATGCAAAATTGCGTTTGGCGCGTACTTCCGAACAACTTTGGCAACTTCACGCATTGGGGTAATGGTGCCTATCTCGTTGTTCACGGCCATCACTGAAACAACAGTGACGGGTTTGTCTTCGGTTGCCTCTTCCAGAACTCGTTGCAGATCTTCTAGATCAACAGTTCCAACATTGTTTACGCGAACAACCACTCCGCCTACGTGCTCGACGCAATGCAACACGGCGTGATGTTCGGCTGCTGGGCACACTGCAACGCCACCCAGTCGGCGCACAGCGCCAAGAATTGCGTGGTTGTCGCCTTCTGTTCCACCGCTGGTAAACACCACTTCACCGGGCTGACAGCCCAGAGTTTCGGCCACAAGATCTCGGGCTTCATCAAGTGCTTTTCGTGCCTCACGGGCAGATCGATGCGAACCAGAGGGGTTGGCATACACATGATCGAGAAACGGGGCCATTGCCTCAATTGCCTCATGGCGCATGGGCGTTGAAGCCGCATGATCGAGGTACGTAACCATGCCCCTCAGGGTAGCCCCCGCACCAGAATGGTGATGTGGAGTATTCGAACAACCAGTACGGCGAAGTCTTCGCCGATGTCTACGACGACTGGTACCACGACCTCGATCCGGTTGTTGAAGTTGTGGAGTTTGTGCGGCAGCTTGCCGAGCACACTTCCGTACTCGAATTGGGAGTGGGCACGGGCCGACTTGCAATCCCCCTCGCGCAAAGTGGTCTGCGCGTGGTGGGTATCGACTCGTCGACAGCCATGCTTGCTGCGCTCAGCGCAAAACCAGATGGACGCTTGGTTGAAACACTGTTGGGCCACATGGTTGCCGACATGCCCGACGAACAATTTGGTGTCGTGCTCTTGGCATACAACACGCTCTTCAACTTGCTCACCGAGCCCGAACAATTGGAATGCTTGGTGCAATCTGCAAAACGTTTGTTGCCAGGCGCCCACGTCATCGTTGATTGCTTTGTGCCAAGCGACCATCTACCGCAAACTGTTGCCCCCCACGTTGTGAGAACTGTGGGCGCAACCTCGGTATTCAGCGAGGCAACGATTGACCAAGCCAACCAAATCATGCGCGGGACCTTCAGCGAATCGGTTGGAAGTCGCCCCGACCGCACTTGGGTGGTTCGATATGCCACGGTGGAACAAATAGACGCCATGGCAAACCGGGCCGGGTTGCAAGTGGAACAGCGCTGGAGTTCGTACGCCCGCGAACCATTTAGCGACAACAGTGTGCGTCATATCACCGTCTACGGCAAAGCACCAGATAGACCGCGCTAGTACGGTTCTTGACATGGGAAAGATTCGAGTAAGCATCGATTTGCAGGCAACGCCACAGCGGGTCTGGCAAGTGGTCGAACCAGTAGAGCGCCACGTTGATTGGATGGCCGACGCGGTTGCTATTCGCTTCATTGGCGAGCAAACCCGTGACGTGGGAACAACGTTTTTCTGCGACACCAAAGTGGGCCCAATCAAACTTGTCGATCGCATGGAGATCACCGAGTGGGTCCCCCAGCAAGTGATGGGTGTTCGCCACGTTGGTGTTGTTACAGGCACAGGGCGTTTCACACTTGAACCACTAGACGGCGGCAATCGCACTCGTTTCACCTGGGCGGAAGAATTGATTTTCCCTTGGTGGCTTGGTGGTTCTATCGGTTCATTCGTTGGTGGCAAGGTAGTGATGCGCGCCATTTGGAAACGCAATTTGCGCAAACTGCAACAGATCGTTGAAGCACCGGAAGTAAAATAGTTCTATGCAATTAGTTGTCGACACCAACAAGCTGTACCTGCAGCGTCAAACTCGCCTGACAGACACCATGCGTGCAATGGGTGTTTCCGCAATTCTCACACCCGACCCAATCAATATTTTGTACGCCACAGGCTCGCGCAACATGACTGTGTGGAGTCTGATGGGCCCATCACGATTTGTCTTGCATTGCGTTGACGGACCCACAATTTTGTTCGAGTTCAATTTAGGTGAGCATCTTTCTGAAGGATTGCCGACACTGACCGAGATTCGAACGTCAACAGGAATTACGGCAAAGAAGACTCCGCACTTCCGCGTGAATAATGAGAAGTTTGCCGACGAGATTGTCGAAATTCTGAAAACTGTGCAGGGCCAATCAAACATGCAGCTTGCTGTCGAACTTGTCGACTTCACATTTACCGACGCGCTTCGACAACGCGGGGTCACGCTTTCTGAAGCCACTTCTGTGTTTCAGACCTCGCGCATGATCAAACAGCCACTTGAGCTTGATGTAATGCGTTACGCCGCTTCGCAGGTACAACTAGCTGCTTCCAGCTTGGAAGAAGCCATTAGGCCTGGTCGTACAGAGAACGAAGTATGGGCAGAGTTTCATAAGGGCTTGATCGCAAGAAACGGCGAGTTTGTTTCCACCCGCCTCTTCCAAAGCGGCGTCCGAACATTCCCGTATTTCCAAGAATCGTCCGATGCAGTGATGCAAGCGGGCGACTTGGTGTGCTTCGACACCGATGCAATCGGCGTGATGAATTACGCAGTCGACTTTTCCCGCACATTCCTGTGTGGAGAGACTCCCGCAACCGACACACAGCGAAACATCTATCAAATTGCTGTAGAGCAACTTGAACACAACGCGTCCAACATCAAGGCCGGTCGCAGTTTTGAGGACTTTGCTCGGCTTGCATACGACGTCCCCGCACGTCACCGCGACTACGGCTACTACGTGCTTGCGCACGGTTTAGGAATGGCCGGCGAGCATCCAAATGTCCCCCGAGTTGATGCCGATGGATCATTCGACTTCCCTGGCGAAATCCAAGAGAACATGGTGTTGTGCATCGAGAGTTACATCGGAGACCCAGAAACCCACCAAGGGGTAAAACTCGAAGATCAGTTTCTCGTTCATGCAAACTCTGTAGAACGCCTAACCACGTACCCAATGTGCCCGGCCCTCAATGGGGCGCTAACCGCCTGATTTTCGGTTGTCGGATGTATCTGACTTGCTGACAGAATGTAGGTGATGTCGAACGAGCCAACTAATATCGTCCGGATTGACGGAAAAGACCGTCGTCCCTGGTCGTTAGCTAGCCGCGAAACCATCCTTCA
>Ga0208222_1000602_pt1 | contig 10316 bp, 9 predicted proteins | sample LakMenEpi13Sep09_FD_150694 | JGI IMG/M metagenome (GOLD analysis project Ga0208222, IMG submission 150694) | Freshwater microbial communities from Lake Mendota, WI - 13SEP2009 deep hole epilimnion (SPAdes) | ecosystem: Environmental > Aquatic > Freshwater > Lentic | place: Lake Mendota, Madison...
CAATGCTCATGCAAAAACGTGGGTTCGGCTGCCACTGCAGCTAACTGACGTTGGACTAACTGAGCTGAAAGAAATTTACACTTCATTGAATTCACCGTATGATTTCCCAGGTCTCATGTGTCGTGAATGCAGCACAGGCGCTCGATTCAAGTTTCGCAACCCGAACTATGAGCGCATCAAAAATTTGCACGGCAGCGAGCCCAAACTGCAGTTTCAGTATCTTTCGTTGCGGCAGCAAAACAAGGTCAAAGAACATTTGAAACAGCACCCCGAACATCGTGAGGCATTTCAAAAGTTCAAGGACCAGTTGCATGCGTATACCAACCAGTTGTTTGCAAACTACATTGGCTGCTATGTAAAAAAACAGCGCTCATTTGGTGAGTATCCCGCTGAATTCAAAACCAACATGTTTCGACTGCACCAACTATATTTGAATGAACTGCGTGAGAAAAAAGAACACATCACTCTGGGTCAAACAATTGCTTACATGAATGGGCTCTGTCCGTCTCATCAAATTTACGCACTGAATTATGGTGTGCGAAAAGCTTGTGAAAAGATACAATCCGCACAACAAAGTTAAAATTTAAATTTTTTGCAATAAAAATACTTAAACGCATTGTAGTAAACTTCTATACTAAATCAACATGAATCTAAAAATGAATGCGCTGTTTAAATTTTGATTTAAATCCGAATCAAAAGTTAAATACTAAGAGAATCAAATCACCAAAATCACCAAATCAACGGTGAATCTGTGAAATGAGTGATTCAAACACAGCCGCGGAGTCTCGTGCAGCTTGAATCAAATAGTTGTGCACAATGTCAACATCAGTCGCCGCATGGAACGCAACCCGGATGATGCTGTGCGTGTCATGAGGGTGGTTCTTGCGAAACCCGCAAAATGAAATCGTCTTGCTTCCCATATAGTGATTGGCATGAAGGAAGTGTTCAATGCATTTGCCAAGCGTGTAATCTTCATTCTGCATAGTGATGTCGAATCCGTTGCTCAAAGTGGTGTCTGACGTTGTTATGTCCACATCGCCGCTGGCATTCTCAATGTCTGAAATCATTTTCTTGCATTTTTCAATCATGATGAGACATGCTTTGGTGAAAATTTCCGTGTTGGAATACACACCTATGCTTTCAATTGTCATTTCAAAACTGTCTGGCTTGGTGTAGCGCAATGCCTCCATGGAATACCAGTTTTTCTTTTCAGATGCAATGTATGCAGCATCATTCCCATCGCGTTCGAGTTTTTTTGCGCACTCGGCCCACACTTTATCCGCTTCTTCCACGTTAGGGGTTGCACGATAAGCACACGTGCTGACTACATTGTACATGCCATCCATCCGCGCAGTGCCCACACCAATTTCGGCGGTAATTGCCAATCGCTCGCCTTCCACGAATTGAGTCAACCTCGGAATCAATCGGGCAATCAAAATGTAGCCGCCGGTGATTGCATCCGGCGGAAAGATGCGCCTCACAACGGACTCACTGAGCTCTTTGCCCGTTTTCGCATTGACCATGCGAAAGTCCTTCGTCGTTGCATATTGATTTTCAGTTCCAGTGTTTTGAACGTCTAAAACCACGCGATAATCCTCCACATTGAAGTGCTCGAAATCGGGGTCATTCGCTTTAAGATGAATGGGAATGCAGCCCATGCGCTGCTTAATGATTTCATTGTTCAGACGCGTGGTGTTCGCCGTGATTTGCACGCGGTTCTCTGAATGCGGCAGTGTGCGAAAACAGAAAGTCGGAATGTCGGATAAAATTGTGCGCCGAACCGCATTGATTAAACTCACATTGATTTGACTCACGGAAAGTTTGAGAGTGCCGTCATGGTCCGTAAACGTTTCGATAATGGGCTGTTGTGGCATATTAATTCGCTGTTGAATTTGCTGTTGGGTTGTCTCTAATACATTAGTTGCGCATTATTTATAAATCAATTTTTTAATAATATCCGTGAAATGATTTATATAATATTTTCATGGGCAATGTAAATACATTGTATTTTTTGCATGGTTCCATTTCATAACAATAATACTGACGAATGAAATCTTTGGTTGTGTCAAAGTCACCAACAGGCGCATATTTTTTTTCATTCAAAAAATACACGTATTTGTCTCCAACTGCGTATGGGAAAGAGTCATAGTTTCCACCCATTGGCGAATAAAACTTGCGAATAATGTCGCCATTCATGGCCGAAAACGACAAAATGCCTTTGCCAACAAACAAATATTCGCGTTTTCCCGTTTGCACGAGAATGTTGTTGCCCCTCTCAATGCCGCGCTTGAATCTCCAATATGGGTCATTGAATCCATTGTCTCCAATAAACAATTGTTCATATTTCACATCCATCAGTTTATCATTCAAATCCAATTTCCCCCCATTGTTAAACCGATTATTGTAAATTTCTGCACGTCCGCCACCATAATCAAAAACCACAAACGGAAATAGTGAGTTATCATTGATTTCATATATGTTTTTGGGCCTTTTCATCATTTCACCCTTGACACCACACCGCATGAACTGCAAAACATTGACCACTCCGTTCGGGTTTTTATAAGAGCACGTTTTGACATTTTCATTTCCATTTCCATTTCCATTGTTATTTGTTTCAAGTTTTTTAATATTTTTTCGTGTTTTAGACTTGGTTCCAATTTTAACTCTGTTTCTAATTTGTTTTGATGATGACATTTACACTAAGCACATAAAAAGTTTGTGTCATAATCAAATTCATTTTATATTTTTTCTCTCCATAGTCAAATAATCAAATGTTGCTGCTATTTTCAATGTATGTCAAAGACGAATACACTGCTAAAAAAATGGAGTCAGCTTCTAAACGATTGGGCAAAAAACTGGGAAGCAAAACCGAAATGAAATGGCAATGGGTCAAAAATGGAGAAAAAATGGTTGTTGCTTGCGATTTTTACAAAGATGATGGTTCCTGATTTATTAATTGGATGAAGGCAGCGGCGCCAAACAAAGCTTGATTTCTCCCAGACTGGCAACATAATACTTGACAACCAAAGGCAAGTCATTCTCCAGATACATTTCAATCTGACTGCACAAGTTTGTGCATTTTATGAAATATCCCAGGTTTTTCAGAGAGAATTCTCCCTGAATGATTTTGTTAAAATCCTGTTTTTGAATGAATTCCATACTGCCGTCCGTTTCTACGCGCCGGATTTCTGCTGTAGCAAACTGACCCGAGCACTTGAAAATCAGCTCGTTGCCCACCGACTTGATTTCCAGCTTGTCCGAAATGCACGACATGTCGCGAATGATCTTCTGAAAATCTGAAGACGGCAAGTTGATAACCGATGAAAACACCACATTGGGCTCGATGAACTCCTCGGGGTCCGGCTCAATCAGCCGCAACTTCTGCGTCTTGCACTGCTTAATGTCTCCGTTCTCAAACTTCAGGCCCAGGAACGAAACAATCCCGTCATTATAGTCCTTTTTCTCAATGTAGAGTGTCAACGTGTCGTCATTGTCAATTGAGTTAATCAGCTTGAATAAGTGAAACATGTTGACGCCAATGATGATTTTCTCCATGTGGCACTCATAGTGCTCGAAATTCTCCGCACCCAGAAACAAGTGCGCCAACATGGTGTGCGACTTATCCATATTGACAATGCGAATGCCGTCCTTTTTGAACATGATATTGGTTTCCAATAAGATGTCTTTCAATGCAGTCATCAGCGTGCGAAATGGTGCAATTTGAACTGTTTTAATTGTCAACACGTTGTCGGCATATGCATTGGCATTGGCATTGGCATTGGCATTGGCATTAGCAGATGCGTTCATTTTCCAAATAAAGAGATATAATACGTTTTAAATAACAATCTTTAAATGCTTATGACACAATTTATTGATTTATTGCAATCAATTGTGTGTTGTATGTTGTATGTTGTATGTTGGTGCGTTTATCCCATTAAGTGATACTTTGAGATGACCATGGCAACCAAGATGAGGACCATGGCAGCATAATCATCGAGCGTGGTGGGCAACTTCAGCCAGAACGCGTTGGAAAGCACTTGCCCAAGAAAATCAAACACGTAGGAAGAGAGAGACACTTGAGCGGCCGTGAGGAACCAGTTGCCAATGCGGTTGGATGGAATGACAAACATCCACTCGATTGTGGCCCAAAACTCCGCGGTCAAAATCTTCTTAATTGTGCCGGCGTCTTTCATGCCCGGTGTAGTTTGCATAAAAAGTGCTAAATCCATTGTGACCATGATGGCCAGATTTAGAAAAATCCAAAACAACAAGAGACCGATGGAAAATTGATGCTTCATATTGTTATTTAGTGTATTTTTGTAATTGAGATATATATTATATACAATATATTTATTATACACCTAATATATATAAATTATATCACCATTAATTTTAGTAAAATGTCCAGTTCATCTGCTTCACCATCTCCTTCGGCCACTACATCCGCTTCATCTGGCCCCAGCGCTTCTCCGGATGCAAGCGGCAAAACCCCGTTGAATTATTTTTTGTGGTTCATTGCATTCGTTTGTGCACAGGCGTCGTCCATGTGGGGCCAGTTTGTCACTTTGAAGTTCCCCAACATGGGCATGTTTGCCGCTTACAAAATGGCCATCCCGTTTGCATGGCTTGATTGGTTGTTCATGTCCGTGGCCGTCAACATCGGCGACAAGTACAAGCTCGTCACGCCCACCCAGGACACTTTTACGCTCATCACACTGCAGTTCACCGCCATTCTTCTCATCAACCACTTTTATTTGCACCAACCATTATTTAGGAGCGACATTGTTGCATTCTTTATGATTCTTTTTGCTTTTGCCGTGAGTTTCAACAACATGCTCTCTAAAACACTGGGTCGCCCGGTTCCCACTGTTTCCCCAGCCCCAACTGCAAGCGGAGCTCCTGGTGCTACTGCTGCCCCCGCTCCTCCCGTTGCACACAAGGGCGACCGCAAGAAATCCAAACTTCTTAAGAAGATTTGGGGCATTCAACCCACCAACGACTACTCCGCTCTTACGCAGAATTAAACGCGCTGAATTAAATCGATATTCATGTCATGGTTTAACCATTACATAAATTAAATTAATCAAATTAACGCCTTCTGGACTTATGTCTTCATGCATACAGCTTCGTGGAAGACTCATGACCTGTCACACGTTTGATGAAACTGTCTCCGTCCAGCAGTTCCTTCAAATTGTCCATGTGTTTGTCCCGGTGTCGAAACAAGAAATTCACAATGGCTGCCATGGGGAGCTGCTTCTCCTTGATTGCAGCGTAAAATGTTTTGAACGTGTCTGTTAGTGCATCCGTGGTTCCATAATGCTTACCAAGCATGTCGCGGAACAACTTCTCAATCTCCGTCTTGCTGGGATAGTTCAGCTCTATAATCATGTCGGTTCGCCCTTGACGCAACAGGGCAGGGTCCAGCTTCTCCGGATGATTCGTCGTAATGAACACGATGAGACCATGTTTAAAAAGAACGCCGTCCAAGATATTCAGCAAGTTGCTAAAAGTGAACGTCGGGGTCTCAACGGATGTGCGCTTCTCAAACAAGCAGTCGATGTCTTCAAGCAGGAGCACTGTCTTGGGGTCCAGATTTCGAAACGAACCCTGAATCGTTGCATTGTCCATGTCGCGGCTAATGCTCATGATGCCCAGGTTGTAATGAATCTCATTGCACAGTGCTTTAATCAAGCTCGTCTTGCCGCTGCCAGGCACACCAGTAAGCAAATACGTCTTTTTGTATGGAATGCCGAATGCATCGTATTCTGCCTCGTTGTTCAAAAATTCAGTGAGGTCATCCATGATGCGCTTCTTGATGCGTTCATCCATGTAAACAGTGTTCAACCGGCGAACGGGAATGCGGCTATACGTGTTCCACTCGCTGTACTTATTAGTGACAGAAATGCGCAACTTCTGCTCAGTCGTGTTGTCAGTCTCACATGCAAGTTTATAAAACTCGACAAAAGAGTCAGGTGTCGGAGTGCGAACCAACATCCGACGAAAATAAGCGATTCCACTGCAGCTGGTGTATTTGGGGCTGTTCTCTTCTTTGTAGTCAATTTGAAATGCGTGTTTTTGATTCTTGGCATCTGTGAAAACAAAATCGTATGACCCAGTTCCAATCTGCATAAAAAGCGAATTCAGTGGATTGAACAGCGATGATTCGCCAACAATTTCGCCATTCTCTCTCCGAATTCCAACTGTCTCATTCTTTTTGACCTCTTCCTTGACTTCTTCCTCCTTGACTTCTTCCTCCTTGACTTCTTCCTCCTTGACTTCTTCCTTGACTTCTTCCTTTGTTTGCTCTTTTTTTAACTCAGATTCCTTTAGGCAAATGCTTTTGACTGCATTGTATGCTCTGAGGTTGAAATATTCATGAATCTCCATGCGCACAGGGGTGTCATGATTTGCACGTGTCTTCAGCTGAGAAACATTTTTGAACAAGTATGACAAAATGCGTTCTTGATAAAAACGTGGTATTTCATGTTCATACATGGTGTCGGACGCCGTCATTGTTTAAGGATGTGGGGATGCTATGTCATATTCATGGAGTGCCTTTAAATGCATTCTAAATAGGTTTAGCGGCAGCATGTGGTAAATAATGTGTGGTAATATATTATTATATCAGTGTGCAATGTCATCAGAAAACTATAAAAACAATGGTGAAAAACCTTTAGAATATACAGCATCATTGGAATATTTCTTGATGAGAAAAGGTGAAGAGTGTGAAGCATGGTCAAAACTCCATTTGATGTCTCATAAGAAGTTCAAAACGAGAGAAACGATGTATAATTTGCCAATTATTACAATCACTGCATTCATCGGTTTTGTATCTGGTCTTAACTTGAATTATGAACACATTCACCTCATTCTCGGAGGAATGAGTCTTTATGCAAGCCTGCTCAAAAGCTACTTTTCATATTTAAAAATCAGCCAGAAGAGCGAAAATCATCGAATTGCCTACATACAATATGGTCAAATCGCAAATGAGATTCGCGTTGAACTTGCGCTTGAACCAAGTATGCGCAAACAACCCAGCGGATTGGTTGACTTGATACGCATAAAAATGAAAAATTTATTGGAAGTGTCTGAAATCATCGACAATGCAATTATTGATGAATATCTCTCAAAGTTGGACAAGACAAAACAAACAAATGTGCTGCATTGGTTTACAAAGGAACGACAAGCCGCCACGCATGAAACAAATCCAGATGAAATAATGCTGGGCAGACCCCCTGTTTTGAAACTGGCCAATCGCATCGAATCTTATGTGGACATAAATCAAAAAGTGGTTTTAAATAAACACGGAAAAACCAGTATCGGATTAACCACAGTGAAAACGGTTGTTCCGACCGGCAGTGCGACTCCATCGGAAGACCCACTGGAACTGGAAATAACGGAACCCGATACTGCTGCAAAACACGAAGTGTCCGGAATCATGGTATAGGAAATTAATTAACCATTACACATTGCTTAAAAATTATAGTCATCATCATATAATAATGAATATAATTGTTGAATGCCCTCATTGCAGTGGAACAGTCATCATAGAACAAATAAACTGCTCCATTTTTCGACACGGTGTTTACATTTCCAATGGGAATCAAATGAACCCACACGAATGCAAAGAAGTGTGCGACAATCTTGCCTCCACGAACCAAATACATGGATGCGGCAAACCATTCAAACTCACAAAAAATGAAGATGGAACGTATTCGGCGAGAGATTGCGAATATATTTGAATATTGAATGAGTGAAATCAATACTCAGGTGTGTGCTTTTTAAACAAGCACCCATGCGGGGTTATGCCGACCATTTCATTAATGACGGCTGCATTCTGAAACTTGCAGTTTGACAACCAAACTTTCACGATACAGAAATTCTTTTTGGGAGAAATTGTTATGCCGTTCACCACTGGCAACAACGCCTTATTCGGCGAAATGCTGTTCCCAACCACTGCATATGTCAGTTGCCGCCAACAGTCTTGCACATCTTTGTTGCTGACCTTGTATGAGAAACAGCCACCATTCCGGTTTCTAACATCTTCCCAAATAGGCGTGATCCCTTCCCTCATCAAAAACAGCATGCAGTTCATCACCAGTTTTGGAGGAAGCATCTCGGTCACACTGACCGCTTGTTCCACCGTGTTGAAATCATATAATTTTATATAGCTTTTCAATGACCAATCCGTGTCATGTGGCAGATGACACCAAAGGGTCCATCCAGCGGACAGCGCATGATGCGATTCGGCTATGCATTCACATGACTCGGATGGGGGGAGTGCGGCGGAAGAGGAAGAGGAAGATGAAGATTCCTTCATGTTGTTCTCAATATACATAAATTAATCATACTTTTTAAATTGATTTTGCATGTATTTTATTTTTTATGCTAAAACCAGCACCAGGAGTCTGTTTTGCATGTCGAGTGTATTGAAATTGTTTATAACGACGTTTCACCAATGAATTTGCACTAACAGTTATGTTGTAAGCAGGATGAGGATGACGCGCATGCACATTGAACACTTGTTTGTTTCTTATTGTGTAATTCTTGTCCAATTTTTGCAACACTTGTTTATTCTTTTGGTGATTTATCATCTTCATTTTCAGTCGGACACTATCATTTATCCGACACACCAACTTGATTTTTTCATCATTGCTCAAGTTGGTCGAAACCAGTTTTGCCACAATGTTTTTCGGGTTCAGTGTTTCAACCATCATGTTGTTCACCATCATGTAAGTGTGGTTTTCCATCAACACATTGTATAAATAATTGTTCATGTAATTCACGTAATATATTCCATGTTTATTCACAAATCTCAACGCGGGAATCAACCTTCTTCGGTACACAATGCAATGTTCCAAACTCACATACGTCCTTTTATTTGGAATGTTGTGGCCCAGCGACCCCTTTTCAAAACACACCAACTTATTAAACGGACTTATTGTTTTGGTTATCGCAACTATCTCTTTTCCTCGGATGGTGTTCTTGCCTGGTTCTATCTTTTCAATCGGGATGCTTCCTTGGTCGGTGGAGACAGGGGTTCCAGCTGGAAAACAAATGGGCGCCACCGGAATTGGTGGAGGATTCGGCGGAAATCCAAAGTATCTCGCAAGCACAAAATAAAACGTTTGCGGGGGGTCATCCGGCACAAGGAATGCAGTTCCACCCACGAGTATTTTCCCGTCAGATTGTATTTGCACAGAGTATCCACATTCCTTCTCATTCGATACCAAATTTGACAATATGTATCCTAACCCAGCAAGTCCAAACGTCGTGTCCAATGTTCCATCTGTCTTGAAACGCGCAAGTGAAAACCCTTCAACTGTTGGAGTATTATATCCACCAACTATCACTATTTTGTCGTCATTCTGCAAAGTAATGCTATTCCCTATGCCACCATAACTAGGGCCTACTAAATTGAATGTGGGAGACAAATCCAATGCGGTTTTTCCATTTACTCCAAATAAAGTGTCAAGCACACCAGATGGTGTTGCACATGCAATTGCCATGCAAGAGTCGCCGCTCGGCTTGCTCGAAAATCCACCTGCGATTATTCTTCCATTGCTGTCAATTTTCACACCATTCACAAAATCGCTTGAACCTGGAAAAAATGAAGACACTGTTAATAATCCAGGATAAGTTCCAAAAGCATTGAATGTTGTATCCACTGAACCAGTCAAAGTAAAACGAGTGATTATAAAATTATCAGTCAATCCGGTGTTTCCAGCTCCAGCTAAAACCAATTTCCCATCACTTTGTATCGTCAATGAATTCCCGTATTCATCACTTGCAGAATTAAATAGTTGATACACCAGCCCACCTGTGCCAAATGAAGGGTCCAAACCTCCTGTGCTAGTGTATCTGACAAGTGCTAAATAACTTCTAATTGGAGCAGGTAGTATTTTTCGCACAGTTCCTCCAATTACGAAATAACCATCTGGTTGAATAATAATTGAGTGTGAATACGCACGGTCAAATGTCAAACCACTTGCTGCATTGAAACTGGGACCAGTTGTGATGACAAACCCGTTTGTACCAAAACTGGTGTCCAGTGCCCCCAATGCATCGAACCTTGCAACAAACATGGCTTCAAATATTGGATTCCCCAGTGTGCCAGTCACCACAATGTAATCATTTGGCTGCAAAATCATGTCATTCACGAAAAGACTTGCTGTTCCAGCAGGAGGCGACTGCAGTGTTCTGCCAGATGTTCCAAATGCAGTGTATAACGACCCATCTGTATTGTAGCATGCTAATGAAATCTCATGTTCATTGGTGTATTGTGAATAACCAGCCAGTATGATTCTGTTGTCGGA
>Ga0208222_1000603_pt1 | contig 10307 bp, 9 predicted proteins | sample LakMenEpi13Sep09_FD_150694 | JGI IMG/M metagenome (GOLD analysis project Ga0208222, IMG submission 150694) | Freshwater microbial communities from Lake Mendota, WI - 13SEP2009 deep hole epilimnion (SPAdes) | ecosystem: Environmental > Aquatic > Freshwater > Lentic | place: Lake Mendota, Madison...
CCTCTCCATTCTTCGTTTTGACCATGTGTGGCTTTTTCAACTCGGGGTCCATCAATGGTTCGTGAATTGGGTCAGCCGGCATGGGGTAGTCGTATTGCAGCGCTTGACCCAGTGGCACCTCCATTCTTAAACCGTCGGTGCTTTGAATCTTCTGGAAAAACTCGGACATTTCTTCAAATGTGTAATCCGTTTTTTCTGCGCTGATGCTTGCACACAGGTCTTCCGCCAGTTCTGGACTTTTCAAATTTTGGCACAACGTCATTAGTCGTCCATGTGAAATGCTGGTGAGACGATTCCCACAAGTTAGTATTTGTTTTATGCGTTCAACCGTCAAAAATGGCTGCACACTCGCAAAAAGATACATCTCATCATAAGACACCGATGGCAATTCGATTAATATTTTTCGCTTAATGGCTTCTATTGTGTCATCCGGGTGTATGCGCTGGTTCGAATATTTCATTCTCTCATTTGGATTTGGAGCTGCTTGGGCAGGTGGCGGACCAAACATGATTGTTTGGTTTTTTCCAAACACAACAACCTTGTAAACTGGATTGGTATCATCATCTAAACTCATCTTAAAACAAGGCAACTATTACAAATGCAATTATATAATTATTGATATTATATAATCACTTTATCATTAAATGATTTGCACCATGTTATATTTATTTCCTATGAAATAAAATATTGGGTCATTGTAAACACGCAAAACGCGTAAAAACTCGCACAATCATGTTTGACTCATGCTATTCTCTCAATGTCCTGCTTTTCATCGGTGTTGCATGGTGCATGCTGTGGTGGATGTACAATTATTTCATTCGCACCCCTTCATTTCATCCATTAGGGACCATCTTTCTGCATGTTCCGTCATGGATTCAAAACTTGACTCCGAATGTTTCACTGAACCCAAAAAAAAACGACCCAAAACTTCTCAACATTGATGGCTGGAGCATTGGACACGTTCTGATTTATGCAACCATTGGTTTGTTTTTTCCTGGCAAGTATATCGAAATATTATTGATTTCATTTCTCTGCGAAACATATGAATATGCCGTGGGTTGGCGCGCAAGATGGCTGCTCGACCCCGTTGCAAACATGATAGGATACATTGCAGGAAGTCTTGCTGAAAAACATTACAATTTCAATCTTTATAATCGACTAAAGCGCATATTGATATTCAAAAAGATAGGCTGTTCTTTTTCCTTAATTGCAGTGCTGATTCTCATACTATTTGCAAATCAACCAAAATTTATGAAGTATGCATTTTATTAAGATGATGATGTTCGCGATTTTCTGGTTTTTTTGACATGTGGCACACCGTGTTTTCTCTTTTTGGTTGTTTTGTTAGATGCCACATGAGTGGATGCACAATAAAACATGCATTCGGGGGCCATTCCAAAGTCGTTTTCTTCATCATAGTCGCACTTGCACAAATGAAAAGGAAAAGACCTTTGTTCTTTTTTTTTGGATTGGTCGTGAGAAGACGGCACCAATGAAAACGGCGAAATTAGTTGTTCCTTAATGTCGGGCATTGTATATTATAATACATGCATTATAATACACATGATTTGCAATTGTTTATGTTTTGTTGCACAAATTATGTTGTAGCGATTCAAACAATTTAAACAATAATGGCTCAATTGTAGTAACTAACTTTGTCATGAGCCATTATCCAGATGTTCGCACGCTTCGTGAAATAAATGGTTCAATGCAATGGGTTCCTGCACCACCCGACTGGGCCGAAGCATACATGCAATACAAAAATCGGCCCATTTATGGAGCCGAGGTTCCATACAATCACAATAACCAATTTTTAGTGTATCGTGAGGAAAACAATCATTACATGCCGACGCGCATTCAGCGGTCCGACACGGGGGACGTATTCGCAATCATGGATTGTGCGGATGTGAAAGTCTTTCTACAGGACATGGACCCTGTAAACTGGTATTCTGCACGCAACTATCAGATGTGGGCTTTTCGGGATTTCATGTATGACTCTGCACGTCCGGCACGCAAGTATTATGCATCAAAATACTCATCCTATCTTTTTTTTCAGAGAGGAATGTCCACGCAAACTCCGACTTTCATTGAGCTGGATGGGCTTCCGCCGAACATTATTTTTTCCATCTCTCGAAATGACAATGGCAGTGTGTATTACGAGAGAAATGATGCACATGCGACCCGCGTCCGCATATGCGACCATGAAGGCGCGCGCGCCGGGTTTCGTGGGTTTTATGCGCGGATAACAATGGACCCCGGCATCATCGTGTCGCCACCCACGAGTGCCGTCTCGCCGCCAATACCCATTCCAATTCCATCATACACTGCATCATCCGCGATTCCATTGCCATTGCCTCCTGGCATTGTGTTGGAGAAGACAAATGTAGAGGAAGACCAGTGCATCATGTGCTATGACAACAAGAAAAACACCAAATTTGCACCATGCAATCACTTGGTCATGTGCAGCGAGTGTTATCCTCGACTGATTAAGCCGCACGAATGTCCGGTCTGCAAACAGACGATTGCATCACTTCTACCATTTTAATCGTGCAACTCGTGCCAAATCTTCCGCAACCACGCCCTCCGCTTGGTTTTTTGCCCTTTTTTTTGCGTGCCACTTGGAAAACGTCTCTAGAAAGATTTTGCGCGTTGGAAACACTTGCGCAACATCTTTTCGCACTTTTTTCCACATCGCAACCACCCGCTTGGATTCGTGAAACTGCTGCACCGTGCGTATCAAGCCCATGGCCTCATCCTGCACTTCGGCCACATTGCCCAAATGCACGGCTTCATAAAATTCATTCACTTCTTCCACCATCCACTCATATTGAAATACTTTGTTTCCATTAGAGGCAAGCGTCTTCTTTGCGTCTGTCATGGTGCGATAGCCAACAATGTTGGCCCATGATGGGATTTGAACCGAATTCATCATGAACTTATTTACATAATTCATGGATTATAATTCCATGAATTGTGCTTTTACATTTTAAGCGCTCCACACGTCGTTGTTGAATGGCGAAACCAGAATGTCGCTGAGCTTTGTCTGCCAGTATGCCACGCGCTCTTGACGTTTGATGTCTTTCAGTGTCTTGGGGAAAATGCTGGCAGTCTTCATATCGTCTGCCTCTGCGGCCGTTATCTGCGGCTTGAACCCATAGCAGTTGATGCCAAATCGCACATCGGGGTTTGCAATGAACCCACCATTGATGCCTGGACGTCCGCAATCATTTTCATGTCCCTTAATCTTTTGCAACCGGTCCCACGTCTTTTTTTGAGTGGGAAACAGCGCCATCTGATTGGCCGACCAGCCGTAGTTGCACCACTCACCGCCATTGTTGTAGGCTTTTTCCACTTCATCATACGATGCCAAACGGGCATCAAATGCTTTGCACACCTCCTTGGCATCTTCATACGTGTATTCATTTCCGGGCACGTTGAACACTTGCTTAAAATACCGCAACTCGGGAACCGTGGTTTCTGATTCGCTTTCCGGTTTCTGCACCGTGATGTCAACCTCAGGCCGATCGCTGAACAAGTTCTTAACACTTGCGACAATGTTGACATTGAAAAAGTATTGGTATCCATTTATCATCAACAACACAATGAATGTGCCCCACATGATGACTTCTAACAACTTGGCTCCTCCAGTCGATGGCGTAGGACCGCTGGTGCCATTTCCTCCCGGCATGGTGGAGAACACAATGTAGTATAAAAATATGGTCAACGACAACACTCCAAGCATAATCAATTTGCCATCCGTGCTTGTGTTATTAACAACGTCGATATATTCTAGCGGGTTTTGTCCAATTCCGGTGATGGAATCATATGAAACATTCATTTCCCCTTTTCGATTGCGTGTACCTTATATGTATAAAATTATAAAATATTATTATTATTTCACTTTGCGATAAAACAAGCAATATGGAAGATTGCTCACAATCGAGTCTCCTGTGAGCGGAACTTCTTTGACAATGGTGTCATTGCATCCATACCATTTCCCGTTCGCATTCTTTATGGTTGCAGTGTAATGACCGCCCATTGGAGAACCGCCATGATGGTTGCACACTCCAAACAATTCATACACGTAGCTTTCTTTATTATATCCAACCACATACTTGGAAAAGTCCGCCCGTCTACACGGCACTTCAACCGGCGTCTGAATTTTGCGGGTGTATCCTCTTGCGGTCATTTCAAACCGTTTCAACACGATGATGAGCACATTCGGCAGGCTCCAAAACGAGAGACGTTTTTGAACGTCTTGTTTTTTCCCGGTCTTTTCATTAAACCACGCGTTCTCTCCGCTCAACACTTCTGGCGTGCAGTGGTGTTCCATGCAATCAAACAGAGACACTGCCCTAAATGCATTTGCGCCGCCGCCATTGTTTGGAAACGACAGGTTAAGAATGCAAAACGGTTCCGACTTTCTACTCAGTGTGTCCCCGTTTTTCGACTCGGCAGCAAGTGGTTCAATGATAGACAGTTGCACACCATAAAAAATGCCAAGCACTTCTGAATACTGTTTTTTAAACATGTCAGTCATCATCTCATAGCACTCTTTGGCTGTGCGGTCCGTTGCATTTCGTGCAACCCCGCGCACATTCATTTCCACTTCGCGAGACAACGCGGTGTGAAAGCAGTCCATCAAAAACATGAGGAATTCGGCCACGTCATTTTGCTGATGACCGGAAAACAGGTCCATGTTTTTCATGCGCGCAATCTTTTGCATTGCTGATACAAAACCCCCAGGGGAAATAATACAATTGTCCCCCCACATCATTGTGCGCAGCTTGTCCCATTCATGCAACAATACGGAATCCACTTTGTGGTTCAGTCGGTTCTTGTATTCCCCATTGTTCTTCGAGAGAAAATCATTAAATTCATATGTGTGTGAAAGAAGTTGCAGACATGAATTCACGTAGCAAGTGTTTCCCAAATTGGCTAGACCACTCAGTCCCTTGTCTTTATAAGCTTCATGGATTGAAACCGTCATCTCACGTGCAATGCTTTAATACAATGACATGTGTTTATGCACATTTGCAATTATTATATTTGTTTTTCATGAAATTTCGGGAATATCTCTCGTCCATGGCTTGCCAACACCGCAAAAACGGGGCAGAAAGTTGTCAAGTTGTCCGCTAGCATTCACATGTTGTCTCATTTTTTGCAAGATTGGATGAAGCAACAGAGAGATATTCGACATTATTCCACATATTGATGGATTTTAATAATTTCTCTCTAGGTGTTTTTGGCAAAAGTAGCTTTTTCACATTTTTTCGCACCATTATGGTTTGGGGATTTTTGTTCTAAAAAAGTTCCGCAAATTACCTAGCAACGCGCGTTTTTGCGCAAAAAGGTAACGGCGTAACGATTTTCGGACATTTTTTTTGTCCAATTCCTGAAAATTTTTTGACTTTTGTGCAAAGAAAAATAAAAAAATAACAAAATTAGTTTTCAAGATTTGTTTAAAAAAATGAGAGCATTATGCAGTGCTTAAAAAAAGGCACCAAAAATGCGATTTTTTGGGCCCAAAAAAAACTTAAAAAAAGGCACCAGGCACGAAATTGTAGGTTCTAAATGTTCAAAAAAAACATTTAGCATTTAGAACAACTGTTTTGGCATTTAGAATAAATCTTTTGGCATTTAGAATAAATCTTTTGGCATTTAGAATAAATTTCTTTAGCATTTAGAACAAAAAATAATTTAAACATAATGTATTATTATTAATAAAACAACGGGAGTTATTATGACGACAATGAATAACAATGCAGAAATATTAACAAATGGGTTGGGTCTTGCACTGACATGCACTCATGATGCATGCAACTCAGAAGAATCTAAAAAATACAAATGTGAGTATTGCTCTAAAAATTATGGCACACGCAATGGCAAGTGGTATCATGAAAAAAAATGCCCACACAAACCAGTTGATGAGCCTCCTTTAAAAAAAGCATTCGAATGTCATCATTGTGGAAAAGGATATGACGCCCGAAACAGTTTGTGGTATCATGAACAGAAATGTGCAGAAAAGGTGCAAAAAACAAATGCAACTAGTGTTGCAGTTATTCCCGAAATTCATATTGACATGGAATCTGCACCCATTAAAAGCATCAAAAAATTAAACAAACCATCAACCACCGAATCTGTTACTGCATCTGTTGCAGCCACCGCATCCACTTCATCAACTGCATCAACTGCATCAACCGAATTCAACATGATGAAAATAGTGGAACAGCTGATGGAGCAGAATAAAACGTTGCAAAGCCAACTCATCGAGTTGAGCAAAGAGAGAAATACGGTGATAAATAACACGACGAACAACACAAATCAACAGTTTAATTTGCAGGTGTTTTTGAATACGGAATGCAAGGATGCAATTAAATTGAGTGATTTCGTGAAATCTCTCAACATCACGGTGGAAGATTTGGAATTCACAAAGAACAATGGCCTCATTGAGGGCGTGAGCTCTATCATCGTCAACAACTTGAAAGGCATGGATGTGCACAAGCGTCCGATTCACTGCACCGATGTGAAACGCGAAGTCATGTATATCAAAAATGACGAATGGGAAAAAGACGAAGACTTTGCAAACATCAAGAAATTCATTTACCTTACATCATGCTATCAAATCAAGCGCATACAGGACTGGATTGACGCGCACCCTGGGTGGGAAACGAAGGAAAAGCTGCAAACCGAGTATTTAGCCCTATGCAAAGAGCTATACAAAAATATTGAAAATGATGACCATGCACACAAAAAAATCATAAAAGGGTTCATCAAAAACATCCAAATCGACAAGCACAAATGAAACCAAAAATGCAATAATTTGATTGATTTTTCAATGCAATTATTACAATTTAATTACTAATTGAATTATAATATAAATAAAATATTGGATTGTATTATAAAATGTCTTTGAACCCCGATTTTTCTGCCGTCGACGCGTCGTCGCCTTGTGCCAAATTGTCTTTTAACATCAACGCATTCAATGGAAACACGACCAACTTCAACCGTGCTTGCCCGAGCCCGAAGACAACGGTTCCTCTTCCCATGCCGGTTCAACCACGCCAGGAAGTTCCAGTTTCATGGACACCTTTGAAACCAACTTCTGGTTTGATTAGACCAATGTAATGTTTCATGCTGGATTTACATCAACGATGGTGGGTGCATTTGAAATCTCTCCACACAATGATTGCGTGAGTGTTTTCCGAATTTGAGCACTTGTCATTTCTTTGTCTGATGCCAAATACCACAATTTGCAATAAGCTGCTTCCAATGTCATGTCATGACCGCTTATGACATTGTGTTTTTGCATCAGTTTTCCTGTTTCATAGTCATTCATGTCAATGAAACCTTCAACGCATTGGCTGATGTTTACTATTACCATGTTGCGTTCATTCAATGCAGTCAAAAGTCGCATGAATGAAGGATTGAGAATTGGACCGTCGCCAATTCCGTATGTTTGCAGTATGATTCCGCGGACATTTGGGTTGGCAGCCATTTGTTCCATTGTTTTGAAGTTGCAGCCGGGTGTTATAGTTATCACCAACACTTCAACCGACGGGTCATATAAATGAGGTTTAATGCCAGTGTATGAATGTGCAATGGCGGATGCGGATGCATTTAAAACTGGCAATCGTGCATATCCGAATGCACCCAAGTTTGGAAAGTTCGGACACGCGAACGCATTCAACTTATTGGAACTGATTTTCTTGCATCGGTTTCCTCGCATGATTTGGTCCGCAAACACGACCACTACCTCGTGAAGTTTATTGTAAAAGTGTGTTGCAAATATGAGAGATGCTAGCAAATTGTCAATTCCGTCAGTTTTTAATTGTTGCAATGGAATTTGAGAACCAGTCATGACAACCAATTTATTCAAATGTTGAAGTGAATATGAAAGAGCAGATGCAGTGTATGCCATGGTGTCTGTTCCGTGAATGATGATGAAACTTTTATATCGGTCTGCATTTGCAATGATGTCGCGCGTGATTTTATTCCAGTCATTGCACGAGACGTTCGACGAATCAATCAATGGATGGTATTCAATTAATCGAAAACGTCCAATCGAATGATTGGGTTTTAATTTCAATTCATGTTTCAAAATCGATTCTAAATAACCTGGTTTTGGTTTATTTCCATTTGGAGATTCAACCATTCCAATGGTTCCTCCAGTGTATAACACCAGAATTTCACGACCATGTTTATTGTGTCGAACCGTTTTTTTCATTTGTTCATATTATAATGTGATATTTATATTTGCATTTACATTTTTGGGATAGATGGGGTCATCCAGAAACCGACATCTTAATATACCCATTACGCTGCATGATGTTCCAAGCAGTTCGCAACGAACGTGCGCATGGCTTAGTTGGCAGACGACGTGTCCAACAACTTCCATGTCTAAGGTTCGAATCCCATGAGTGCCACTGCGAAACACAAGGGAAAAACAGTAGTGCCCCATCCCACCAAAATCTTAGGGGTTCCACTAAAAATTTCTCACACAAAGCAATACCGGTGTAGCGCAGCGGAAGCGCGCCGTAAACATCGTCGGTCAATCCAATTCTACGTGCATAACGTCCGAAAGACTGATGGTTATCGCCTTAAGAGCCGGAGGTCGCAGGATCGAAACCTGCCACCGGTATAATTTCAATTTGCCAGCTTTAAAGAAACTGGTGGTCATAGCTCGAGGGACCGATGAAAATAAACACGAGTGTGCAGAAACCTCTCGTTAGTCTAACGGTTAGGATATCAGGTTTTCACCCTGGAGACCCGGGTTCAATTCCCGGACGGGAGAATGAGTTTTCGTCAAGCTGGACGTTAAACGGAGCAATCCTTGTCAAACCACCTCCACGGCGGACGTAAAACATCGTCGGGTGCACCAATTGACTGTGCTTCATGCATAGTCCGAATATCTGATGGTTATCTCTCTTTATCATTAAAAGAACGGTGCGGGATCGATACCTGCAGGTGGTAAAACAACAACAACGTCGCATAGATGCATTCAGTGCATCAGAGCCTTCGCGTGTTAGAATACGTGGAGTAAATCTCACATAGCTCAGTGGAAGGAAGACATTTGAGTCTTCACATTTTTTATGCTTTTGGCTCTTTCCAGATGATGTGTTTTTTTTCTCAATTTATTTAAATAAACCTTAATTTTATTTAAATGAAAGTTTTGATGTTGATAATTTCAAGTGACACAGAACCTGTGTATAAAGAGCATAGAAAAATTTGGTCATCTTATATGAATTCGAATCCATCAATTCATGCATATTTCATTCAGTACGGAGATGTTGAACAGAAACTTGAAAATGATACATTATGGTTAACTGGAAAGGAAAGCTTAAAAGCAATTACTACTAAAACCATAGATAGTTTTGACTTTTTCTTAAGAGAAAATGATTATGATTTTATTGTGAGAACAAATCTGTCATCATTTTGGAACTTTGAAGCTTTGATGAATTTTTTGAATAAACTACCGAAGGAAAAACTATATTCTGGACTTATCGGAAATCACAGCGGTATTAAATTTGCATCTGGTTCTGGATTTATAATGTCAAGTGATGTTGCAAAATTATTGATAGACAATAGAAATATTGCAGAAAGGGTTGGTGTTATGGATGACGTAGACATTGGTTATACGATGAACAAACTTGGTATTCCCATTTATCCTGGAAGAAGAACAGACTTCTATTCTAAGGAAATGTTTTTGAATCACAAGTATGACCCGAATGCATATCATTACAGATTAAAATGGCGTGAACATGAAAAACGCTGTGAAGAACCGAAATGTATGAAATTATTGATTTTAAAACAAACACAATCATTATAGGTGTATACTTTTTTGACATTCAATTGAATATATGCATATGTTTATGCTTAAAAAAATAACAAGTGTGTATGTATTTTAAGCATAAACATTTTTTGATGCCTAGATTTCGAAACAGAAATGGAAATGGAAATGGAAACCGAAACCAGGGTCAACAGTTCCCAGCACAAGATGATGTGAATAGCATTCCATATTACAATTCCAGATTATTTGCAATGTATGAAAGTCTGATACAAAGTTTTACACATTTCACATATCACTCGAATCACATGTATCATGTTTTGGAACGAGCACTGCATGGCACGCAAAATTCAATCAACTCAAGCCCTTATCCATGGCTTTTCATTCCTCATCAACGACAACAACAACAGCAACAACCACAACAACCACAGCCACAACAACCACAGCCACAACAACCACAGCCACAACAACCACAGCCACAACAACCACAGCCACAACAACCACAGCCACAACAACCACA
>Ga0208222_1000606_pt1 | contig 10280 bp, 7 predicted proteins | sample LakMenEpi13Sep09_FD_150694 | JGI IMG/M metagenome (GOLD analysis project Ga0208222, IMG submission 150694) | Freshwater microbial communities from Lake Mendota, WI - 13SEP2009 deep hole epilimnion (SPAdes) | ecosystem: Environmental > Aquatic > Freshwater > Lentic | place: Lake Mendota, Madison...
CACGGCATCGGAGCCGTAGAGGGTAGAGTGTCCTCCTTTTAAGATCTCCACTCGCTCGATCTGGTCTACGCTCAAGAGATTGATGTCAAAATAATTGCTGATCACCGACGGATCGTTTACGGGAATACCATCGAGTAAGATAAGCGCGTTGCCGGCCGATCCTCCTCTGATGTTGATGGTCTGATTGCTCCCCAGGTTGTTATTCGCACCCGGAACGGTTACGCCTGCCACCTGGTTAAGCAACTCGCCCAGTGAGCGACCTCCGCTTTGGCGAAGCATTTCGCTGCTAATGACCGAGACGACCTTTCCGGTCTGGCTTTGTTTTTTTTCGTACTTGTTGGCCGTTACGATTACCTCTTGCAAGTAACTACTGTCTTGTTGCGCATGTAGCAGCGTGCTCAATACCAGAGCAGCCCCCACAAAAAAATGTCGTTGCATAATGCAAATTTTTGTGTGACTGCTTCCAGATGTTAAAGTAGAAAATAAAAAAGTGCCCTTACACCTTTAAATCTTCAAGCCTTTCACCCGAAAGCTTCTAATGATAATGCTTGATGCGGCAGGTCTTCTGGCTCATCCTCGCTGAGGGCCTTCCCGTTTGCACAGTGGCGTTGTTCGTCAGCGTTGCTCCTTGGGCGTTAGTAAGTTCGCCGGAGCGGGATTCACAGCTACGGGGATAGCACCGGATTCACAAACGTTGTTACACCGGATTTCCCTTTTCATTCCTTGTTCAGGAAACCGTATCGATAGCGAATATATAGTGGATCGATAGATGCGGCAACCCGAGTTATGCACGGTTTGTTAAAAACTAATCTTCGTATCTTGTTGCGCTATTATAACCACTATGGCATCGGTAAAAAAGTTAAGTTTATTCGATATAAGTCTGATCGTAGTAAGCCTTGTCATTGGGATGGGGATCTTTCGCGTACCCGCCTCGGTGGCGGCTACCTCCGGAAAAGAATGGATCTTTTTTTCGGTATGGATCGCAGGCGGACTCATTGCCCTTTGCGGGGCACTGACCTATGCCGAGATCGGTCAACGTTTGCCTGCGATGGGAGGATATTATAAGGTCTTTGCAGAGTGCTATCATCCGGCCATAGGCTTTTCGGTCAATGCCATTATTTTGATAAGTAATGCGGCCTCGCTAGCCATTGTGGCTTTGATCGGAGCGGATTACGTAAGTGACCTTCTCTACGGAAAACCCAGTGGTACGTTCTTTAATACGATGGTAGCGATTGTAGCGGTGGGGATCTTTTATGTGGTCAATCTGTTTGGACTTCGCACCAGCAGCCGCACGCAAAACCTGCTTACTATCTTTAAGCTCTCCATGATCGTGATCCTGATCGCCAGTGTGCTAAAGGGAGTTACCGTTACGCCGCACGGCTATAATGAGAACGATCCACTTTATCAATTTTCTGAGCACAGCCCCTGGTTGCTGTTTGTGGTCTCTCTTATCCCGGTCAGCTTTGCTTTTGGGGGCTATCAACAAACGATCAACTTTGGTGCCGAGGCCGAAAAGCCCAGTGGCATTCCCAAGGGAATTGTAATAGGGATCCTGATTGTGGTATTGCTTTATCTATCGATCAACCTGGCCTATACCAAAGTGATCGGCTATGATCAGATGAAAAATGCAACGGCCATAGGAGCATTGCTCTGCGAGGCCTGGTTCGGTAAGGCCGGTGCCAAGGTCTTCGATATGCTCATGTTCATATCTGTTATGGCTTATGTGAATGTGATCTTGCTGAGTAATCCGCGTGTAATGTATGCCATGAGTGTCGACAAGGTTTTTCCACGCATCTTTTCTAACCGGAATGAAAAGAACGGTGCACTTACCGCGGGCCTTACTGTCTTTTCGTTGGTCACTATTGCTGTCAGCTTTTTAGGCAAAGGGGTCGATCCGATCCTGAACTTCAGTATGTTTCTCGATTGCATCGGTATGGTCAGTTCTGCAGCTGCGCTCTTTATTCTTCGCAAGCGACAAAACACCGATCTGGGAGGCTTTACGCGCTTTACTCCTTTTATTGCTACGTTCTTTATTGCGGCCTACGCAGTGATCGCCACAGGGGTCTTTATTAAAGATCTTAACGCCGCATTGACCGGTACAGGGCTATTGGCCTTATTCTTGGTGCTCTACTTTGTTTTTTATCATCGAAAAAGTTAGCTTTTCGCAGGCCCAATTTTAGGCTGGGCTTGAAGCCGTCAAGGTGATGTGTTATGCCTGCTCTCCGGCCAAAAAGCCCTTTGCTAACCCCTGCCACGCCATTTGAACCGCTCGTAAAAAATCAGTGGCCCCCCCGATCAATTGATTTAATTTTGCCGTCTATGAAAAAGAACCTTCTTTTTTTGTGGATACTCGTGGCGGCATCACCCTTGCTAGCCCAGCCCAAGTGGGACCTGAAGCAGTGTGTGGACTACGCCGTACAAAACAATATTTCCGTTCGCCAGACCGACCTGCAGGCGCGTTTCTCGCAGCTCAATTACGTGGGCAACAAGGCTGGTCAGTTTCCCACGCTCAATTTTGGATCCAATGCGGGCTACCGGTTGGGACGCTCCGAGAACCCGACTACCGGTGTGCTCGAAGACAACAATTTCTTTAACGTGGGCATGCAAATGCAAAGCAGCGTGAGTCTGTTCAACTGGTTTGCCATTAAAAAGAATCGGGAAGCCAGCCGTCTTACCTGGGAGGCCGACAAACAACAGACCCGCAAGGTCATGGACGATATTTCACTGAATGTGGCGGTCTCTTACCTGCAACTGCTGCTGGCCAGAGAGCAGGCCAAGGTGGTCGCCGTACAGGTCGATCAGGTGCGAGCCCAGTTAAGCGATACGCGCAAAAGAGTAGATGCAGGTGTGCTTCCGGAGCTAAATGCCGCTGAACTCGAAGCGCAACTGGCGCGAGACAGCGCTTCACTCATCACAGCCCAGACATCATCGATGCAATTGCTCTTGCAATTAAAGGCCTTGTTGAATCTCGACGCAGGTGCTGATTTTGATATTGCGGAGCCGCCCGTTCATCTGATCCCTATCATGGCGCTGGCCGATCTGCAACCAGAGGCGGTTTATTTGAACGCCCTTACCATGCTGCCTCAGCAAAAAGTAAATCAGCTTCGCATTCAGTCTGCCAAGCAAAGTATCGAGGCGGCCCGTGCCAGTCTGCTTCCGAGCTTCTCAGCTTTCGGAAGCCTCAATACCAATGCCATTCGGTTTAAAAAAGAGATCTATAATCAGGTGTTGAATGGATACGTAAACTCAGGGGCCCGGGTGAATGCGGGAGGAGTTTTCTTTCCGGTCGAAGTACCCAGCCTTAGCTTCGGCAACACGGTAGTAGGATATTTTCGCCCCGATAAGGTCGGCACGCAGTTCAATGCCAACCTTGGTCAATCCATTGGTGTCGGCATGAACTTGCCCATCTTCAATGGACGCACTGCTCGTCTGAATGTAGATCGCTCCAAGCTAAATTTGGAACAGCTTACCCTGCAGCTCGAGCAAGGAGAGCGTCAGTTAAAGCAAGATATTTACCGTGCCTACAACGATGCGGTAGCGGCGTTGCAAAAAAATGAAGCAGATAAAAAGTCGCTCGTTACTGCCGAGAAGGCCTATTCGTTTGCCGCCCGTCGCTATGAACTCAATCTGCTCTCTGCTTTTGATCTAATCAACAGCCAGGGCAATTTGCAGCGGGCCCGCATTCAGGCGTTGCTTTCTCAATACGACTTTGTATTTAAAATGAAGCTGCTCGAGTTCTACAGAGGACAGGGCATTCGCTTACAATAATCCATCATCAATTCCATATCAATAGTATAGTTATGAACAAGAAATTAAAATGGGGGCTAATTATTACGGTAGCGTTGATTGCACTGGTAGGGATCGGTCGTTCACTTTCTGGGGGAGAAAAGGATGAGAAAGTGGTCGTTGAAAAAGCGTTTAAGCGCACGATCGTAGAAACGGTAAATGCGAGTGGAAAGGTCTACCCAGAAGTAGAGGTCAAGATCAGCCCCGATATTTCTGGAGAAATTACCGAGTTGAACGTAGAGGAGGGAGACTCCGTTCGTAAAGGACAGGTATTGGCCCGCATCTATGCCGATATCTATGCGTTGCAGCGTGATGAGGCGGCCTCCAGAGTAAATCAAACGTCTGCGAGTGTAGAGAATAGCAAGGCGGCCCAGGATGCTTTACGTGCCACACTTCGACAGGCACAATTCACTTACGATCGCAACAAGAAACTTTTTGACGAAAAGGTGATCTCGCGCGCTGAGTTCGAGCAAACAGAAACAGCGCTTCGCTCTGCCCAGGCCAATCTGAATGCAGCCGAGCAATCTATTCGCGGCTTGCAGGCTTCTGTGCAAGGGACCCAGGTAAGTTTAAGTCGTGCCAACAAAGACCTGAGCCGCACTACGCTGGTAGCGCCAATGGATGGCGTGGTCTCGTCTCTTAAAGTAAAAAAAGGCGAAAGGGTAGCGGGCAATAGTTTTAACGTTGGTACCGAAATGATGACGGTCGCCGATATGGCGGTACTCGAAGTAAGAGTAGATGTAGGCGAAAACGATATCGTTAAGATCAGCATCGGGGATTCTGCCGATGTAGAGGTCGATGCATATAACAACAGAAAATTCAAAGGGGTGGTAACCAAGATCGCCAGCAGCACCAAGGGTGGTGTGGCCCTTGCAACCTCCAATGATGTTACCAATTACGAGGTGCGCATTCGGTTGGATAAATCTTCTTACGAAGACCTGGCCAAACTGCCTTTCCCGTTTCGTCCGGGCATGAATGCCACGGCCGATATTCGGACCAAAGTGGTGCAAAATGTACTGGCGGTACCTATTACCGCTGTCAATGCACGTGTTAAAGGAAGCGACATGAGCGTAGCCGATAAAAAGAAAGAAGAGACCGAGAGCAAAGGCGGCGAAGAGTCAATGGCCTCGGCCGATGCAGCTACCGGCGATGAGCTAGAAGAGGTCGTATTTGTTTTACAAAAAGACGGAACCGTAAAAAAAGCAGTGGTGCGCTCGGGTGTGCAAGACATCAACTATATCGAGATCCTCTCGGGATTAAAGGAGGGTGATGAAGTCGTCACGGCTCCTTACTCTGCCATCAGCAAGACACTCAAGGACGGCTCCAAGGTAAAGTCGGTCAAGAAAGAAGAGCTTTACGAGAAGTAGTGGCTCAAATTTGCTAACATTGCAGGATGCAAATCGGAGTCATCGGCAGTGGAAGTTGGGCTACGGCACTAGTCAAGATCCTTACCCAAAACGGGCATGCTGTTCATTGGTGGGTGCGCAATCCTATCCAGCTCGAGAATATCAAGCGCAAGCGACTGAATCCGCAGTATCTACCCACCGTTCGTCTCGATCTTTCGCAGCTAACGCTCTCGGTGCATGTTAAAGAGGTCGTAGCTGCCAGCGAACTGCTTGTGATCGCTGTTCCTAGTGCTTTCCTGCGATCTAGCCTGGAGGGATTGACCCCTGACGATTGGAAAGGAAAAAAAGTCCTCTCCGCCATCAAGGGACTGCTGCCCGAAAAAAATGAATTGCTCAATTATTTTTTGCAAGAGCAATTCGGGGTGGCCCTCGACGACTACTTTGCTGTTTTGGGTCCTTGTCATGCAGAAGAAGTGGCCGAAGAAAAACTCTCTTATCTTACTTTTTCGGGTATCGATTTGGTTACCACCAGGCAAATCGCCGATTTGTTCTCTTGCGATTATATCAACACCATCGTGAGTGCCGATATTATGGGGGTGCAGTATGCGGCGGTGCTCAAAAATATTTATGCACTAGGAGCAGGAATCGCCCACGGCCTAGATTACGGAGATAATTTTTTAAGCGTTTACATTGCCAATGCCGCCGATGAAATGGCAGGTTTTCTGCAGCAATTCGGGGCCGAACACGTAGTGGTGGGTGTGCATGAAAGAGAAGATCAGATCAATCATCGTAAGTCCATGAACTATGCCGCCTCGGTCTATTTGGGCGATCTGTTGGTTACCTGTTACTCACCGCACAGTCGTAACCGTCGTTTCGGCAATATGATCGGCAGGGGATACTCCGTAAAAGCAGCACAGGTAGAAATGAACATGGTGGCAGAGGGTTACCAAGCCAGCCGTTGTATCTATCTTATTAATGACAGCGATAAATCGGCCATTCCCATTGCATCGATGATCTATAAGATACTTTGGGAACAGGTACCTGCCGACGAAGGGTTCAAAGCCTTGGAACAAACCCTGATCTGATCAATCGGCAAACAGGGAGGCGGCGATTCCGTCGGCCAGGAGTTTTCCTTCTTTGGTAAGCCAGATTCTCTGCTCATTCACCAGTAAATGTCCGGTATCGATGTAGCGCGACGCTTGCGCTAACAACCGCTCCCGATACGCTCCCAGCTTTTGTAATTGTATGCCACTATCGGTTCTGAGAGCCGTCATGATGTATTCGTTGCATTGCTGCACCGGAGTCAGGAGTTCTTGCTCGTAAGGCACTTGCTGCTGTGCGATCGCTTTTATGTAAAGTGAGTTGTTAGATACATTCCATTGCCTTGCGTACCCATTATAGGAGTGTGCCGAAGGACCGATACCCAGATAGTGTTCTCCTTGCCAGTACGAGCTGTTGTGGCGACTTTCTTTTTTTGGAAGGGCGAAGTTAGAGATCTCATAATGTCGGTATCCTGCTTTCTCCAGCCACTCCATCAGTAATAAGAACTGCTCTGATTGCTTGTCGGGATCAACCGGACTAAACTGTTTGGTGCGGATCTTTTTTTCTAAGGGGGTCTTGGGCTCTACGGTCAGTGCATAGCAAGAGAGGTGAGCGATCTCGAGCGAAATGGCCTGCTCTACAGTGGCCCGCCACTGTGCATTCGTTTGATCGGGCAGCCCATAGATCAGATCGATCGAAATGTTATCGAAGTACTGCTTGGCCAGCTGCAACGCCTGTTGCGATTGGGCGGCACTGTGCGCGCGGTTCATCCAGCGAAGCTCATCGTCGTTAAAGCTTTGAATACCTATACTGAGCCGATTGATGCCCGCGTGTTGCCAAGCCTTGCAGTTTTCTTCGGTCATGTCATCGGGATTGGCCTCAAGGGTTATCTCCGCTTCGGTATCGTACCAATGTTGCTGTCTGATGGTCGCCAACAGCGATACCAGCGAGGCGGCCGGTAGTAAACTGGGGGTTCCGCCTCCAAAGTAGATCGTATGAAGGGGTTGGTGCTGTAGGTAATCTTTTCGCAGCTCGATCTCTTTGCGCAGGGCATCGACCAAACTTGCTTGCCCTCGCAGTGAGGTGCTGAAGTGAAAATTACAGTAGTGACAGGCTTGCTTACAGAAGGGAATATGAAGATAGAGGCCCGCCATTACGATCAGATTAGATACAAATATCGCTTTTGCAATTGGTTTATTAGTTTTGTATGCAATGCGAACGTTTCTTTTTTTGATTGTGTGGATGATTTCAAGTGGCTTGGCCCTGGGGCAGCAAGTCGGTACTTTTTATAAAAACGAGTTCTTTCGCGAGGCGATGCGCACGCATCCTTACTTTAACATCGCAGGTCCGGCATCGGTGCAAAAAGAGATAATGTTTCACAAGCCGGTCAACAAGGATATCATCTTTTATGCCATCGTGGCATTGGTTCTTTTTTTTGCTATCATTAGAAGATCTTTTCCGAAGTACATGCAAGATCTGTTTCGTTTGTTCTTTAGAACCACGTTAAAGCAGCGTCATCTCAGTGAGCAGCTCAGCCAAACGCCGCTTCCTTCATTGCTGCTCAATCTGTTTTTCTTTTTTCTCGCCGGTTTTTATCTGAGTTTTTGGATCGAGCATGCGGCCTATAACCCGTTCGATAGTTTTTGGGTCTTGTTCTTCTATCTCTTGGTAGCCATTGCAGCGGCCTATCTAGTCAAGTACGTCACATTACGAATCACAGGTTGGCTTTTTAGGGCGCATGACGCAGCTGAATCTTATCTGTTCACAGTCTTTACCATCAATAAGATGACCGGTATTTTTTTATTGCCACTGGTAGTGGTGATGGCATTCTCTGCCGCACCTGTTTTTACGGTGGCCCTCACATTGTCGTGGGTGGTACTGATCGCGCTGTTGCTCTACCGACTCTTGCTGAGTTTCAGGGTCGTTCGCAAGCAGGTACAACTTTCGGGCTTTCATTTCTTGCTCTATGTGGCAGGCTTCGAAATCGCCCCCTTGCTGGTCATTTACAAACTCATAATGATCAATTTTGGATAAAAGTTTTTACTTTTGCACCCAATTACCAGTGAGAATATGAGTAGTAAAGGGGGTAAAACCATAGTGGCAGCGCGTAGCATCAAGCATATTTTGATCACGCAGCCCCGACCCGAGAGCGACAAGTCGCCCTATTTCGAACTGGCGAGAAAGTTTAACGTTGAACTCGATTTCTGTCCTTTCATTAAACTAGAGGGCATTCCTGCAAAGGATTTCCGCAAGCAAAAGATCGATATTGCCTCTTATTCGGGTATTATTTTTACCAGTCGCAACGCCATCGATCATTTCTTTCGCCTTTGCGAAGAGATGAAGGTGAGCATCTCTCAAGACACCAAGTATTTCTGCATTACCGAGGCAGTGGCGCTGTATTTGCAAAAGTTCATCCTGTATCGCAAGCGCAAAGTTTTCTTTGGGGCCGACGGCGCCAACAAGAGTTTGTTCGATGTGATCGGTAAGCACAAGGCCAATGAGAAGTTTCTCTATGTCTGCTCCGAAAACCAGCAAGACAACGAGATCGTCAGTTGGCTAAAGGCCAATCAGTGTGAGTTTACCCTGGCTTTTATGTATCGAAGTGTAAGCTGTGATATCAAGCCCTTGTTCGCCAAAAAAAGCTACGACCTCATTTGTTTCTTTACGCCCAGCGGTATCAGAAGTCTGTTCGATAGTTTTCCGGGCTTTGTACAAAAAGAGCTGGTGATCGGTGCTTTTGGCAGCAACACGATCCGGGCCGTCGAAGAGCACGGTTTGCAACTTTCCATTGCGGCACCTGCACCCAAGGCACCCAGTATGGTAGCGGCGCTCGACCAGTATTTGTCCGCTCGTAAGTCCAAGAAATAATTTTCTTCGCCAACCAATAGTTGTTTACTTCGTTGTTCGAAGTATGTCATCTCGTTTTACAAATCGGCTTGCACAAGAGACCTCTCCTTATCTGCTGCAGCATGCGCACAATCCGGTCGACTGGTACCCGTGGTGTCCCGAGGCTTTTGAACGTGCCAGACAAGAGGATAAACCTGTACTGGTCAGCATTGGCTATGCGGCTTGTCATTGGTGCCATGTTATGGAGCGTGAGAGTTTCGAACAAGAGACCACGGCCGCCATTATGAACGAGCATTTCATCAACATTAAAATTGACCGCGAAGAGCGCCCCGACCTCGATCACATTTATATGGACGCTTTGCAGACGATTGCTGGTTCGGGTGGTTGGCCCTTGAATATTTTTCTAACCCCCGATGCAAAGCCTTTTTACGGCGGCACGTACTTTCCGCCGGTGCGTGCTTACAACAGAGCCTCATGGGTAGAGACCTTACAGAGCGTGCAGCAGGCTTGGAAAGAAAGAAAGCACGAAGTGCTGGCACAGGCAGAAAATCTAACGGCGCATTTGCAACAGTCCAACGCTTTTGGGGCTACGCCTAACCCCGATCAAGAATTTTTCTCGCTAGACTCCTTGCAAAAGATCGCTGCCAATATGCTGCAGCAGGCAGATACCGCTTGGGGTGGTTTTGGCAAGGCGCCTAAGTTTCCGCAAAGCTTTAGCATTGTTTTTTTGTTGCGTTATTATCATTTTACCAGTGATAAGGCGTCGTTGCAGCAGGCCCTGCTTTCGCTCGATAAAATGATGCAGGGCGGTCTCTATGACCAGCTGGGAGGGGGCTTTGCCAGGTATGCTACCGACACAGAATGGCTCGCACCGCATTTTGAAAAAATGCTCTATGATAATGCCTTGCTCATCGTGGCCTACGGCGAAGCGTACCAGCTTACAAAAAATGAGAACTATCGGAGTGTTATCAACGAAACGATGTCTTTTGTACGACGTGAGTTGTATAGTGAAGAAGGAGGATTTTATGCAGCGCTCGATGCCGACTCAGAAGGTGTCGAGGGAAAATTTTATACCTGGTCGGCAAGCGAGATCGATGCGGTGCTCGGTGAACAAGCTCATTGGTTCAAACAGTACTACGATATACGAGAAGAAGGCAATTGGGAACACAGCAATATTTTGTGGGTGCAAAAGACTGCGGAGACCTTTTGTGCGCAGCAAGGAATTGAACTAGCAAGTTTTTTGGAGTACTTGAAAGAGTG
>Ga0208222_1000609_pt1 | contig 10258 bp, 6 predicted proteins | sample LakMenEpi13Sep09_FD_150694 | JGI IMG/M metagenome (GOLD analysis project Ga0208222, IMG submission 150694) | Freshwater microbial communities from Lake Mendota, WI - 13SEP2009 deep hole epilimnion (SPAdes) | ecosystem: Environmental > Aquatic > Freshwater > Lentic | place: Lake Mendota, Madison...
TCCAGCTTATTATGGAATATGGAGAGATTGCGTAGATTTAGGAAAAGCTTTTTGTACGCCATGTATTCCATTAAATAGTAGTAGTAGCCAATGTCCAGAATCAAGTAGTAGTTCTTCTGGATTTTCACAAACAAATGAACAAGAATTAATTGGTATGTTAAACGAATTGATAACATAAATGAAAACTTTTATTAAGCAAAATGATATTTATAGCGAAGAGGTTTCAAGCTTTTACGAAACAAAACCTCAATGGGAAAATGTAGAAAACGATCAAGAATTTATTTCTAAAAGTTTAGAATACGCTAAAATAGAAAGAAAAAAAATTTTTCCAAGAGGAAAATATGCTCGCACACTAAAGGCTATTAAATACGAAAAAGGGCAGTCTATAATTGGGTCTAAAGGAAGTTTTTGTGGGTCTTCTGTAGCAATAAATTCAACTGGAGATAAAATTGCAGTAGCCTATCCAAGATGGAGTTTAAATGTAGATCTGAACATGGTTGAGGTTTCGAGTGGCATTTTACCGCCGAGTTCTTCTTTAGCAGGTAAAAAAGCTAATACTTTTTTAATAAGAAAGTTTGAAACTACATGGGGGGAGTGGAAGGAAGTGAGGGATTGGGCTGTTTTAAACGGGTATGACTTGCAAAATATAGGACAAGGCATTTCTGATTCGCATCCAGTAACTAATGTAAATTGGTATGATGTTGTAAAATGGTGCAACGCAAAAAGCGAAATGAATAAACTTGTGCCTGTTTACATTTTAAAAAATGGAGACATTTATAAAACTGGGTCTTGGGAATTTGGAGAAATTTCAGATGTTATTTCAAGATTTTCAAACGGTTATAGACTCCCATCTGAAGAAGAATGGGAATGGGCCGCAAGAGGAGGAACAAATAGCTCCGGGTTTACTTATAGTGGGGGCAATGATTTAGAATCAGTTGCATGGTATAGATTTAATTCTAATCTAACTTCGCATGAAGTAGGCTTAAAAAATCCAAATGAATTAGGTTTGTTTGATATGACCGGTAACGTTGGAGAATGGTGCAATAATTTATTATTAATTGGTGTATTGGACCATCGCCCAGTAAGAGGTGGCAGGTTTTGGGAAGAGAGTCTAAACGAATATAAACTAGATTCTAGAAGTATTTTCACAACAGACAGTCGAATTAATTCAATAGGCTTTAGAATTGCTCGATACCATAAAACTTTATTCCAAGATATTCCATCTGGTTTTTTAAGTGTTAGCGCGGGAAGTGGAGGCACAAAATTTATAAAAAACTTTCAATTAAATAAATACGAAACTACTTTAGAAGAATGGAATGAAGTTAAAAATTGGGCTATTACCAATGGGTATAGCGATCTATCACCCTTTGCTTCTGCGCCATCAAATTTAAACCCAGTAAGTTCCGTTACATATTTCGATATGTTAAAATGGTGTAATGCGAAAAGTGAAAGAGAAGGAAAAAAAGCTTATTATTTATTAAAAGAAAATCTAGCTCTTAATAATATGGTGTCAGTTCAAGGGGGTAGATTGTCTAACTCTTCTCTTATGGGAAACAAATTCGTTAATACTTTTGAAATTAATAAATTTGAAGTAACTTTTGGCGAATGGAAAGAAGTCAGAGATTGGGCTGTTTTGAATGGATATTCAGATTTAAATGGCGTGGGAGCGGGAGTTGCTGATAATCATCCGGTTTATAATGTTAATTATTACCATGTTATAAAATGGTGCAACGCAAAAAGTGAAAAAGAAAATTTAACACCCGTGTACAGAAATGGGTTAGATCCTTTTTCTGGTACTTATAAAATAGGAGAAAATCCAAACTTTTTTATTAACAAGCTAGCAAACGGATACAGATTACCAACTGAGCACGAATGGGAATTCGCTGCTACCGATAGAGGTCTATCAATCTATGTTTACAGCGGCGATAATAATTTAAATATTGTTGGCTGGTTTGAGGGGAATACGCAAAATATAACTACTACTCCAAAAACACAACCAGTTGGTACAAAATTTCATAACACTTTAGGTATAAAAGATATGTCTGGTAATTTGTCCGAATGGTGCTGGGCAGAAAACTTTATATCTAATAAACCAATAAGAGGCGGCAGTTGGGCGGATGAGGCTCAAAAATGTACTGTATTTTATAGAGAAAGCGCTAATTTAAATTTAATTTCTAATAAAATTGGTTTTAGAGTAGCAAGAACTAGCTCTACGACTGTTTATAAAACGGGTGGAGAGAGTGTAAGATTACGAATTAATGTAGATGAATTTGCAGACGGATATAGAATTCCAAATAATTTCGAGTGGAAGTGGGCTGCTATAGGAGCAACTAAATCTTTAAATTATAATTATCCAGGCAGTAATCAAATAAATGATGTTGCTTGGTATAGTGAAAACTCTGGAGGTTCAAGTAGGCCAGTTGGTGAAAAAAACGCTAACGAGTTAGGTTTATTTGATATGAGTGGTAATATTGCCGAAATTGTTTTAGACGAAAGATTCTTGTCATTAGGAGTTTTTGTTAAAATAGTAGGCGGCTTTTTTGGGAACTCTAATTTTAATGAGCTTGGTGTTCCATATGACGAATCAAGTTTGCCTGGTTTTACTTATTATAATTCCGGACTAGGATTCAGAATTGCAATAAATTCAGAACCTAATTCCTTTATAAATGGGGATAAAACGGAAAACGGCAAAGTGATTGTTTTCGGACTAGAGCAAAACCAGTGGAAACCAATTGGTGAAGAAATTTTTGGTTTATCTAGCTTCGATTATTCTGGAGCTGGTATTTTAGGTGGTAAAGGAGTTGCTATAAATAATTCCGGTAATATAATAGCTATTTCAAATATAGGATATGATAAAGACGGTATAATTAATTTAGGTCAAATTAAGGTTTTTGAGTATAAAAATAATGAATGGGTACAGCAAAATAGTGGAAATGTATTAGATGGTCTATCCACAGGTGATTTTATGGGTAATATTGACATGAATGACGAAGGAAATATTTTAATTTCCGCTAGCTATTTGCATGATAATAATAATTTAAATAATTGTGGAGTAGTAAAAATTTTTGAATATGCTCCTGATATTGCTAGTGGTTTTGTAAATAAAAAATGGTTTCAACTGGGAAGTGAAATATATGGCGAAGAAGACGGGGAAGGGTGCGGCTATTCTGTTTCTATAAATAAAAAAGGTGATGTAATTGCTGTCGGGTGCCCGTTTTATAATTTTTCTACTGGTAGAGTTAAAATTTTGGAAAGAAAAAATGGAGGATGGTCTTTATTGGGTGGCTATATAACAGGTGATTCTACCTCAAACATGTGTGGAGACTCTATTGATTTAAATGGAGATGGAAATAAATTAATTATTTCTTCTTCTGGAGAGAATTCTGTTAAAGTTTATGAATTAATAAATTTAAATTGGGTTCAAATCGGCCAAAAAATTTATTTAGGTGAAGAAAATAATAATAAAAAAATAACAGTAAATATAAATGACTATGGCAATCAAATTTTAATTACTAGTTTTGTTAGTAGCGAAAATTGTTATAAAACAAAATCTTATTATTATAATGATAGCGTTTCTCAATGGGAATTAGCGGCTTCTGTTATTAATACAATTAACGCTGAAGAATTCGGAGTTTCTGTTGATATAGATAATAATGGAAACTCAATTATTATTGGTAATCCAGGTTATAGCGAATTATTAGAAAACCAAGGAAACGTTAAAGTTTTACAAATACCTTCGATAATAAACAGCGCCGACTTAAATTCAAAAATTGCAAAAAAATACGATGAATCAAACTTTGATTGCGATACCCCTCAAATCTTTTTTAAAGATAGAAATTTAAGAATTACTTCCTCGTATCTTTTAGACAAAAATATTACTTTTGAAACCGTAAAAGAGACTCCCTCGCAAAAGATGGTAGAAACTAATTTCGTATATCAAGGAAAAAGAAATTTAAATGATACGGAATGGGATTTGTTTACTATAAAAAAATCATTACCTTTGAATGCGGTAGAAAAAATAACAAAATTTAAAGAAACCTGGTTTACCGCTTATGAATGTCCAGATATAAACAATTGTGATACTCTAAAAAGAGAAGTCGAGTGTTGCGATAGTTGCTTTTCAGTGGGATTGTTAGGAGATAGCGGATATCCACCTTTAACTGATGATTTAGAAATTATAAATAAAATTAAAAGTATAAATACAGATTATGTATTGCATTTAGGATCAGTTAATTATTTAAATACTTCAAACTATTCTCAATATAGAAACTTTGTGGACGCTAATTTTAAAAACCTATGGGGTCCAGATTGGCTTAAAAAAATGTATTTAGCTTTTGGGGCTTATGATTTAGTAACAGATTATGGTAATTATATATGGGAATCTTTAGATTTGGTAAAATCTGCTACAAATTCTAATATAAATAAAAGACATTACGATTTTGTTATAGGGGACGCTCATTTTTTTGTCATTAATACCGGAAATTTAGCTTCTGGAATTTCTATAGATGAAACAAAAGACCAGAATCTTAATTGGCTAGCACAAATAAATGACACCTTAACAGCTTTGAAAAATTCTGTTTCTAGATGGAGAATTTTAGTTTGTTCTAAACCGCCTTATAGCTCAAATTTAACTCATTTTCCTGGTTCGACCAAAATAAGAACCTTAGGAGGAGTTCCTTTAGAAGATCTTGGGATTGATTTAGTTTTAAGCTCTTATGTAAGAAATTATGAGCATTTAATTAAAAACAATATACATTATGTTATTCAAGGTCTTGGTGGCGCACCGAAGCACTCAACTTATTCTACCCAATCGATTGAAGCACAAAGTGTTTTTAGATATGCGGCTCAAACATCTTTTAGCGTTCTTAATATATCTCTTAAATCTCTTGTTATTGAAACAAAAAATTTATTAGGAGAATCTATTGACTCTTTTACGATTAATAAATAATTAAAAAACAGTTATTTCGCCAACTTTATTTAGGGCTCTATTTATTAAAGCGAGGTCTTGCTTATTAAGGGATTTAAATTTTGATATACTCTCTAAAGCTTTTTTGAAAAAAGCGGCGTTTTCGATAATAAAATTTTTGTAAACCTGATCATTCACTAGAAGAGAAGACAGTCTTTCTTCTTCTAGAAGCGGGAGAAAGTAATGCATGTAATCTTCGTTTTTTTTAATTATAGTGACTGCTGATTGAAAATTATTTTCTTCTTTGAAGAAAGCGTTGGTTTTTTTATTATTTTTTTCTAGGTACAGTTTATTTATTTTTTCCTCTATGTTTCCAAATTTCAATAAAGTTAAAAGTTTGCCGGGGTTGCTTTCTATTGGGATTACGTCGTATATGTCATGCTCTGCCTTATATATTTCTAAGGCGTAATCAAGCCTTCTTGGCGAGACTCTCATTTGAATTTTTGTTGGTAATTGATTCCACCATTCGCAAGCGGCTTTAGCGTAAGGATCTCCAAATTTAGAAGTAAAATAATTTACATCAGGATTATTTGGCATTTTTATTTTAACTTGGAATCTGTCAATCTGTGCCTCATCTAATGTTTCTACATCATAATCAATTTCATCTTCACATGGATTAATGGCCGCCCAAACAACTTTTAAATTAGGAAAAGATTTGCCGTTGATACTTTTAAATTGGATTAACTCTAGCGTACCATTTCTAACTTTTTTATGAGATCTATTGTATTCATCAATAAAAATTGCTTCGACATCATCATCCATCATTTTTTCTGGCAAAACAAAGGTTAAGACTTCTTTATCTCCTATAGATTTTTCTTTTGGAATTCCTATAAAATCAACCCATGGGTCTAAAGTTGCGCCGGAAAAATAAAGCCATTTTTTACAATTTTTATTAAAGATTTCTGAAACTAAAGAAGTCTTTCCAGTTCCATGACGCCCCTCCAACAAGACATTAACTTTCATTTTAAAGTAATTATCTAATTTAGACTTTATTAAAAGTAAATTATTATTGTTCATTATGGTACATATGATAATGGTTTTTTAAAACACAATCAAGAAATAACTCTATTCAAAATCACTTAATTTATATATTTTGCAGCTTTTAGGTATGTATTCACTAGTTCCATTTTCAGTGATAAACCATGACCATTTTTTAGATTGATTTTCTGGTATTTGTAATGCATCTCCAAATCCATCTGTCAAAACCCAAACAAAAGGTTTATGTTGCAAATTGTTTTTATAAACATAATTTGCAATTATTGAAAACGAAGTCCCGCCACCGCCAAATATTTTATTTTCCTTTAAATTTAAAGGATATATTTTTGTATCAAAACAAAAAAACCTAACATCGAATTTAGTTGGATCGAGGCTTTTAGCTGCTTTGAAAAATCGTTCACTTAAACTCCAGCATGAACCGCTTGAATCTAAAAAAAACCAGGTAGCTATTTTTTTACTATCTGATTTTTTTATTTGCATCTCTATTTCATTCGGTAGAAATAGATTTTTATCTAAAAAGAAATTTCTTCTGTTTTTTATAGACCAACAATCTTCTTCTGCGAAATCTTTCGAAAAAGATTTTTCGAATTTTTTTATTATGCTTTCCCATTTTTTCTTTTTTTCGATTTTGAAAAACGGGATTTCTTTCGCCATCGATCCTTCTTGGTTGCCACCATTAATTGAGTTTATGGAGTCGTCATTTTTTAATGAATCTAAAAATTTATTTTTAAGAACCTCTAATTCATCAATATCTAAGTTTTTTAATATTTCTTTGAGAAAACTTTCTGGGATTTGGGATATGTAAGAATGATCTACCAGATCGGGTTTATTGGGGATTTCGTCAAATAAATTAGCATAATATTCAAAATTTCTCCATTTTTCTACTTTTTTATCGTTTTTAAAAAATTTATCAAACCATATATATTCATATTTAGGATCTATTTCATTTTTATCAAATGAAAAAAATTTAACAAGAGTTTCGTTTACTACTATATCCATAGCAAAATTATTTTGCTCATTGATTTTGCCTATAGATCTAAGGCCATGCCCTCTTAAAATGTGCAGACACTCGTGGCATATTATAAATTTTTTTTGATTTATAGATTTAGATTTCCAAAAGTCAGGGTTTATTAAAAATCTTAATAGGTTCCCTGCTTTATCAAATTCTACGCAAGCGGTGTTAATATTAGAACTAAAAGACGGTGTGCATAAATCCCAAAAGCATCTAAAAACAGAATGGTGGTTTATTAATTCTTTTTTTAAAGAGAGAATCTCTTCTGGTTCTAAGAAAGAAAGATTCACGCAATTTTTTCTTCTAGAGATTTTAGCAAAAAATTAAGTTGAGTCGCTTCATGGTGAAGTCCAGCGTTAGCTAAAACCATTTGAGCACAAACTACAAATGTGTCTGAATCTGATCTCATTTTAGAATGAGAAACAAAAAAGATTAACCCTGTATCTAAGTACAGGTTAGACTTTCGTTTTAATTTTAAGCTTTCAAATGCTTGTGTTGCTATTTCAATAGGATCGGTAAATAAACTTGCTTTTATTTTTTTTACCCAGTTAAGACCTTCAATTTTCCAAATAACATTATTATCCATAATGTAACAGATTATAACATTAATTTAATTGATGTCAATTATTTCTTTTTAGAAAATGGAAATTTTTATTGTTTAATCTTGGATCTTTTATAGCAGCTCCATTATAAAAATCACCCACATAAAAATTTGGCGTTACTTTTTTAAATCTTGTTGTTAAACCACCTTGATAATTGTAAATATTAATATGGTTTTCGTCATCGTTCCAAAAATTTTCATTAAAGTGGGGTTTGTTTTCTATAGTCCCATTTTTGTTTAATATTAAATTATTTAATTTTTCGAATTTGTTGCCGAATCCGGTTCTACCAAAAATCCAATTACCTGCATTTTGAGAATTTGGGTTTGGAGAATTTATGTAAAAATTTTTATTTTCAGAAATTAAGAATTTTACTGGATGTAATATAGATGTTTCTAATTTAAAGTTGCACTCAAACCAAGATATACTATTATATAAATCTATAGATTCTGATAAGCTTTTTATTTTTAAGTTCAATATATTGGCGACAGTTCCTAATAAGGCTTCCGAATTACTATTTTCTAATTTATTCCAATTTTCTTTATAAAAGTTGGCGATGCTTAAGGCAGCTTCTTTTGAAAATAGAATGAAAACAGACGGTCTAAATCCTAATAATTTTTCTTTCGGGAAGTTTAAGTTTTTAAACCATTGCCAGTTAGGATCTTCGTTATAAGTCATTATGTGCGGAGAAATTACGTCGTATTTATTTAGATATTCCTCAAAAAATATATCTAAATTAACTTTCGTATAACAATCCCATTCGCACAACATGTAATACTTGTGAGTTAAGGAGTTTTTATTTTCTATAAAATAATTTAGAAAAACTATTTCTGGATTCCACCTCCTGCTACCGCGAGGTATTAAATCTTTTTTTTTAACAGGGACTTTAAATGAATTTTCTAAACCTTGTAGGTCATCGTCTAGTATACCTTCTATTTCATTCCCGTTTTGTAAAAAAGAATTATAATTTTGTAGGGTGACTTCTTTATTTGTATCGTTTAAATTATGAAGAAATAAAGTTTTAATTAGACTGTTCATTTATTTTTTTTACCAAGCCTTGCAGGACCAGTATCTAGCTTTCCATTTAGGACCTGGATTATCACAATTATGTCTTGCCCTAAAACTTTTTCTTCTTTCTGGAATGTTTTTCTTTATTTTCATGTTCGGGTCTCCAAATCTTACGATTACAACATTACCGCTTTGGTTTTTAACATAAACCGCAAATTTTTTAGGCCCGCCTGGAGTTCTAAAAGGCTTATTAAGTGTTACTTTCCTTCCTTGATATTCAGACCCCTGAGCTTTTTTCCATGATTCTTGAGATGGACGGTCTTTATCTCCAGGTTTTGCTGGCTTATAATTTTTACCTTCTCTTTTTTTCTTACGTCTTATATTCTCCCAAAGACCGGGTCTTTCTTTCGCTATATCAATCTCTATAGTATCGTTTTCATCAAAAGCAACTTCTTCTGTCGAAACATACTCAGATTTTTCTGGAATATAAAAATTGTTTATAGTAAGGTCTTCTGCTGTAGCATCTAACGCTGGATCTTCTGTTTCTTCCTCACTTTCATTTACAAACATTACATAATTATGTATAGTGAGCATGTAGTCTTCTGTAATAGCAATTTTGCCTTGTAGCCATGATTCTGTTAAATTTTCTTTGACCATGGGATTTTCTAATGATTCTAGAATATTTTCGGCATGCTTCTTTATAGAATTTAAAGACCCTAGAGACATTTGGTAAAAATCATTTTTGTATTCTTCTAAACTTTCAGTGGCTCGAATTCTACTTGAAACTTCTTCTTTAAATTGGCTGTAGCATACGGCGGCTCTTTGTTTTTGATCTGGAAACTCCTTGTTCATACTATCATCCCCCATGCATCGAGAAATAAAATTTTGTTTGTTTTCGTTTTTATTTGGTTTTATTAATGGCATAGCAATTATTACACTTGACTGTCGGTCGTTGCTTTTAACTCTCTCATATTTTTATATATTTTGCAATTTTGTTTAACTATATTTTCAGCAAATATGGCATCGTTTTTCTTTTTGCCTTTAATTATTACAATATCATTTTTGTCAGGATAAGTGCCATTATTTATTTTTTTAAATTCGTCTAACTGGTTGAATCTACCATCAAATAATAATACTGTTATATTAGAAGTGTCATCTGCTACGTTAGCTCTATAGAATTTATTGTTGTTTCTAGATTTAGAAACTCTGGTGTCTAAGATTTCTCCAACTATAAGTACTTCGTCATTGATATCTTTATTTTTGATAACGTCTTCTATTGAACAAAAATTAGGATTCTTTTTCTTAAAAAGACTTGTAATATTTTCACTAAAACTAAAACCTAAGCAGTTTTTTTCATAAAAATAGTTAGCAAGGTTTTCATTTCTGCTATTCATTAAATAAATTTCTTTGTATGGATAATATTTATTTTTAATGCTTTCGAATCTAGCAGGCTTTATGTGATTTTTATCAGCAAGTGTCTTTATAATGTTTAAAACGTCCTTTTCTTCGGTTTCGTCGTGGATTTTTTTAACTAGTCTCTTTTCTTTTTCCGTAAGAATATTAAAAGTTTGTGCCTCTAAAACTAATCTTGTTCTTTTTGTTTTCAGATCTTCCAATGCTCCAGCTTGAATTAAAGAAGACAGTATCCCAATATTTAAACCTACCTGTTTTGCAGTT